>ODAI011336109.1_pt1 | contig 15837 bp, 8 predicted proteins | sample 1539321 | NCBI WGS metagenome assembly ODAI01 (sample SAMN02144231, study PRJEB22623) | gut metagenome | biome: sheep rumen | host: Ovis aries | place: New Zealand
AATATGCTTGTTCTTGCTTCCCCGATCTACTATCACGGTATTAGTGGGCAACTTAAATGCGTGATCGACAGGTTTTATTCTGCGCTTTATCCTGCTGCGCCGAAAAGCTTGACTCAAATTGCAATGTTTTTATCCTCCGGTGACAGAAACCAGTATGACGGAGCAATGTTTTCATACAATGGTGATTTTCTCGGTTATCTGGGATTAAAAGATATGGGAGTGTTTACATCCGCAGGCGGTGTTTCTGATGAGCTGCTTGCAAAAATCAGAAAATTTGGTGAATCGTTATGAGAAGCCGTGCGAACAGCACTATTTCATTAGCCCATAGTCTATTGAAATATCTGAAAACTGTGTCATATAAGTTGTTTTTAGGCTTTTGCAATATTGCAAATAAAAACAGCCACCTTATTGAAAGATGATTGGAGCCGGTTATCCGGCTCCGTCTCATTTATGTAAATTTTCTTTCATATTCTTTAAGCCGACGATAGAAGGTGTTGGCACGCAGTCCCATTTCTTTCTGAAACCATAGCCCCAGCATAATACTGTTAACAATTCTTTTATTCTATTTCTTAACGTCATTACCCTCGTTTCCGCCAAAAACCGAAGTAAGCTGCAGCATAATCTCACTGAAATAACGCTGCGGAACTTCACCGCACTTTATGAATTTTTTATCGTCTTTGTCACCGTAATACGGGGAGGTACCTGCCTTGAAAAATACGATATCCTCCACATTTACTGACTCTTCCTCCATGTTGTAGGCAGCAATATACATTCCCGAATGTATCATCATAGTGCCGTAGCCTGTCAGCAGCGGACTGCCGTCGGGAGCAACACTTCGGCTTGAAACGTCATCACGGGTGAAATAATAGAAATAGCCTCCATCCTCAGCCTGTCCCTTTTCCCAACCCAATCGTGTCATTTTGCCGATCAGTGAAATACTTCCCGCTTCACATCCGTTGAAGCGTGTCAGGCGCCTGGTTTCAAGCTCCGCCGGATCTGGAGTAAATACAGGGCGTGAGAGCTGCGGGAACGGCTGAACTATCTCATAATCACTGAGCTGCTCAATCCACTCGGCTTTAAGCTCTTCTGAAAGCTCAATTGGATGAACAAGACCTATCACCGCATTATCAGGAAGTACAAATTCGTCACCATCAGATGTTGTAAAGCTGCCGTCATCCATGTAGCGGAATGTTGTGCTGAGTTTTCCATCCTCATATATTCCCCAGATAAGACCAATTGCAAAACAGTGCATTATCGCATTCTCCACAAAAAGTGTTCTCCAGCCGTCAGTGTTCCATTTTCTGTCACACACAAGCACATATTCCAGCCGCTGTCTCTGTAAAGTAACAGCAGCTTTCATAACTTTCTTCATTTCTTTGAACTGCTCATATGCCGCATTGGCCTTTTCAGCATCATCTGCTTCCCCCGGCTTCGGCATGGACTTTACCTTCTTGTCACCACTGAAGATCTCCAGTTCAAGTGAAGGGCGGATATAAACACTGAACTGTCTCTTACCATAATCAAACACACGGCAAAGATTTTTATCAAAGCCAAGATCGGGGACTATCCTGTCAGCCAGCTCCTCTGCTGTTATACCAAGACCATCTGCTGCAGAAGCCATAGCGTTAGCCGCAGCTGCACGCACTGACTTGCCGTTAAACTTGCGTGAGATATTGTCAACAGTTATAAGAGCCTCTCTGCTGCCATTCATTGCAATTGCCATTACAGCTTCTCCTGCGATCGATGTACGCATACTTATCCTGGTATTGCTGTCCTCCATATAAAGTTCAATGGCTTTCTGCCTATATACAGAAAAATTTCCCCATTCGTTGATATGTTCGACAAGTTTACGGCACATATCACTTCCGCCGTGTATCGCACTGAAATACAGCACCCATTTTGTCTTTGCTTCCGCTCCCTTTTCGTACCAGCGGTTGAAGACCTCCTGTGCAAATGATTCAAGCTCTTTCTTGTCAAGCACTTCTGCAAGCTCAATGGCAAAATTATTTCTTCCAGGCTTCCTCATGCTGGCATAACAAAGCATTATCACCTTGAGATAGTCCTCGTCAGCTATTGTGCCGTCAGTTCTATGAACAGGCTCAAAAGGTTTGGTATACAGCCATTCAAGCTTAGAAGCCCCTTTCATGAGTTTCTTTATCATATCATCAGGAGCGACCTTAGCAGCCGCAGCTGCACTTTCAGAACCGATAAGTGTTGCGATACGAAGCTTCAGCTTGTCATTCTTTTCACTTACAAGAGCCTTTTGCAGCTCATCGCCAAATCCTTCAGTTCCCCACGCTTCAATTATGCTGACAGCTATTTCACGCTTAGACTGCTTCTTTGCGGCAAGCAGAGTTTTCACCTCATCAGTGAGCTCTTTATGCGCTTTAAAAACGTTTAATACCTCGGCACGGACTGCCTTGCTTCCGTCTTCGGTAAGATCAGCAAGCTTTTTGCTGAAATGTTCTGCGCTGATGCCCATAGCTCTCACATAGATCATTCTTCCTCTGACGCTCATATTTTTAGGCTCACAGTCATCAAGCAGTTCCCTGAATCCCGCTGCGGCTTTGGAAGCAGAGTTTGTGTATGCTTCGATCTCCGAGCCATATGCTCCATCCGCTAAGATCCCCATATATGAGATAACATCCGTAAACGGAACTCCGGCATCGAGCATATACTGCATAGTTTTTTTCTCATTTTCGATATCATCATTAAACGGTTTGTGGCCTGTATTGTTAAAAATATTACTGTTGCCCCAATAGTTATCAGCATTTGCTATCACGGCAATGGTGAAAATACGCTTGAAAAAGTCATCTGCACCGAAATTACCGAGATAATCAAACTTCCTGCTGCCGCCTGACAGGTCGTTCAGGCTTCTGTATCCGCTGAATATTTCCTTTATATCAGCGTAGCTGCCTTTGCCGTTAAGGTAGTCTCCTATGAGTTCGGTAGCATCACTGCTGTAGGCTTCAAGTATTCCTGCTGCACGGCGCTGAATTCTGCTTTTCAGATCATATTCTTCCGGATCGAAATCGGGATCATTCTCAGAAAGCACCTCCTGCATAAAAACAGCAGCTTTCAGATCAGTTTCGGAATCAAGCACTTTAAGGAACATTTTCGGGTCGAATGCAGCTATCTTTCCAAGGCGCTCTTTCAGGTCAGTGTATTTACTTTCAGCGAGGAAACGTATATAATCCTCATTTATGATCTCAGGCATACTCTCAATGACCTGCTGCATTCTGCTTGGAGACTCTATAAACCTGCTTTCCAGCTTCGTTGCTGACACTAAGTTACTTTCAGACATCATTTTAAATATCTGCTTTGCTTTTTCAGAAAACGGAGCAGCCGCTGCCATGCCAACAGTCATGAAATTGTATTGCTCATCCTTTAGTTTTCCTGCATTTTCATATGCTTCTATCAGCGTATCAACGGCAGCTTTTACGATCGGAGAATCTATGACCGATCCGTCCTCCTCAGGAAGAGGTGTATTATTTAGAGCAAATATGCAGAGTTCTGTTTTGGCAAGATGTTCCGGACCGCTGCCGTATTTGTCAAGCATCCCGATTGCCTTTATACATAGAGCAGGATCATTTATCTCCAGATCACGGGGATCGGATGCGATCTCATGATGATAGTGTGCACGGAATGCAAGCTCTATAGCCTCAGCTTCATCGCCGAAACGACGTTTCAGAGCCTTTATGCGGACTTTCACCTTTTTATTTGTCCCACCATGCAGTCCTTGAAAAATAACTGATGCACCGCTCATGGCAGATGCTGAAAAAATGAAATTGACATATCTAAGATATAATTCTTCATTTTTGGCAAACAGCTTATCATTGATATTCTCAAGCATTTTCTGCTGCTGCCAGCTTGCTGTATTTCTTACCGTGATGGGCTGAAGTTCATCAAGCAGAGTTTCATCGGCATTTTCCTCGCTCATGTAGCGTATGCCGATATCTATTGTGCTGTCACCGAAACCTACGCTTTTCAGTACCGTAACAAGTTGTGTAAAGTCAGTATTTTTTTCAGCATAAATCATAATCATTCTCCTTTATATAGTTTACTCAATGCGGAAACACTTCCTGTTCGTTCTTCCGCAGCAATAATATATCTGTTAAGTTTTATCATATTGTCAAGTACTCTTCGTGAACTGTCTTTTATCGAATAACGGAAATTATCGGCGGCAGCAGCTAATTCCGATATCAGCTCCGCCAGTCCTTCCATACCCATCCTTTTGCTTTCGGCAATAACAGCCTTGCAGTCATGCTCTGACTGCAAACCTGTCCGGACGATTCTTACAAGCATATCACCTACAGCAGCAATATGTCTGCCTGTCTCCTCCGCAAGTTCTCCCTCTTTCGCAAGCAGTTCAGCTTTTTCCGATAAACTGAATGTGTGCAGATCTGCAGGCCTGATAAAATCATATATCTCTATAGGGAAGAAACGCAGTTCGCCGTCCTCGATATATGCTGTTATCAGCAGAGTATAGACCTTCGCTGACGGTGTTGACATTTTTTTGCATATACGCTCCAACTGCTCAATAAAATCTTTAGATTCAGTGCGGTACTTCACTGTACAGTCAGCAGTACAGCCATTGTGGTCCTCAAATGTAATGACAAGCTGTTGTTCGTTCTTATCAAAGCCATAACGAACCATACGCTTGGGATATATGAAAAACAACCTGTCAGTTTCTCTGTCAGATGAGCTCTCCGCAAGCCTTAATGCTATCTCACGGAAATCCGTCACCATCAGGCTGTGTATCACTGAGCAGTCCAGAACAGCAGATGTACTGCCTACAACAATAGTATCCTTTGAAGCGGACAGTCTGCCCTCACACACCTTAGCTCCTACAAGTGTCATCCGGCGCTTCATCATTGAGCGGAGCGGTGTTCCCATCCCCCAGGGACAAGCTGCCCCGGAACGTTTTTTTCCTGTTTCATAGAATACAGGGCGGATATCTGAAAATGTCAGAAAACGGTATTCCTGAGCCATTCCGCAGTTTACAAAGTAGAATATCTCGCCTTCATATTCTCCGCCCGAAACAGTTCTCTGCCCAACCGGGATGATCTCAAGCTCCCCCTTTATATCCGTATACACACTGCGAAAACTGCCGAGGTCATGGTCAGTTATTGCATCGCTCAATAAATGGTCAAGATGTTCCGCAGTCTTCATAAGGCGGCGGGTAAATGCTCTGCTGTCAAAAGAAGCTCTCCTTGCGGTACAGTCAGCAATACGTCTGCCGAGGCTTCGCATAAGCCGTTCACATTCAGCCATTTTAGCCCCATGACAGCGTACTGCCGCAAGTTCAAGATCCTCAGCAGCAGTCTCAGGGATACGAACAAGTCCGTGCTTGAGAACACCGCATAAAAGTCCCATGCACATTTCCGCACAGCTGTGTATCTTTTTCTGCTCAGCTTCACTGAGCTTATTCCCGACTGATCTTTCTTCTGTGGTCTCTTGCTCTTCTGATGACTTTTCCTCCTCATGCGGAACAGATTCTTCAGCTGCTGGCAGCTGTTCGGGAAGCCGTTTTTTCAGCAAAAGAACAGCTGTGATAATATGACGGCAGACTGTGCGTGATGGACAGGAACATCTGCTTTCTTCCAGTGGAAAGGCTATGACACATTTTTCTCCGCCGAACGATACTTCCGCTGAATCTTCAGATTCGGTGATATCCGCTTCTGCGTTTTCAGCATCCTTAACAGCACGTTTATAGATGCCCTTATTTGCAATGGCTATAAGTCTTTCATCGTCAGCATTATAAATAGCGGCGGCAAGCTGAGCATTCACGATAAATTTCTCTCCTTTCCCGGAAAATCATGCAAACAGGCTGCCAATATACTCTCCCAGCCTGTCAGGTGTCAATGCCCCCACAAATGCCCCGATATCTGCAAGCTCCTGTCCGAGTTTTTTATCAAACACAGGCTCAGATCCCTCATCAAGAGCAGTAAGGAAACTCAGCTTTGCACTGCTGCCAATAATGCTCCGTGCAGTATTGAGCAGACGGCCTCTGCTGCCGCCCTCATAAAGGTCGGTGACACATATCACACAGGTCTCATGCGGAGCAGTGATAAGAGTCTCACAATAGCCGAGTGCCTTTCCGATATCAGTTCCTCCGCCAAGCTGTATACTCATAATTACCTGTGCAGGATCATCTGCCTCAGATGAAAGGTCGACCACATTAGTATCAAATATCACAAGCCTGATATCCGCAAAACTCATCCCTGCAATTATCTGAGCCATAACTGCGCTGTATATCACTGAGCCAAGCATTGAATCGCTCTCGTCAACAGCGATGATAACAGTTTTTTTATTGTACTTCTTGATACGGCTGCCGAAATAGATATCCTGCAAAACAAGCTGTTCATGCTCTTTATCATAATTTTTCAGATTTCGTCGGATAGTTTTCTTCATATCGATATTTCTTGATGAGCGGACAGGACTTCGCTGTGAACGGTCAAGTTTGCCTGTTATCGCACTGCGTGTGCTGTTTTCCAGTTTCTGCCGAAGTTCATCTGCGACCTGCCTGGCAACTCGCCTTGCCACTTCAAGTACCTCTCCGTGCATAAGATGTTTCAGCTGCAATACTGTTTTCAACAGCTGCATATCGGGCTTCATGCTCTCCAGAATATTCTTGTCGGTCAGCAGTTCAGTCATGCCAAATTCTTCAAGTGCGTGGCGTTGAATGACCTCCGCAGCAGATTTAGGGAAGAGCTCCCGCACACGGGTTATCCACTTGGCCGCAGTAAGCTGTGAATCCCCTGTTCCGCCCTGTCGGCCTCTGCTTTGGCGGACATCATCGCCCTGTGCACCGCTGTAAAGATAATCGAGGAGCTGTTCCATATCCATGTACCGTCTGATCTCGCCGGCACTTCCGCCAAAATCGAGACTTCTTTCAGAACCGCTTCCAAGAACCAGACGCCATCGGTTAACGGCAATTATGTCATCGTATTTTCCAGACATTCTGTCACCTCCGACCTATCCGGGCTATGATTTCACTGTCAAGCCTCTTTCCGAAAGCATAAAGCCTTTCATCTATAGCACTGCCATAATGCATGACTGATGATTCCGCACTGTGAAGCTTTGCCACAGCCTTTGCAGTTTCAGATGTTTCCTGCGGTGTGAAATAACCGAATGCAAGACGAAGCTGCGGCAGAACTTCTATGAAATCATCATATCCCATACCTGTGATAAGCTCGTCAGTCATTCTCAGGAAGTCGTTCTCACCGAACATTATATCACGGGCAGTTGAAAAAAGTCCCTTAAGATATTCTGCGCCCTGCTTGACAATATCAGGCGTACCGCATAAGAATCCACGAAGCACCTGCTCCGCCGTTATACGCATATTGCTGTCAAAGCTGCACAGCAGACCTATTGCTGCACCGTATACCGCAGGCTGTTTTTTCGGAGCTGAAATGATAAGGCGCAGAGCAGATTCAAATTCGTCTGAATATTCTCTCAGCAATGTATCAGTAAGTTCAAACATATGCTTCATTATGCGTATACAGTCATCGGCAAGTTCCGGCGGAAGTCCTGCCATCAGCGGCAGAGAAGAAATAAGCTTTGAAAAGCACATTTCAACAAGTTTTTCCGCACTTTCTCCATCGTAGCCATAGACCTCGCAAAGACGGCACAGCATCTCAAAAAATCTCATTCCCTCGCCCACTGAAAAGAAGTCACTGTCCGCCGCAATAATATCCAGCAAGACCTGCTGCTCGTTTTTAATACTAATACCCATAACGAAGCAGTCAACAGCCGTTTGTGCTGCCCGAAAGCAGAATCTTTCGGTTTCCAGAGTCCTTCGTGCAACGTTCAGACAGGCTTCCTCGATAGTATATCCGTCTGTGGTATGGTCTATAAGTGCTGCATCCACTGAGGGTCTGCGCTGATATTTCCACTCCTCACATACACGGCTCCTGTCCCTGTTTTCACGAAGAGCAGCCCCCTTGATGACCTTACAGAATCCCGTTCCGAGATACCGGCAGCGATGCAGAAAACGACTTAGCGCCAGTCCTCTTGCCGAGGTAAAAAGTCCACATTTCACTGTTTGAATAAAGCCATTATCGATCTTCAGCCTGAATGCAGCACAATGTTTCTCAAAATCAGCAATAAGCGGCGGAACATGGCTCTTATCGCCGATATGTCCTACTTTGTATCCTATTGCTATCTTTTCAAGTATGTCAAGGGGCATTGATGATGATACAGTTTTCTCCCCCTTGATAAATGTTGAGGTAATACCGTCGGAAAGCTCATACATACCGCATTCCCGAACTCCACGAAGTGCCGTAAGACCTTTCATAAGTGAGAGTGCCGCAATAACATCCGGCATTGCCGCAGGCAGATCTTTCTTTGCACATTCCCTTGCGGTCTGCAAGAGAAAATCCAGGGTCACCGCATCGTAAGCACCGTCGGGTGTGCCATATTCAGTTATGTGACGGAACACGCTGTCATAGAAGAAAGGATGCTCCATACCAGATGCATAGCCATGGAGCGCATCTGCTGATTCATAGCTGTAAGCCGCAGGATATGCACCTCTCAGGTCAGCAGGTATGCTGTGAAGCTCTGGAGGAGTTACATTTCCGCTTCTGATAAGCTTCAGCAGACCTGAGCAGTGAAAACCGCCTGTTACCACAAGTACTCTTCTATTGTTTTTCATCTCCTCAATGATACGAGATGCCATGAAGCGTTCACGGATAGCAGTGCCGTCAATTTCAAATTCAGCAGGATCAGAATTCTCTCTTGTAAGGCAGCAGTATGTATGCATCTGGCGAAGAAAAATTTCAGGTGAAAGGCAGAGGCCCTCTATCTCGAAATACTTCTCCCAGAATTCCTCGAAGCTTCTCACGGAAGTCTTGTCACACAGAGCACGGTAAAGCTCTCCCTTGGTAAGTCTGGTATCATCCGCATAATTCTGCCTGTCGCTGCGCCGCAGACCGCTATGTTCCGCAGTACTTATCATGATCTCGCTGTACGGCAGATCTATGAAAGCTGCTTTTAAGCCGAGTTTTTTTGCTTCCGCAAGCGCATTATACTCAGGTGAGGAATACAGAAATGGATAGTAGCATTTATAGTCCTCGGCCTCTTCGCTGACCAACTTTTTCCTGTCCTTGTAATAATAGTATATCGCCGCAGGAAGCTTTGTTTCCTCATCAGTAAGCACAGGTATCAGCTCACAGGCATCGGAAGGGCCTTCAATAAGCACTATATCAGGGCGGTACAGCTCCATAGTCCGTATAAGCTGATATGAGCAGACCGGACTGTGATGACGCACAGGAAAGAGCAGCAGAGGATTATCCTCCGCAATAAGGGTCATTTCAGCAGCGTTGACGAACTGAGATACGTTTTCCATAGCCCACCTTCCTTAGTCTTGTCCTTGGAGGCTGTTCTGAAATAGTCACGAAGCTTTGCGAGGTCGTCCTTGTTTTCCTTGCATACAGCACCCACAAGGCTTTCTGTAAGAACTCCCAGGTCAAACCGTGAATTGCCGTAATACCAGGCATGACTCAGAGTCTGGAAATATACCGATACAGCCTCGGCAGTGCTCATAACGGCAGATGGTCTCTCAACAACAGTTCCGCCGGCAGTCCTCCCCTCACGGAGTTCATGGTAAGTAACTGCAAGCAATTCAGCAACATCTGTATCGACCGGCATATCTATATGGCCTGCCTTAGCCATATCCTCAGCCTCACGGATAATTATCTCCTTTTCCAGCTTTACATCATGTACAGGCTCAACGGTCTCAAAATTAAAACGGCGCTTGAGTGCTCCTGACATCTCGTTAACGCCCTTGTCACGGGTATTAGCTGTTCCGATGATATTAAAGCCAGGACGAGCAAGCACAAGTCCATCGTCGCCAAGTTCGGGAATATTCAATATCTGGTCACTCATAACAGAGATTAGACTATCCTGAATTTCCGCAGGAGTACGGGTTATCTCCTCGAAACGAGTGAATATGCCCTGCTCCATGCCGATAAGGAGCGGTGACGGCACAAGTGCTTCACGGCAAGGTCCTTTCGAGAGAAGGAGTGCATAATTCCAGCTGTATTTTATCATATCCTCGGTAGTGCCCGCTGTACCCTGAACTGTATTTGTCGAAACACCGCAGCAGGCTGCTGAAAGGAGTTCGGAGAGCATGGTTTTGGCCGTACCCGGTTCGCCCACAAGCATAAGCCCACGGCTGCCTGCAAGAGTGATGACAGCACGTTCAACAAGCGGGTCATTGCCATAGAATTTCCTTGATATCACGGTTTTGCCCGATGGAGTATCGACATTGCCGCCAAGTATGAACGTTCTGACAGCCTTGGGAGAAAGCTTCCAGTTTTCGGGGCGTCTTCCTGTATCAGAAGCTGCAAGCGCCGCAAGTTCATCGGCATAACGCACTTCAACAGGCGGTTTGATATAATTATCCATTCCTTATTACCTCCGTACACATTTTAAAATATTATATCATTTATTTAATTGTATGTCAATTATATCTTATTTTTTTATATTCGCTGTGCTGTCCACCCATAATTATATTTATAATAGCAATATTCAGCCCCATGGTACAGCAATTTAAAGATATTTTTATTTCTGTATCATTTCAGCGGACACAAAAATAGAGCCTGCATACTTAGCATACAGACTCCAAGACTGCCTGAAAAGCGTGTGCACTAAAGAAAGGATACCAATATGCTTTTCATCATCCTCTGCCGATCATTATTTCAAAGACCTTCTGCATAAGTCCGCAGCGTTTCTGCCTCAGCAAATGCATACCTGCCGCTTCCACACAGTGGATAACAGAGCTGTCATCGTACATTTTACAGTTATTATCCGAACGATGTACAAAACCTGCATACATAGAATTATAGGCAATTATCAACCTTTCGTCCGTTTTCAGGATACGTCTTATCTCATTCAGTGCCTTTGCAGTATCCTTCCAGAAATAGCAGGTGTCAGTGGTTATCACGGTATCAAAAAAGCCATCGTCAAAGTCAGTCTGTTCAATGCTGCCGAGTGATATATTTGCTTTTGTACCCAGACTTTTCTTTGCAGCTCTCACCATATCTTCCGAAATATCAATGCCGAAAAGCTCTGCATCAGTAAATTTTCTGCACAGCATTTCAAGCTGTGAACCTGTACCTGTTCCTATCTCCAGTACACGTTCCGGCATTTTCATATATGACATTACTGCCCGGTGCATTTTCCTGTTCGATACAGCCATTATCTTTCCGAGAAAAACACCGGTTTTACCTTCGGGCTTTCCGAATTGCCTTATGAACATATTTTTCATCCCAATAACGCTCCGATCCATGCAGCTAATAGTTTAAATATTCATTACCTTTTCCCTGCATTTTATTTCGATGATTTGATGTATTAAGAACTTAAAAAGTTAGAAACTGCTAACTAATTATAGCACAGTTCATCTCATTCTGCAAGATATTTCGCTATACTGTCCCTTTTCATCAAAGTAATATAGATCCAGCTTGTATTTTTCATATGCATTATATGTGATAACCTTAACAGAAGCATCTTTAAAACATGATTTCCGTCTGCCCGTTTTTCTCAACAAAAAAATGATCCCCATTGAGTGTCCACATTTTTCATTCATATATTCACTCTTAGGGGATCATTTTGATTCTATGAATAGCGTATAAGTAATAAGGCTATTCAGCTGACCTTGCTTTTAAGGACGAAGATAATTCTGATTTTTGTTTACCTGACCGAGATAAGAGCCGCCTTTATACAGCTTAAAAAGCTTTCCGTAAAAATACAGGTTAGCATTTGCCCAGTGCTCACGATCCTTATCTGTAATATAAACCTTCTGATAATTGCTTGAAGGATTAGTACTGTTATTCGGATTATTGATCTCTATTGTTACTTTATTTGGAACGGTGTTACCGAAAATGCTTTGGTTATCTGAACCCAGTTTCATATCACTACCGGTATAAGGAATGATAATGCGCTTAAGTGAAGTACAGCCAATGAATGCAAAGTTACCTATACTTTTCAGTTTCTTTGCAGGACTCAGATCAAGTGTCTCAAGAGACTTACACTCATAAAAAGCATCAACGTCGATAGTTTCAAGCTGAGGATTTGAGCCTGAGAAACGCAGTGATGTTAAACTCCAGTTATCAAAAGCATATGAATGGATCTTCTTGACAGTATCCGGTATATATATTGTATTTGTCTTATAATTGGGTGTGCAGGTTCTCCATCCATGTCCATTGCCATCGTACGCATCATAACCGATCTCAGTTACATCATACCAGCATTTATCTTCATTAGAGTATACTCTGGATGGAACATATATGGTGCTTTTCTCAGTGTCCAAAGAACCGATCCAAGAAACTCCGCCGAGATCATTCTTTATGTAATAGCAATCATCATAGTAACGGAAACCGTATGCATTATTTAAAGAACTCCAGCGACAGCTCGTGCTTTCACCAGACATAACGATCCTGAGATTATACCTGCCATAACGGATCTCGTTATAGTCGCTTGAGTCTATGTGGCCATCGCCATTAACATCGTAATAAGAATATTTAGTATCGTATAATCTAGTTCCTTTAGTCATAATGGAGTTTGCGAACTCATAAGCGTCATCGCTGTCTAATATTCCATTCCTGTTGAAGTCACCTGCTATTACAGGACGGAAATAGTTCTTACCATGCTTTCTGAGGTAGGACTTTGTAACAGTGGTAAGAGAATTTGGATCGCCTTTAACCAATTTTTTAGTGATCTGATTTCCGTTATAGTCTTCAACAGATATATTTTCGTATATGAGTTTTTCATAATATTCGGTGCGGTCCCAGCGTATCTGACAGTCCTGAAGCTCGCCGTTGCATTCTGCAAATGTTATATTCTCTCCTGAAATATCAGTAATGAAAATGCTGTGTCCCTGGTTTTCATATGACGGCAGACCCTCAACATCAAACTCAAGGCGGACATTATCTCCTATCTTCGGCTCGTAATTATCATCAATATAGTTTCTATAGAATTCAGTAGTTCCCCATATATCCTTTGCAAGCTTAAATGCGAATCCATAGCACTGCCCACGATCATCACCGGATTCAATTCTTGTCTCACTGCAGCATGTTTCCCCTTTAGCATAATCCTGGGCATGATAGCATGGCTGATAAGTATAGGTGTCTTCATTATAGCTGCTCAGACCACGGTGATTCCAGTAGGAATTATTGGGAAACTTTTCCTTTTCAGCATTGATTCGTGACTGCCATTCTGAAATAACCGTATGATACATTAATTTTGTATCTGCCGCAGAAGCAGACATTTTCGTTGAAAGACCTGTGGCAGCTGCACCGGCAATAATAGTCACCGACAGCATAGTTGATGTGATGCGTTTGATTAGTTTCATTTTTTTCTCCTGTTATAGTATTTTATTTGCTGCAATTAATTGCAACATAATGCTATTATATGTCAAATTGAGATCAATGTCAATAGTTCATTTCATAGAAATATTGATACTGAGTCTTTCCGTTACATAAGGTCTCTGGCTGCGGTTATCGCTTCATGCTCATGATAGTATCCAGACCAAATTATACCTTATCAGTATTCTCAGCAGATCTTTTCTTCGTGCAAAACAGTTTACGGCAGTTCTGATTATTTTTGTGAATGGTATATAGGATTCAACAAAAAATATTGTATGCAATGATGCTGTCCCATTCCGATACATCATCTAAAAAAACAAGGTAAAATAGAGCTATATCCGCAATAATATACTGATAGTATATTTCGAGCATAGTATTGACAATTTACCAGTATCATGGTATCATTGGAGTTATAGTCCGACACAGTTCAGACTGATACCGGATAATATTTACCGGTAAACAATATAATGACCAGGAGGAGTGATGTAATTGAATTTTTCAGGACGTAATTTCAGGAAAAAGAAAAAAGCTATGTCTGTGTTTCTCAGTTCTGTATTGACGCTTAATACCTGTGCAATGATCGGCATAAAAACCAATGGATCAGTGCCCAGTGATTCTAAAGCTGTCCGCAGCGAGATCATTGACAAATCAGCGGAGTATCTCAGATCCAGAAAAAATTCAGACAACAGTTTCGGCAGCAATAAGCTGATAAACGAAACCTCTGACGCTCTTATAGCTTTGAGAAAAGCCGGAGAGCAGCCGGATGAAAACAGTATTAAATGGTTGGAGGAAAATGCTGATTTCAGCAATACGGATATTTCCGCAAGGATAGCTTCTGCATCAGGCAACAGCAGTTATCTCAGCAAAATGGAAACAGTTCAGAACGCTGACGGCGGTTTCGGACTGTATCCGGATTATTCCAGTGATGTTCTCGATTCAGTTCTTGTGCTCGAGGCTCTGAATGAAACCGGTTATTCCGGATCAGACATTTCCGGTACCAATGTATGCTCATACCTTATCGGCTCTGTCAATGAGGACGGCGGCTATTCGTATTCGGAAGAAAACAGCAGTGATCCTGTTCTGACCTCAATGGTCGTTTACAACGTGGGAAGATTCCTGACTGCTAACAATTACAGTTTATCACCGCTTGAAAACTCGCTTTCCTATATTGAAAATAACATATCAGACAGCTATTCGGATAACGATATTGAAAAAACTGTATACAAGTATCTTGCATTGCAGGCAGCAGACTCAGAATTCGATGAGATTGGCGTCGTGAATTCACTTGACAGCTCTGAAAAGCCAGACGGAAGCTTTGCGGAGAGCGTTCATACGACATCACTTGTAATAAGACTTCTTGATAAGCTTGACCTTGAAAACAAGATAAGCATAACTTCATTTGATACTGAACTGAGCAGCAATGAAGCAAGTGCAGAAAAATCAAGCTCAATAACAGCTTCTACAAGTATAGGCTACACCAGCAATTATGATGCTGAGCTTGACCTTAAATTCACTGTATTCAACGGTGAAAACGCTGTATACGAGAACTCATGCAAGGTGAACTGTCCCGAAAGTGAGAAAAGTGTTGAAGTTGATTCAGCTGATTTCACACTTTCCGAACCAAGCGATGAGGGCATCTATGTTCTTATGGAGCTCTGTAAAGGAGATGAGCTCCTGAAGAGTCAGCGCATCAATATTACCGTACCTGAAAGAACAAGCGAAGATTCAACTGAGATAACAGATCTGTTAGTTGATCTGGATACTCATGCAGCAGTGAAAGGCACTGATACAGAGGTATCCGCTTCATACTCACTTCTTTACGCTACAAATGTTGAACGTAACGTAAAGATGAAGACTGTCGTTTCCAGAAAAGGCAGGGAGATCACTTCTTCTGTAGAAGATGCAGTCCTTGTTCCGGAAAAGAATATTATTACCGGAACTCCGCTGAAATTCGTCCCTGATACATCATCAACAGACAAATATGATGTTACAGTCATCTGTCTGTATGAGGGCAATGAGGTTTGCAGAAATACTGCTGAACTTCAGATAATCGAACCGCCTGCTATAGATGAAAAACAGGATGAGAATGAGGAGACCAAGTTTGAAATAACCTGGTTCGGACCTATACTCAGTGAATATTACGTTTATGCCGGAAATGAGAAGGAGATCACAGCCGGAGCAGAGATAAACTACTATTCCAACGATAAATTCAACGGAAAAGTTGAGCTTTCTGTATTCAAAGGTGAGGAATCCATAGCTGAGACAAGCTTCGACGTTGAGCTTGAAAAAGGCGTTATCACATATTTTGACGGCAAGGCTGAATTCCCGGTATACAAAAGCGATCCTCAGCTCACCTTCATTGTGAAAAATGTGGGAGAAAATAACGGATTCGCAAAGCTATACAACAATAAGGGAACCCTTTTAAAGGAAGGAAAGAGCATACTGAAGGGGGTTGTCAAGCCGGACAAGA
>ODAI011669569.1_pt1 | contig 15837 bp, 16 predicted proteins | sample 1539321 | NCBI WGS metagenome assembly ODAI01 (sample SAMN02144231, study PRJEB22623) | gut metagenome | biome: sheep rumen | host: Ovis aries | place: New Zealand
GAGTACCCAGAAGAGGAACCAAAGGATGGCGAGGGCGCAGAAGACGACACTGATGCTGGTAAGGGCCAGGATGAATCCGTGAGGGTCGGTCCTGGCCATCTTCTGGGCGTTCGTCTCGGCGTTTGCGTCACCGTTCATCGAACCGGGAGTCGGAGATGAAGGTGTGGGGTCGAGAACGAAGTTCATCTGCTTGTTGTCGATCGCGTACTTGCTGAGGGATTTTCCGGCGGGGAGAGTGGTGGGAACGGCTACGGAATCCACTATCGTCCTTCCGTCGTTGCTCACCAGGTAGATTGTCGAGCCTTTCCTTATCTTGAAATTGAGGTAGAATGTACCTTGGGTGTTGTCACCGCTGCCGTGGAAAACCACCACCTGGCGTTTTCCGATCTGGGCTGCGAGGTCATTCTTCGATATGATGCTCTTTTTGAGGTTACTCTTGTCGTCAGTGAAATAGCAACCTCCCATGTTCACGGTTCCGTAGGATGTGTTCGTGACTTCCACCCATCCGTGCCTCTGGCCGTAGTCATCCACGAGGGAGAGGCTGTCGGGATCCGCCATGACCTCGGTTATCCTGAGGTCGATGACGTTCTGTCCCATGGCCTGCACTCCACCAAGGATGAGGAGGGTCAGCGGGAAGAGTATTCTCTTTGTTATCCTGTTCATCTGCTGTCGGGTTAGAGGGGAAGATTGTCGTGTTTCTTGGCGGGGATGTCCTGCTTCTTGCCGGCGAGCTGCTCAAGAGCGCGGATTACGCGGAAACGGGTGTTCCTCGGTTCGATGACATCGTCGATGTAACCCTTCTGGGCTGCCTGGTAGGGATTGTTGAAGAGCTCGTCGTATTCGTCCTTCTTCTCCTGGGCGATCTTGGCTTTCTCTTCGGGAGTCTCTGCGGCCTTGAGGTCCTTCGCGTAGAGGACGTTGACTGCTCCGTCAGCACCCATCACGGCGATCTGTGAAGAAGGCCATGCGTAGTTGATGTCTCCGCGGAGCTGCTTGCAGCTCATCACGATGTGCGCTCCACCGTAGGACTTGCGGAGGGTGACGGTAACCTTGGGAACGGTAGCTTCACCGTAAGCGTAGAGAAGTTTCGCACCGTTGGTGATGATTGCGCCGTACTCCTGCTGTGTTCCGCAGAGGAATCCGGGAACGTCGACGAGGGTGACGAGAGGGATGTTGAAGGCGTCGCAGAAGCGTACGAACCTGGAAGCCTTCCTCGAAGCGTTGATGTCGAGAACACCTGCGAGCATGTTGGGCTGGTTGGCGACGACTCCGACGCTCCTTCCGTTCATGTGCGCGAATCCGACGATGATGTTCTTGGCGAAGTCTTTGTGAACCTCGAAGAACTTTCCGTCGTCGACAATGCTCCTGATGACATAGTACATGTCGTATGCCTTGTTGGGATTGTCGGGAACTATCTCGTTGAGGGTGTCGTCGACCCTGTTGTAGGGATCAGAAGTGGGAACGACGGGGGCTTCCTCCATGTTGTTCTGGGGAAGATAGGAAAGGAGCTCCTTGATGGTTGCGATACCTTCCTGCTCGGAGTCGGCTGCGAAATGTGCCACACCGCTCTTGGTTGCGTGCACGCTGGCTCCACCGAGCTGCTCCTGGTTAACGTCCTCTCCCGTTACGCTCTTCACGACGGCGGGACCGGTGAGGAACATGTAGGAGGTGTTCTTCACCATGAGGGTGAAGTCGGTGAGGGCGGGGGAGTAGACCGCACCGCCGGCGCAAGGTCCGAAGATACCGGAAATCTGGGGAATCACGCCTGAAGAGAGGATGTTCCTCTCGAAGATCTCACCGTAACCGGCGAGGGCGTCGATTCCTTCCTGGATACGTGCTCCGCCGGAATCGTTGAGTCCGATGCAGGGGGCACCGTTGCGGACCGCCATGTCCATCACTTTGCAGATCTTCTCGGACATGGTCTTGGAAAGGGAACCTCCGGATACCGTGAAATCCTGTGCGAAAACATAGACGAGCCTTCCGTCGATGGTTCCGCATCCTGTTACGACACCGTCTCCGTCAAAGTGCTGCTTGTCCATTCCGAAGTTCGTGCAGCGGTGCTGTACGAACATGTCGTACTCCTCGAAGGAGCCTTCGTCAAGAAGGAGGGCGAGCCTTTCCCTGGCAGTGAGCTTTCCTTTCTGGTGCTGTGCCTCAATTCTTTTTTCGCCTCCGCCTTTGAGGGCCGATGCCCTGCGTTCTACCAGGCGGGCGATGTTATCCTGCTGTATACTCATATTGCGGTTTTGATTTTGTTTGTCTTCCAATCGGCCTTATGGGCCATAATCGTGCAAATATAGGGATTTTCCATTGCAATTCTTGATTTTTGAGTCTAAAAAGCATGGTCAAAAAATCCAATTTTTGAAAGCCATATTTTCGTTTTCATGTCATTCCGTTCCGATGGTCGGTCCGGGGGCATATTTATTGCAGCGCTTTTGTGCTGAACAAATCATTCCCCATCATGAAAAACGTATCTGTTGCAGCAATTTCCCTGGTCGCCCTGATCGGAATCTCCTGTGGAAGTGCCACAATGATTCCCGTCGAGAAGAACGAAGACGAAGCTTATATCGGTTTCGGTACTATTGACAGGGACAATCTCGCCTTTACCGTGTCTGAGGCCAAGTTCACCCAGGCCGACGAGGACATGTTCGACAATATATTCGATTACATCAGGAACAAAGTTCCCGGCGTAGTCGTCGGGAATGCCGGAGTCGGAGAAGTGCCTCATATAGAAATAAGGGGAAGACGTATGATCAAAGAAGATGCGCAGGGTGAGCCGCTTTTCCTGGTCGACGGGGTTGAGTACCCTTCGATCGAGATCCTCAATCCCCATGAAGTGTATTCCGTCCAAGTCCTCAAAGACGCGGCCGCGTCGGCGTACGGCTCAAGGGGAGCGAACGGAGTGATAATGTTCACGACCAAGGTAGCCCATGAAGCCGCTCTCCAGAAAGCTGAAGACACGAAAAGGGAAAGACTTGAGCGCAGGGCGGCGAGGAAACAGTAAGGCTTACGCTTCCTCCCCGCTATCTCGGGAGGCGGAAGTGGTAGGGACAATAAAAACAGAAAGGAGGGACCGATTGGCCTCTCCTTTTTCTGTCTTGTATTCTGTCGGGGATTATTCCTCGGCGGGTTTCATCGTGTTGTAGACGTTGGTCACGTCCTCATCGTCCTCGAGGAGGTTGGTGAGTTTTTCGAGGGTAGCCCTCTGCTCGGGGGTGACTTCCTTGAGATCAACGTTCGGAATCCTCTCGAATCCTCCGGAGATCAGTTCGTAACCGTTGTCCTCGATGTATTTCTGGATGGCGCCGTAGGCTGAGTACTCACCGTAGATGTTGATTTCCTTGGTCACGTTCTCGTCCTCGTCCTCGACTTCCTGCTCGAAAACTTCATCAACTCCGAGGTCAATCAGCTCGAGCTCGAGTTCGTCGATGTCGATGGGCTTTGCGGGATCCTCCTTGATACGGAAGACGCACTTGTGGTCGAACATGAAGCTGACGCTGCCGCTGGTTCCGAGGGTACCGCCGCACTTTGTGAAGTAAGAGCGGACGTTGGCCACTGTACGGGTGTTGTTGTCGGTAGCGGCCTCAACGAGGAAAGCGATTCCGTGGGGACCGTATCCTTCGTAGGTGATCTCCTTGAAGTCGCCCTGCTTGCTTTCGGTGGCTTTCTTTATAGCGCGCTCGATGTTCTCCTTGGGCATCTGCTCGGCACGGGCCTCTGCCATGAGGGCACGGAGACGGGGGTTGCCGGTTACATCAGGACCTCCCTGCTTGACAGCGATGGTGATTTCCTTTCCGAGTTTGGTGAATACGCGGGCCATGTGACCCCATCTTTTCAATTTCCTTTCCTTGCGGAACTCAAAAGCTCTTCCCATGTGTCAAAAGTTTTTTATTTGGTTTCGAGTCTGGAGATGTACTTGTCGATGTCGTATCCCTCGAGTGACTGGGGATACTGCTCACGGATCTTCTTGTAAGCCTCAAGAGCCTTTGCGTTGTTGCCCATCTCTTCGTAGATGACACCGGCCTTGAGAAGGTAACCTGCGGCGAACATGTTGTCAACGCTGGCGGCAGCCTTCTCGAAGCATGAGATGGCTTCGTTGTATTTCTCGAGTCCTACATAGGCGTCACCCTGTGCGGCGAGAGCCCTGGCGGCCATGATGGGATCCTTTCCGGAATACTTCTTCAGGTAGGAAAGTGCGCTGTCGTAGTTTCCGAGATTCAGTTCGCAGGAACCTGCGTACAGATAGACGGCCTTGCCGGCCTTGTTTCCGTACTGGGAAGCGATCTGGGCGAATCCGAGGTTGTTGCCGTCACCGTTGAGGGCGAGGTCGAACTCACCGTTGCGGAATGCGGACTCCGCGGGGTACATCTGCTCCGCGGCCTCGGCCTTCTTGGGCTGGAGGTAGAATTTCTGGTAGCCCAAAATGAACAGTCCTACAACTACGAGGGTTCCGAGGCATCCCCAAATCAGTTTCTTGTTCTCGTTGAAGAATTTCTCCACTGCGGAGACCCTTTCCTCAACCTTTTCCTGCTGGAGCTTCTCCTGCTCCTTGAGGTCTTCTTTCTTTGCCATAATATCTTTTACGTTTTTTGATTATCGTTTCCGTCGCCTCACGATAGGGGTGGGGCGAATAGTCTGCAAAATTAATATATTTTGTACAAACCCGCAAGACAAGGGAACAAAAGCCGTGAGTTTCCTTTTTATCTTTGCGTTCCGGTGGCATCTTTTTCCCTTCGGTTGAAAAGAGGGAAGAAGATTTTTGACAGTGGCGTTTCCCGTCAAAATTGTTGTATCTTTGCACTATGGCGACATTATCCAGAATAGTGGTCCAGGATTTCAGGAACATTGCCCTCGGGGAGATATCCTTCTCTCCGAACATCAACTGCATCTCCGGGAACAACGGTGAAGGCAAGACCAATCTGATGGATGCGATATGGTATCTGTCAATGTGCAAGAGCGCCTTCTCCAATACCGACAAATTCAATTTCAGATACGGAACCGACGCTTTCTCCCTGAGCGGGACCTACGTCATGGAGTCCGGCGCCACGAGCGTTTTTTCCCTCAAGGTGACTTCCGGAGGGGAGAAGAAACTCCGCCGTGACGACAAACCTTATCCCCGTATCTCCGAACACATCGGGGAACTTCCCATCGTGATGGTATCTCCGTCTGATACCGTTCTTGTGAGCGACAGCGGCGAAGAGCGGCGCAAGTTCCTCAACGCGGTCCTTTCGCAGTTGGACCGGCAGTATCTTTCGGATGTGCAGCAATACAACCGTCTTCTCCTTCAGCGCAACAAGGTCCTGAAGGAGGACAATCCGGATCCCTCCCTTCTGGAGGTTTTCGACATGAGGATGGGGCCTTTCGCTTCGAGGATATATCAGGCGAGGAAGTCCTTCACGGAGAATCTCGCTCCGGTGGTAGCCGGTTACTATTCGATGATTTCGGGACAGAAGGAGTCCATATCGATCTCGTACGATTCGGACCTTTCGACGGGGGATTTCGCCGATGTTCTGCGCTCCAGGAGGGAACGGGACATGGCGCTCCGTTTCACTTCGGCGGGAGTGCATCGCGACGATCTGGAGTTTTCGATGGGAGGGTATCCCATCCGCAAGTGCGGCTCCCAGGGGCAGCAGAAATCTTTCCTTGTGGCCCTCAAGTTCGCCCAGTACGAGATAATGAAGGAAGGGTACGGATTCCCGCCCATGCTGCTGCTTGACGACGTCTTCGACAAGCTGGACCTCAGCAGGATATCCAATCTTCTTTCGATGGTTGCCGGAACCGAGTTCGGGCAGATATTCATAACTGACAGCAATAAGGTGAGACTCCGTTCAATCGTGGACGGGATCACTTCGGACAGGGCTTATATCGAGACTTCCGGAGGAGTTTTTACACGTGAGTAGATATGGCGGAAAAGGATTCCAGGACGATCAGGATATCCAGGAAGAATGCCCTGGGAATGGATGAACTCATCCATCAGTACATCCTCGAGATGAAACTCGCCTCGGGACTTGACCGCCAACTGATTTTCGGGGCGTGGGACAAGGTGTCCGGGGCCGCGAACTACACTGGAGGGAAGTTCTTCAAGGACGGCGTTCTCCACGTCAAGATCAATTCCTCGATGGTGCGCTCACAGCTCCTTCTGATGAAAAAGGATATCCTCTCGCGCCTCAACGATGAACTCCTGAAGGATGAACTCTTTTCTGGATACGGGAATGACGCCCCTCCGGTCAAGGATATAGCTTTGCGCTGAGATTGTACTGAACCTTCGGGCCTGGCCCGGAATTTTTATAATGACTTATTAAGGTCGACAGTGTATGGAAACCGGATCTGAAAACAACAAACGGATCAAAATCGTGGCGGACAGCGGAATACCTTTCCTTCGGGGAGTGCTCGAGCCGTTCGCCGACGTACTTTACAAGGAAGGGGCCGCCATAACGAGGGAGGACCTCATGGACGCTTCCGCCCTTCTGACCAGAACCCGCACGAAGTGCAACCGTGAACTCCTCGAGGGAACATCCGTCAAGATTATCGCGACGGCCACCATCGGGACTGACCATATCGATACCGACTGGTGCAACGGGGCGGGGATTCTCGTCCGCAACGCCGCCGGATGCAATGCCGGGGGAGTTATGGAATATGTCTTTTCGGCCATCTACGGAACCGCCGCCCGCAAATCCATCAACCTTTCGGGCAAGACCCTCGGAATCATCGGTGTCGGCCATGTCGGGAAAAGGGTACTGCAGATGTTCCGTTACCTTGGCTTCAACGTCCTTCAGTGCGATCCGCCCAGGGCAGCCGCTGAAGGGGATTTCCCGTTCGTCAGCCAGGAGTATCTTCTGGAGCATTCGGACATCGTTACGATGCATGTCCCTCTGGACGATACCACAAAGGGAATGTGCGATGAAGCGTTCTTCTCCAGAATGAAGGACGGGACGATTTTCGTCAACGCCTCCCGTGGTGAGATCGTTGACGAGGATGCGCTCCTCCGCCACATAGGACGTCTCGGTCCCGTCATCATAGACACTTGGAAGAATGAACCCGACATCAATCTCGCCCTTATGGAGAAAGTCTATATCGCGACTCCCCATATAGCCGGTTATTCCTACCAGGGAAAACAGAACGGCACATCCGCCGCCGTGAGGGCTGTGGCGCATTATTTCGGATTCACGGACCTTTACGAATTCTTCCCTCCGACCGAGTTCCCTGAAAACGAAGCGGTGAAACTCGACCTCAAAGGCAAAACTCAAGGCGAAATTGCTGCGGTAATTCAATATAATTATCCTATATTTACGGACGATTTCATGTTCAGGCTCGAGCCGGGCGCTTTCGAGCGTCTCCGTACGGAGTACAAATACCGTCGCGAGGTGTACGTGGACTGAACGGGACACAATTCTTGAAACAAAAAACACAGACTATAGCCATGTTCACAAGTGAGGACTTAAAGCAGATTGAAAGCAGAGGTGCTACCCTCAAACAGGTCGATGCCCAGATCGAAAGATTCCGCAAAGGTTTCCCGTGGATGAAGATCGTAGGAGCCGCAACCCCCGAAAGAGGTATTCTCGTCCTTTCCGATGAGGAAGCCGACAAGGCCGTCAAATACTACGAAGGCGCTTCGATAGCCGGCAAATGCAAGTTCGTTCCCGCATCGGGAGCCGCTTCCAGAATGTTCAAGAGCATCTTCGCGGACCTCAAGGTCCTTGAGGGCGGTGACGACATTCCCGAGGGAGCAGCCGTCCGCCGTCTCGCAGCGGAAATAGAGAAGTTCGCTTTCTATACTCCGGAACTCTTCGGAACGCCCGAGGATACACCCGAATACCGCAAGAGCGTAGCGTCCAAAGTCCTGGGAGAACCTGGACTGGGATACGGCTCCAAGCCCAAAGGTGTGATCAAGTTCCACCGTTATCCGGACGAGTGCAGGACCGCTTTCGCCGAGCATCTGGTAGAAGCCCAGGATTACATGAGGAACGATGACGGTACGGCATCGCTCGTTGTCACGATTTCTCCTGAGCACAGGCCCCTTTTCGAAGCGGCTCTCGCCGAGGTGAAGGACAAATATGAGAAGAAGTACGGCATCAGGTACAATATAACTTTCACATATCAGGACAAGGCTACGGACACGATAGCCGTCGATGTGAAGAACCGTCCTTTCAGGACTGAAGACGACGCCCTCCTTTTCCGTCCCGCCGGACACGGTGCCCTCATCTACAACCTCAATGCAGTCCCCGAGGAGATCGTTTCCATAAAGAACATCGACAACGTCTCCAACGAAAGGCTCCTTCCCGTTACCGCCCGTTACAAGAAGGTCCTTCTGGGCAAATGCCTCGAGCTGAGGGATACTATCTTCGGATATCTCAAAGCATTCGACGGAATTTCGGATCCCGCTTCAGCGGAGTGCCGTCAGCTGTGCGACAAGGTCGAGTCCTTCCTCGACAAGGTCCTCTGCATCCAGCTTCCTCTCACCACCGATCCCGCTGACAGGGTTGCTCTTCTCCGCTCCAAGCTCAACCGCCCGATCCGCGTCTGCGGAATGGTGAAGAACGAGGGCGAACCCGGAGGAGGTCCCTTCATAATCGCCGGCAAGGACGGCTCCAGCAATCTGCAGATTCTCGAAAGCGTCCAGATCAACATGGCTGACGAAAGGTCTGAGAAGATCCTTTCCAACGCGACCCATTTCAATCCTGTCGATCTGGTGTGCTGCCTTCGTGACTACAAGGGAGAGAAGTTCGATCTTCTCAAGTACGTCGACGAGGATGCCGGATTCATAAGCTCCAAGAGCTACCAGGGCAGGGAACTCAAGGCCCTTGAACTCCCCGGACTCTGGAACGGAGCCATGAGCGACTGGAACACCCTCTTCGTTGAAGTTCCTCTTGAGACCTTCAACCCCGTGAAGGTTGTCCTCGATCTCCTCAGACCCGCTCACCAGTAGGAATGATTCCCTTAATATATAAAGATGACCGTCACTTCGATGGCCATCTTTTTTTTGACCGGGAAAGAAAAAATTGCAAAAAAATTCTACCGAAGTGTTGCGGAAAAGAAAAAAGTATCTATCTTTGCAGTGTACTAATAAACTAATACACCATATGACCGGACTCGGTCTATGATGAATCAAGCAACAAACAACTGTAAAGATGATATCAATAAATTCGTTGGCATTCAGTTACCGCTCGCATAGGGTACTGAGTAACATTACGATGACTCTCGAGGAGGGCAAGATTTATGGCCTTCTCGGAGAGAATGGAGTGGGGAAGACAACTCTTCTCACTCTTCTTGCCGGGCTCAAGGCTCCACAGGAAGGTTCCATCCTTATCGAAGGTGTCGAGCCCTTCAAACGTCTCCCTTCCATCCTTCAGCAGCAGTACTATCTTCCTGATGAGGTCATGCCCAGAAATATGGTGGCATCCGTTTGGGCCAAAAGTTCGGGAGTTTTCTGGCCTAACTTCTCCTTTGATAAATTCCTCACCATCATGAAGGAATTCGAACTGTTGCCTCAGATGAGGATGAACGTGATGAGTGCCGGGCAGCTCAAGAAAACTTATCTGTGTTTCGCCCTGGCCACCAACGCGAAATATCTTTTCATGGATGAACCGACGAACGGTCTCGACATCCCGTCCAAGACCCAGTTCAGAAGCGCCATTACGAAGTACACTTCGGATGATTCGGTGATAGTGATTTCGACTCACCAGGTGAGGGACCTTGAGAACATAATAGATCCCATCATCATCCTCGACCGCAGGGAGGTTCTTCTCAGTGCCGATCTTGAGACGATCACTTCCAAACTGTACTTCGACTACGGAAACGTCATCGTTCCGGACGCCTTGTACAGTGAGAGGCTTCCCGGAGGTTTCATTCAGGTGTATCCCAACAAGGACGGCCTTGAAAGCAAGGTAAACATCGAGGCTCTTTTCAATGCCATGCATTCGAACAAGGAACTCATCAAGAACATGTTCAAGGCTTAAATAGGAGGAATCATTATGGAAACAAATACCAAGAACAACGTTTTCGACTTCGGACGTTTCGGAAAGTACCTCACTTTCGACCTCCGGAACGCATGGTCCAACTTCGGACTCGGCATCCTTATTCTGGCCGCGATGCCGCTCATCATTTATATTGGGAATATCCTCTTCAACAATATGTGGGGTGGTTCATGGTCATCTCCGGCCTTACTGACAAGGGTGAGTTTTCTTTCGGTAACGGCGGGCCTTACTTCCATAGTCTTTCCTTCGAAACTGTACGGAATGCTGACATCGAAAAAGGAGGGTACTGACTATCTCATGGTGCCGGCTTCGACGCTGGAGAAATTCTGCTCGATGATTCTCGTGAGCGTAGTCATCGTTCCCGTAGTTTTCCTCGTCGCATACTACTGCCTTGACGGACTGCTTTCACTTTGCGACCCCACTTATGGACAGGCCCTCTTGAACTACAAGATGAAATCCCTCGGTGACATTATGGTGTCATCTTCTTCCGCTGAAAATGATTTGAATGATGTGATCTCTTTCACCGGCGGCGGATTTTTGGCAATTTTGCCCAAGATGGCCATTACCATAATATTGTTCCTTCTCGGGGCCCTTTGCTTCCGCAAGTGGAAAATATTCGGAACCATCTCCGCCATGATCGCCGTATCGATAGTTCTGTCACTGTTGTTCTACGCTCTTGTTGAAGCCGGACTCCTGAATTTCCTAGAGAGCTTCGTCGAAAATATTCAGGATAAGGATCCCGACACTTTGTTCGGTATCGCCAAGACCGTTTCTGTCGTCGTTAATCTTCTCCTGGGAGTCGGACTCATGGTCGCGATATTCTTCCGTCTCAAAACCTTAAAGCATTAGGATATGGATTTCGATTCTAACAAACCGATATACCTTCAGATCAGCGATTCGCTTTGCGAGAGGATTCTTGGGGGAGAATTCAAGGAGGAGGAGAGGATCCCTTCCGTACGCGAATACGGATCTTCGATAGGCGTGAATCCCAATACCGTCATGAGGACCTACGAGTTCCTCACCCAGGATGGGATCATCTACAACAAAAGGGGAATAGGTTACTTCGTCTCCTCCGGAGCGAAGGACCTCATCCTCGCGAGGCAGCGCAAGGCCTTCCTCGAGGAGGAACTTCCCGAAATCGTCCGCAGGATGAAGATCCTCGGAATACCGATGTCGGTATTTGCCGATCAGGAGGAAAAATAATCTTCCGTAGGTGCAACAATTGACGGATGATTCCGTCATAGTAAATGGAGAACCGGAAAAGGTTCAATTTGGAGATATAATGACATTTTCGATATGAAACATTCAAAGACTGTACTTTCACTGATTTTATCCGCGATCGTTTTGGCCGCTTCAGCCACATCCTGCGTAGTGAGGATCAATATGAACGATCAGAAGGCGGTGTCTCCCCAAGGGAATGTGGTGACACGGACCGTTGTCCCTGAAAAGGATTTCACGACGACATCAATGGCGGGAAGTTTCGATCTGGAGATAATCCAGTCCGAAGGAGACCCCAGAATAGAAGTTACCACATACGAGAATATTCAGGACCTTTTCCGTCCGGTGGTGAAAAACGGCAATCTCGGCCTTTCCTTCGGAAACGATTCCGTAAGGATAGTGAATCTCAAGGATACGAGGGTCGTGCTTTATGTGAGCGACCTTCGCGGAGTCTCTCTCGCCGGTTCCGGTGACCTTTCCGTCCCTTCGATGTCGACGGAGAAGGATTTCAGAGTGTCGTTGGCCGGTTCAGGTGACATTTCCATCGGAAGTCTTTCCTGCGGAGAACTTTCCTTCAGCGTCGCCGGTTCAGGTGACATTTCCGCGAAAGGGATTTCCTGCGGTTCTCTCGAGGCAAGCGTGGCCGGATCCGGAGATGTCACCCTGTCAGGTACAGCCGAAGCTGCCAAGTACAGTGTCGCAGGCTCAGGTGACATCAATGCGAAGGGCCTCAAGGCCGGAGATGTCAAGACATCAAAGGCCGGTTCGGGAACGATTTCGTACTAGAAACGACAAATACATGAAATACTTTTTTCATCTACAGAATCTACAGAATAAGTAAGTCACATTGACCTCTATGGAAATGCTTCTTCCGGAAAACCTCCGGAAAGAAAATATAAAGGGAACCGTCACCTGTGAAGGCCGCGGTTCCTTTTTCCGTTACGGGATAAAGGGATGATCGCGGAGGATGGATGTGTAGGCAGGCGGGCCGGGAGGAGAGTTTTTGCGTTTTTTGTTCTTTTTGCTATCTTTGCGCCGTACTTTTACCTGACCTGGTTTATTGTTATACCAGATCAAATGAATATCAGACATTTATCTTGGCTTTTGGCCATTTTTGCGATAGGTCTTCCGCTTCTTTCGGGATGCTCGAAGGAGACCGGCGATAAAGAAGAAGGCGCCACCGTGGTCGTCCACGGAAGAACCCTTGACAAAGCGACCGTTGCCCCGATCATGGGCATTAGGGTCGTTCTCAACGCATACAGTACGTCCGATTCCAGGACCAGGAAACCCGTGCAGAGTGATACGACCTACACGAGGACGGACGGTCTTTTCGAGATCATCACCACCGAAAACCATTCTTCTTTGACGTACGAACTGGTGGCTACCGATGTCGAGGAACTCACCGGCGGACGTTACTCCGAATCCGTTATCGGGATATCCCTTTCTCCGGACAGCCCTTCCTTCAATCCGACCACCAACACTTACCATATGGAAGGGAACGATTTCTATATGGAGAAAAAGTGATTTCCGGTCCGGAGCCTTTCAGCGGAAAAACAATGACGGCCACCCTTTGGAGGGCGGCCGCCGTCTTTTTTACGCTTTCGCGCCTTTGTCTTACCAGCCCAGAACGTAGGCGAAGATGAGGGGAGCTACGATGGTAGCGTCGGACTCCACGATGAATTTGGGAGTCTCGGGAGCGAGCTTGCCCCAAGTGATCTTCTCGTTCGGAACAGCTCCTGAATAGGAACCGTAGGAAGTGGTGCTGTCTGAAATCTGGCAGAAGTAAGCCCAGAGGGGAGTGCCCTTCCAACCGAGGTCCTGCTCCATCATAGGAACGCAGCAGATGGGGAAGTCTCCGGCGGTACCTCCACCGATCTGGAAGAAGCCTACGCCTGCTCCCTTGGAGTTCTCCTTGTACCAGTCAACGAGGAACATCATTACCTCGACACCCTGGATCACCAGGTCGGGTTTGAATTCACCCCTGATGACATGGGCGGTGAAGATGTTTCCGGTGGTGCAGTCTTCCCAAGCGGGGCAGATGATGGGGATGTTCTTCTCGCATGCCGCCATTACCCAGCTGTCCTTGGGGTCGATCTCGTAGTACTGCTCGAGAACGCCGCTGCGGAGGATCTGGTAGATATATTCGTAAGGGAGATACCTCTTACCCTCGGCCTGTGCCTTCTTCCATACGTCGACGAGAGCTCCTTCGAGACGGCGGAAAGCCTCCTCCTCGGGAATGCATGTGTCGGTGACGCGGTTGTAGTGGTTGTCGAGAAGTTCCTGCTCCTGTTCTGCGGTGAGGTTCCTGTAGCCCGGTACCCTGTAGTAGTGGGAGTGGGCGACGAGGTTCATGATGTCCTCCTCGAGGTTGTTTGCTGAGCAGCAGACGAATGAGAACTTGTCCTGACGGATCATCTCAGCGAGGGAAATTCCGAGTTCCGCGGTACTCATGGCACCGGCCATGGCGAGGAACATCTTTCCTCCCTTGGCGAGGAGTTCGTCGTATGCCTTGGCGGCATCAACGAGGGCCGCTGAATTGAAGTGGCGGTAATTGTGGGTAATGAAATTTGAAATAGGTCCCTTTTCCATTTTGGATCACCTTGTTTTTAAGTTCATCCGGACTCTCGGCGAAACTCTTCACACGAATATTTCCCAGCCGGAGTCCCGAACGGCAAAAGTACGCATTTTTTGCGGGTATTGTACCCGAAGAAACGTTTTTATTGTGCCTTTATGTCCTTTAGGCCCGTTATTTCCTCTCCGCTTATGGGAACATCTGAAAAAAGATGTACATTTGCAGCATTACCCCCTTTCAGATTATGCCAATTAGAAACGGACTTATCAAAAAATTCAGTTCCATCCAGACCCCATTCTATTTCTATGACATGGAACTGCTGAGAAAGACCCTGGACCGTCTCCAGAGCGCTTCCTCCAAGTACGGCATTGATTGCCATTACGCCATCAAGGCGAATTCCGAACCGAGAATAATGCAGATGATATCGGCCCGTGGACTCGGAGCCGACTGCGTCAGCGGAAACGAGATCCTCCATGCCGTGAGGTACGGGTTCAAACCCGAGGGAATCGTTTACGCCGGTGTCGGAAAAACCGACAGGGAGATCGACATAGCCCTTTCCGTAGGATGCTCTTTCAACTGCGAATCCATCCCCGAAATCAAGGTCATTTCGCAGAGGGCGGCCGCGATGGGCGTCAAAGCCAAACTCTCCGTCAGGGTGAATCCCAACATCGATGCGCACACACACCGCTACATCACCACAGGACTGGACGAGAACAAGTTCGGAATCCCCGTGAGTGATTTCGATTCGGTGATCGACATCATAAAGGAATCCGACAATCTGGAGTTCATGGGACTCCACTTCCATGTCGGTTCCCAGATCATGGACGTGAAGGAGGTCTTCGGCCTCGCTTGCGTACGTGCCGCCAATGAAGTGAAGTATTTCGAGGAGCACGGACTAGAAGTCAAGAACATCGACTTCGGAGGAGGCCTCGGAATCGATTACGAGTATCCCGACATCCGTCCTTATCCGGATTTCACGACATGGCTCGACACCGTATCGAAGATGCAGAGGCGTCCCGGTCAGAAACTCCATCTTGAACCCGGAAGAAGTCTCGTGGGACAGTGCGGCTCGCTGATAACGAGGGTCATTTTCGTCAAGGCCGGTGAAACCAGGAACTTCCTCATCGTCGACGCCGGTATGACGGACCTCATCCGCCCCGCCCTTTACGGAGCTTACCACAAGATCGACAACCTCTCATCCATACTCCGCGGAATGGACCCCGATGCCGATGACGAACTCCAGTACTATGATGTCGTCGGTCCCATCTGCGAATCCAGCGACGTGTGGGGTAACGGACGTCAGCTGCCGGTGAGCTACCGCGGCGACCTCATCGCTATCCGCAGCGCAGGAGCCTACGGCCAGACGATGGCAAGCCAGTACAACATGAGGGATCTTGCCCCGGCGGTCTTCTCCGACCAGATGTAGGGAAGGGGCCGCACCTTTTGAGGCAGGACAGAAAATGCGCAAAGCCCCGGAATGCCGGGGCTTTGTCGTGTAAAAATCTCAAGAGCGGATCAGCTCAGGGTCATTTCTTGTCGAAATCGGGCTGATCGTCCGGGTCGAGCTCTCCCCAGAAGGAGATCGATTCCCTCTTTTTCGCCCTGACGTCCACGGTGGTCTTTCCGTTGGGGAAGATCGTGAACTGATAGTAGAGGACATCCTCGCCGTTGTCGGTCATCAGCCCTATGACTTCTTCACCCTTCCTTCCTGTCTTGCGGTTGTATTCCTTTATGGTTGATTCGAAATTCAGGCTCTTGCCTCCTCCGTAGGGAACATCGTATGCGACTCCGAAGTAGGGAAGGTATGAAATCAGCTTGTCTCCGTCGACGGTGACGCTGTAGGGTGTCGTAAGATGCTGTGAGGAACCCCTTCTGGGAATCATGGTGTCGACTCCGATGCGGTAGCGACCGCTGTCAAGTGCCTTGTATACACCTTCCTCCACTCTCATCTCTTCGGCCTCTTTCTGTTGGGGAGTCATTGACGTGACCGAGCATCCCGTAAGGATCATCGCGCTTACCGCTATAGCGGCAGCAGCTCCAATCATATGAATAATCTTCTTCATAACTCCATAA
>ODAI014678188.1_pt1 | contig 15836 bp, 11 predicted proteins | sample 1539321 | NCBI WGS metagenome assembly ODAI01 (sample SAMN02144231, study PRJEB22623) | gut metagenome | biome: sheep rumen | host: Ovis aries | place: New Zealand
ACATGAGCGGTCGTCTAAGTTCTTGAAAGACTTGGGCATTTATGCTATCGGAAATTTGGGATCTAAGATCATCACATTTGCGATGGTGCCATTGTACACGTTCTTTGTGAAAGAGCGCAGCGACTTTGGCTACTACGACCTGTGCCTGACGGTGATATTCCTGATCATGCCCTTTGTGACGCTGCAGCTGCGCGACGGAGCCTTCCGGTTCCTGCTCGAGACCCATGACCGCGACCAGCGCACCAGGATAATCACCTTCATCTACCGCACGCTGCTCACCAGCATAGTGCTGTCGCTCGTTGCGACAGTAATGCTGGCAATGTTCACGAGCATAGCCTACGTGTGGTACTGCCTGCTGCTGTTGATAGCGATGTCGCTCTTTGAGGTCATCGCCCAGGTGGCTCGTGGCCTGGGCAACAACAAGGACTTTGTGGCAGCAGGAATCATCTCATCGCTAAGCATAGGCGTGTTCAGCATTGTGCTGGTGGCATTTTGCAGGATGGGCATCAAGGGCATCTTCCTTGCCAACATCCTGGCACGTTTCGCTGCCCTGGTGTACCTGGAATGCCGCCTTCACATCGTTGCCACCTATTTCAAGTTCAACATAACAATAGGTCAGGTGGGTCGCGACATCCTCAAGTACTCACTGCCACTGCTACCTGGATCGCTGTGCTGGTGGCTCACGGGCAGCAGCGACCGCTGGTTCATCAACCACTTCCTGGGACTTGACGTGAATGGCGTGTATGCCGTCGCCTTTCGCTTCAACGGCATCATCCTCACCCTGTCGACCATCTTCTACCAGGCATGGCAAGAGACAGCCATCCTGCAATATAACAGTCCCGACCGCGACAAGTTCTTCTCCAAGATGTTCAACAGCTACGTGGGACTGCTTGCCATCCTGCTCACTGCCTACACCTTCACCCTGAAGATGTTCTACCCCATCATCGTTGATGCCAACTATCAGGAGAGCGCCAGCTATCTCTACCCCATGGGCATCTCGGCAGTGATCTTCTCGCTGGCGGCGTTCTTCGACATGGGCTACCAGTGTGCCAAGGACACCCCCCGCACCCTGCCGGCAATAATCCTGGCGGCAATAGTGAACATCGTGTGCAACTACCTGCTGGTGCAGCAACTGGGCGTCTATGGCGCCATTGCCACCAGCATCATCTCCTATCTGGTGCTGTTCTTCTACAGGCTCAACGACATGAAGCGCTACTTCAAGCTCTCGTTCTACCCCCGCACGGCAATCGCCATTGCCGTGATATTGATAGGCGCCATACCCTACCACTATCTCAACCAGTGGTGGCAACTGCTACTCTACATGGTAGTGGCATGTGCTGTTGCCCTGATGGCAATTCCCAAGGAGACCATTGATGAACTCCTGGCCAAGATATCCCTAAAAAAGGGGGTTACAAACAATAATAACCGCAAATAAACGTTTAAATATAAATATACCCTTATATATAAATAAAGTTATGAACATCAAAAACTTAATCATAATTGCAGTGGCGCTGCTCGCCTTGACAGGCTGCAAGACCACCAGCGAGAACACCCTGTCCTACTTTCGCAACCTGGGCGACAGCCCCAGCGGAGTGATGCCACAAGGCACTGGTTATGACATAAAAATCGTTCCTGAGGACGAGTTGTCGATCATTGTATCCTCGTCGGTTCCCGAGGCCACTGCCATGTTCAACCAGCCGCAGTCCAACCTTGCCCGCCGTGGTGAGATGAGCACACAAGCCCTGCCCCGCCTGCAGTCCTATATCGTGAGCCGCGACGGCGAGATTGTCATGCCCGTGATAGGACGCCTCAACGTGGCGGGAAAGACCACCCGCGAAGTGGAGCAGATGATTGTTGCCCGAGTGAGCCAGACCGTCAAAGACCCCTTTGTGAGAGTAGAACTGCTGGGATTCTATATCAACGTGATGGGCGAGGTGAAGAGCCCTCACCGCATCCATGTGGACAGTGAGCGCTACACCCTGCTCGATGCGCTGAGCGCCGCTGGCGACCTCACCGAGTATGGCGAGCGCAGCAAGGTCATGGTAATTCGCGAGGAGAACGGCAAGCAGACCTATCACCGCTTGAACCTTGCCGACAGCAACATTTTCTCGTCGCCCTACTTCTACCTGCAGCAGAACGACGTGGTGTATGTTGAGCCTAACCAGATTCGAATAGACAACAGCAAGTATAACCAAAACAACGCCTACAAGCTCACCGTGGTGTCGACCATCGTGAGCGCCGTCTCGGTGATTGCCTCGCTGGTAATTGCCCTGACAGTAAAATAACCTCATCTCCACCACTAATCCTTTATAACCCAATCATTCACACCCCACTTTTTTGACATGAGCAATAATTCCCAAGAGAATACCAACCCCGCAACCACAACAGCCCAAGGCGAGAAAATGATAGACATGGGAAGCGTCTACAACAAGTACAAGCGCTTCTGGTGGCTTTTTGTGCTATCGCTCATAGCCTGCATTGGGCTCTCGGTGCTATTTTTGAAATACAAACTGCCCAAATACCTTGTCATCTCAACAGTACTCGTCGACCAGGACGATGACGCCGGCAGCACCGGTGCGTCGCTGCTCAAGAGTCTGTCGATAGGCGGTGGCGGTGCCAGCGTCGACGACGAGGTAGTGGTAATGGGGTCGCAAGACATCTGCAACAAGATGGTAAAGGAGTTGAAAATCAATCGCCTCTACACCTTGCGCAAAAGCATGCTTGACCGCGAGGACCTGTATAAGAACTCACCCATTGAGATTGATGCCCCCGACGAGGTGTTTGACACCCTCTCGATAGGAATGAACTTCAAGGTCACCATCAAAGAAGACGGCAAGACCGATATCAAAGTCAAGAAAGGACGGTTTAAAACCCTTGCCGAACTCAAGGACCAGACGCTGCCCGTGAACGTGAGCACCAAGTATGGCACCTACCAGGTGCGTGCCACCGAGTTCTACAAGCCTGGCGAGGAGACCGTGGTCAACGCCAGCGTCACCGGCAACCAGCTGCGCACCGAGTACCTCATGGAAGACATGACCGTCAAGGTGCTCAACAAGAAGAGCAACGCCATCTACATGGATGTGGAGACCCCCAATATCAAGCGCGGCAAGGACATGCTCAACACCATGATAAGGCTCTACAACGAGCGCGGCCAGCGAGAGAAAGACGAGCAGGCCATCAACACCGCCAAGTTCATCGAAGACCGCTTAGGGCTCATCTATAAAGACCTTACCGGCAGCGAGGCCGAGATAGAAGCCTACAAGCAGGCTCACAACATGGCCGACGTGGGCATCCAGACCAAGGCCAGCATCGCCCGCCAAGAGCAGGCCGACAACAAGATTGTGGCCCTTGAGGCACAATACCGCATCGTGAGCTTGATCAACGAGTTCATAAGCGACCCACGCAACCATCACTCCTACATCCCCTTTGAGGCCGACAGCACAGCCGCCTCGGGCTCCATCAGGGCATTCAACCAGCTCGCCATGAAGCGTGCCGAGCTCGCCAAGAGCGCCAAGGACGGCAACGAGGCTCTGCAGGAGATTGACAACCAGCTCGACGCAATGCGCGAGACCATTCGCAAGGGCGTGAACAACACCCTGAACGCGCTTAAGATACAAATCGACAAGGCAAGCCAGGTGAGCAACGAGTCGCAAGGCGAGATGAGCCAGGTGCCCACCCAGGAGCGAGAAATTCGCTCGCTCTACCGCGAGCAGGGCATCCAGAACGCCCTCTACACCTTCCTGCTGCAGAAGCGCGAGGAAAATGCCCTCGTGCTGGCTGCCACCACCCCCAAGGGCAAGATCGTTGACAACGCCTATGCCCAGAGCAAGCCCGTGTCGCCCAACGTCCCAGTTGTGCTGCTCATTGGCTTGATAGCCGGCCTCATGCTGCCAGTGCTGTTGCTCTACCTCAAGAACCTGTTCACCACCAAGTTCTCGACCCAAGACGAGTTGCAGAACATCACCAAGTCGCCAGTGCTGGGCGAGATTTGCCACAACCGCCACCGCAGTTCGCTCGTTGTCAAGCCCGGCAAGACCTCGTCGATTGTCGAGCTCTTCCGCCTGCTGCGCAACAACGTTCAGTTCCTCATGACCCGCAAGGAAGACAAAGTGGTGCTCGTCACCTCTTCCATCAGCGGCGAGGGCAAGTCGTTTGTGAGCACCAACCTCGCCTCATCCTTTGCCCTGCTGGGCAAGAAGGTGGTGCTGGTGGGCATGGACATCCGTAACCCTCAGCTGGCAAAGATGCTTAACATCAAGGATCTGCCTGGTGTTACCAACTATCTCTCCAACTCCGACCTGAGCATCGACGAGATAGCCCAGAAAGTGCCTGAGGTAGAGAACCTCAACGTGATAGTGGCAGGTCCCATACCTCCCAACCCATCGGAGCTGCTGCTGGGCGAGCGCACCACACAGTTCTTTGACCAGTTGCGCGAGCGCTACGACATTGTCATCATCGACTCGGCACCCATCGCCATGGTGAGCGACACGTTCTCGCTGGCGAAGTTTGGCGACGCTACACTCTTCGTCACCCGCGCCAACTATACCAAGCGCAACCTCGTGAAGTACTTCAACGAGGTGGTGGCACGCAAGCAGTTCCACAACGCCGCCGTGGTGCTCAACGACAGCAACCCACGCCTCTCGGCAGGCTACGGCTACGGCTACGGCAAGGAGAAGAAATAAGGGTTAAGGGTTAAGTTTTAAGGGTTAAGTTTTAAGTGTTAAGTGGCGCCTGCGGCGTGGGGATTGAGGATCGAGGATCGGAGATTAAGTGTCGAGTGATAAGTGATAAGTAATTAAGTGTAAAGTGCTAAGTAGTTGCCCCGCTAATCATGAAATTTGAGGTAAGATTCATCCTTCAACGGCTCTTTTTCATAGGCTTCTGGCTTGCCACGTGCACTGGCTTCGTGAGCGATTTGTTCTTTGGACCCGAAATGTCGGGCAGTCCCTTGAGAACAATGTCACTTATTATAGTCGATTTAATCTTGATTTTCCTTGCAGCATGCACCATTCGCAAGAAGACTGATGTCTTTTTAATCATTTCTCTAGTAGTCATAGCTGCTATAAGTGGTTTCATTGTCAACGGTGACAGCTTAGTCGTGTGGTTGAATGGTATGAGATATTTCTTTCCTGTGCTGTTCATGCCACCAATTCTTCGCTACTTTTGGTCAACAGAATATCGCCATGACCTCTTTGTGAAATCTCTTGACAAGCAGCTATACATCTTCTTGTGGCTTCAAGTTCCTGCAGTACTGTATCAATTTTTCAAGTATGGCGCTGGCGACTATGTGGGAGGCACCATGGGTGGATGGTTCTCGGGAATTTTGAGTTTCTCCATCTACTACGCATCCTTCTACCTTCTCAACAAGCGCATCGACCGCAACAACATTATGCGGTCACTATATAAGAACTGGACACTCATTTTCCTACTCTTCCCCACATTCCTGAATGAGACAAAAATCAGTTTCGCTCTTATCATTGCCTATTTTATCCTGCTCTTGCCCATCGACCGCAAGTACATCATTCGCATTACGTTTCTTTCCCCTCTGATTATTATACTGGTAGGTGTGGGAAGTTTCTTTTACTCTTCGACAGTTGATGAGAGTCAGGGCAAACTCAAGCTTGACCCAGAATTCTTTGAAGAATATCTTGACGCCGATCTCGACAACATCGAGGCTGCGGCAGATTATGCCGACAAGAACTATAGCGAACAGTTTGATATGCCCCGAGTGGCCAAACTGGCAATTCTGCCTATGATCTTTGATGCCCACCCAGGCCACGACCTGTTTGGGTTTGGATTGAGCCTATACAAGCATGGCTCAGTTATCGAAGCGTCGGACTTTTATAATGAATATGACTGGGTAATGAAAGGCACTAGTCCACAAATTATGAGTTCGGTCCTTCAGCTGGGAATCGTTGGGACTATCTGGTACATTGTGTATTTTCTGTGCCTGTTTTTTATTAAAATTCCCCTTTATAGAGTACGCAACTATAATATGCAGTCGTTTTTTATACTTGCGTTCTTAATACTACTGTTATATGCCGATTTCTGGTCCTATGCCAACTTCTGCTTTATAATGTTGACCTTCTATTTCCTGTCATGGAAAAAAGGAGATGATGCGCATCAACCAGCGGCGGCAGTAACCTAATGACAACATGCCATGCTAATCAACTCTCTGGAATTCTGGATATTCTTTGCTGTGGTATTTCTTGTCTATTATTTGATAAGAAATAATCGCTGGCAGAATGCATGGCTGGCAGTCACATCTCTTGCTTTCTATGGCTACGTGAGCATTAAGCTACTTGCGTTATTTGCGGTGATTATAGTGTTGTTCTATGGTCTTGCCCTGGGCACCGAAAAGAAAAGAGAAAGCTCACCCGCCACAGTAAAATGGTTTAAAGTGGCTGGTGTGTGCGCTGGACTTGGTGTCCTCATTTATTTCAAGTATCTTAACTTCTTCATTGCAGAGTTCTCGTCACTGCTCAACAGCATAGGGCTTCCAGCCACCACAGGCACACTCAATATTATCGCGCCGCTGGGAATCAGCTATTTCACCTTCAAGTTAATCAGTTACATTGTCGATGTAGCCCATGGTAAAACCCAAGCCGAGCACGATGCAGTAAAGTTTACTGCCTATGTGGCCTTCTTTCCCACCTTGATGTCGGGACCTATTGACCGCGCGACAACTTTCTTGCCACAACTTGAAAAGGCGAGAAAACTGCTGCCATCCAACCTGGGCGACGGCTCACTAAGAATCTTGTGGGGATTCTTCATGAAAGCCTGTATTGCCGACCGCATAGCACCCTACACCGATGCCATTTTCAACAATATATCTCATCACAATGCAACGTCAATAGCGCTGGCGTCGGTGCTTTATTTGATTCAGATGTACAGCGATTTTGCCGGATACAGCCACATGGCGATTGGCGTGGGAAGGCTGCTGGGGCTTACTGTGACCGAGAACTTCAAACAGCCATTTTTTTCAGTCAATGGCGGCGACTTCTGGCGCCGCTGGCACATGTCGCTATCGTTCTGGCTTAGAGATTATATCTACATCCCCCTGGGAGGGAGCCGCTGCAGCAAGATGCGCTCCTATTTCAATGTGATGGTGACATTCATTGCCTGCGGAGCATGGCATGGCGCTAACTGGACCTATATCATCTTTGGTGCTCATCATGGCCTATGGGTGATTGCCTCACGCTTAATGAAGTCGCCGCGTGAGCAATTAGAGGCAAGATATGAATCATTGAAACATTCCACCTGGTTCAAGAGCGTGAGAATTGCCATCAGCTTTTTGGTGTGCTGCATTGGTGCCATGTATTTCAGGGCCAACTCCATAGGCGATATTGTTGTAGCCTGGCGCAAATGGCTCTCCAGTGACTGGGGCACGCCTTACCTGCAGGCCACCGTCCCACTATTCACCTTTGGGCTCCTATCCTTCCTTGTCATGATTTATAAGGAACATCAGGATGAATACCAAGGCAAGGCACATTTCATGCACTCATCATCGAGAGCAATGAGGCTTGCGTGCATCGCAATGACAATAGTGTTCATAATTCTCACTGGAGCTCTGGAGAGCGACAGTTTCATATATGTGCAATTCTAAGCGGCTATGAAAAAGGCACTTGTCAACATACTAATAATCCTTGCGATAGTTGCCGCTTGCGACATTGCAATGGGCTTTGTGGGCAATAAGATACTCATGAGCACACCCGAGGTGGGTACCCTCCAGGCCGATGCCTACCATGCCATGTTCAAGAAAAAAGCCGATGTGCTGATAATTGGTTCTTCAAGAGCTCGACACACATTTAGTCCCTCGCTAATTACCGACAGCACAGGCCTTACTGCCTATAATGCAGGATATGACGGACACGGCATGAACTATTCTTTAATCGTTCTACAATCATTCCTTGAGCGTTGCAAGCCACAAGTTGTTGTCCTTGAGGCTTGCGCGGCAATGGTCACCAGCGAGTGGCTTAACAACAGCATCGACGATGTGAAGCATTTTTATGGCCTTCATGCCCCACTTACCAACTATGTGAAAGAATATGGCACGTGGCAACTAAAAACAAAACTTCATAGCAACCTGTATCGCCTCAATTCCACACCCACATGGATGGCTAAAGCACGCACTTTGCCTTCTCACAACTGTGATGGCTATGAGCCACTGTGTGGCAACCTTGCCGATACCACAATCATCAACTTCACCGATTTTGAGACTAATGAGATTCAGGTGAAATGCTTTGAAGAAATAATAGAGACATGCAGCCGAAACGACATCAAGCTTATTGTCTACATTGCTCCCTCACTTGAGGTTACAGCTAAATTCCAATCATGGATGAATGAATATTGTGCACAGCATGATGTGTTCCTGAAAGACTATGGTTGTGACCCTGTTTTCTTCAACAATCGTCATCGCTATTTCAACGATTCCGACCACCTGAATCAAGATGGAGCCACATTCATGACAACATTGCTGATTGATGATATACTAGCTCAAACCCGTCGTTAGGCGCTTAAACCAGCGGTTTCCTTTCACACACAAGTGCAACAACCATGGGCACCGCAACAACACGTGCAACACCTTGATCTTGCGTGGATATCGACTCACGTCATAGGCAAGAATGCGTTTATACCACTCATCTTTTTTGATTTCAGTGATATAAAACCCAAAAGTGTGAATTTCCAGGATGCGTACCTGGTCTTGAGCAAAATCTTCAAGGCCATTGTCTTTAAGAATCGAGCTCAACTGATCAAAGAAATTCCTGAAGCACTCTTGCCCAAAGTATTTCCCTGTCATGGTCAACGATGTGTCCACTAAATGGTAATTATAGACAGGTTTATTATAAACACCTATTCTTTTGCACTTGATGACCAAAAGTAAATTAGTGAGAATGTCCTCGCTGGGCAAATTTCGGTTGTTACAGAACATATCGGCATCCCAGAAACTGCGCTTGCTGAAACACTCGGCAGCATGGTACACAAAATTTGGGTCTAATATATTCAAAATCATCTCTTCACTACCCATCACTCGCTCATAGTCACGAGAAGGGAGAGCAAGCGTTTTCCCGCCAATGACACGGTTTAGAAGCCCATAAAACGCGTCAAGGTCATCACGCAACGAAGTGGTAACCATATACTCAACAGCATCATCGGGCAGAGAGTCGTCGCTGTCGAGAAACATCACATAGTCGCCCGTGGCGTGTAGAACGCCATTTCGGCGAGCTGCTGCTGGGCCCTGATTCTCTTGATGCAACGCCATCACATTAGGAGAAGACGATGCAAACTCCTCTATAATTTCCCCCGAATTATCGGCCGAGCCATCATTGACAAATATCACCTCAATGTTCTTGTAGGTTTGAGATTTGATACTTTCAAGACAGCGGCCCACATACTTGGCAGCATTATATACGGGAACAATTATAGAGACCTTGGGCTGAGACATATTTCAATTTCAATTATTTGTAACGATTTCCTTTGATTTGAAGCTTAGCTACCTTCTTGAAAGGTTCAGAGATATTAGTGCTCTTCAAGCCATTAAAGGTGTTGTTCAATATCGTCACATTGTTGAATCTACATGGCTTGCCATCATAATTGGCAAAGATGACACCTTTACCTGTCAAAGCATTTACCACGTTGTCTTTAAACGTGATTGACGTTAGCTCGGCACCCTCTTGAAGGAAGAAATGATAGTTGGAACTGTTGAACACATTATTCCTGTAATCCAATGACAGGTTTTTCACATTCCTGCAGTAGATGCGCGTGTCGCCCGATAGAGTGTTGTTAGTCGCAGTTATCGAAACATCTTCTATCGTCTTTGAAGAACTTAACGAAAAGGTATACACATTAGTCACATTGTTATTCTCTAATCTAAGACTCATCGCCCCCTCGTGGCACCACAGCAGCCGCTGTGGATAGTCGTTTTCTATGTTGTTATTTACGACCGCCACGCTTGCATTATTCACTGACAGGAATGTGTGTCCATTATTTCCTTTAACTTCATTGTGCGTTATAATGCTATTGTCCTTTATTGTAATATTGATGTTATCACGCGACTGAGCAATAACGTCAAAATCATTCATGAACGAATTGTCCGACGAGCTCTTAGAGGTGCATAGCACTTCATTGAAGGATATTTCCATGTTGTTGACTGTGGTATACTTGCACAAAGAAAATAACATGATCCTTTTAATTGGTGCATTTATCTTTATCTCGTTATTTCTGAAATAAATATCCTCGAGGTTGCAATAAGTTTTTGCTCCCTCGGTATAGGCATGATTGAAAGCGATGAAATTCTGCAGGTCTAAATGCTTGATGCCTGTTTTATTATCGAGAGAGAATGTGTTGTACTCGACAACAACATTCTTTATTTCAAAGTCTTTTTCATTCACGCCCCCCCAGCAGCCAAAGACTTCGTCTTTGCCATATTTTCGGAATATATTGTTGAATACATGAATATTGCGTTGCTTGCCGCGGGTCCACAGGCAACCGCCTTCGGCCGAATTATTATAGTTCTCAAATTCACAATTGCTCACTTCCACATTCTCACAGTCGCGCAAGTCTACATGAGTGAGAGTGGCATTATCGGAATAGGTGACAATGTTGTCGACCACTATTCCATCTCCATAGCACACTTTCACAATGTGTTTAGGCGCTTTCTCCCATAGCACCCCCTTGTGAGAAGCCAGCTTAAAGCTGATGTCTCTCACCTGGGCGCTCACTTTACGGCTTGAGCTTCCATGCCCAGCAAAAAAAGCGTCATCAAGCATCTTGCTCTTGCCTCCAGTAAAGCCTTCTTTAACAATCACCTGGGTGGCATTGGGACCCAGACCTTTGATAACAGTGTTGCAGCGGAACTTGAGCGAGCCGTCAAATTCATACTTTCCTGCCTTGTCAAAGTTGAGAATCAACTCATCGGCACTTCTCAGGCTTGCCGTCATCTTCCTGATGTTGTCGACATAAGGCTTGGGGCAAGTGCTCATCTTGATCTCAAGCGTGCGGGCATGGGAACTGCTGGCGAGCAGCACCATTGCAATGAGTACAAATATGTATTTTATATTTCTCATAATGAATTATTGTTTTTGCAAAAATAGTAAAAATATTTTCTATTTTGACTTTTTTAGGCCGCGAAAGATTAATAAAAGATGTTTTCTCTTTTAGCAACAAGAAAAAATCACTACTTTTGCACTTTCGACATGGAGAAAAAACGCATACTCATAGCAAACAAGTTCTACTACCCCCGCGGTGGTGACTGCATCGTGGCAATGAACCTGGAGCGGTTGCTCAAGGAACAGGGCCATGAGGTGGCAGTCTTTGCTATGCAGTATCCCGAGAATGTTGACTCGGGCTGGAACAGCTACTATGCCTCGCAAGTGGACTTTGCCGGTGGACTGGGCAACAAGCTACGTGCAGCCAAGCGGCTCATGGGATGGGGCGACATCAAGAGCGCTTTCGGCAAGATCCTCAATGATTTCAATCCCCACATCGTGCACCTGCACAACATCCATTCCTACCTGTCGCCCGTGCTGGCGAAACTCGCCAAGCAGCGCGGCTGCCGCGTGGTGTGGACGATGCACGACCTTAAACTCGTGTGCCCGTCCTACCTGTGCTTGTGTAACGAGAAGCCATGTGAGCGTTGCATAGGCCGTGGCAAGATGCACGTGCTCAAGAACCGCTGTCTGAAAAACAGCCTGGCAGCCAGCGCGATGGCCTATATTGAGGCTCTCAAGTGGAACCGCAATGTGCTGGAGCGCTACACCGACGCCTTCATCTGTCCCAGCCAGTTCATGGAGAGCAAGATGCTCAAAGACGGCTTCAGTCCTGAGAAACTTCATGTGGTGTGCAACCACATCGACCCCGAGAAACTTCAAGCAATGCACAATGCGCAATGCACAAAGCCCAATGAAGAACGTGGAAGCGAATGTGGAAATCGTGAAGACTACTATGTCTATGTGGGTCGCCTGTCGACCGAGAAAGGCGTGGAGACATTGCTCAATGTCGCCTCCAAATTGCCTTACACCCTTAAAATTGCCGGTGATGGCCCCCTCATGCAACAACTTCAAGAGCAATATCATCATTGCAACAATATTGAGTTTCTTGGACGGGTCAATGCTCAGCAAGTGGCACAATTATTGAGCAGAGCAAAATTCTCGGTTATGCCCAGCGAGTGCTACGACAACAATCCACTAGGAGTTATCGAGTCGCTGTGTGCCGGCACGCCTGTAGTGGGTGCGCGCATTGGAGGCATCCCAGAGCTACTCGACGAGGGCAGTGGCATCACTTTCACCTCGGGCATTAAAAGCGAGTTGTCGCAATCCATCTCCAGGGCCTTCGACACCAGTTGGAACAACGACAGCATAAAGGCAGTAGCGGCAGTGCGCTTCTCAAGGCAAGAGCACTTAAAAAAAATCGAAGAAATATATGGACTCCAGCCAGAGTAAAATGCCACACTCGCGTCTTGCCATGCTCGACATCGCCAGGATGGTGTGCATAATCCTCGTGGTGATTGGGCACTACGATCCTGCCGATGCGCCCACTCATTACAGCAACATGCGCATGGTAATCTACACCTTCCACATGCCAGTGTTCCTCTTCATAAGCGGTTACCTTTATATCGTGACGAGAAAATCAGAGACCTTCACCGCATTCATCACCAAGAAAATCAAGCGGCTGGCAATCCCCTATCTCGTCACTTCGGCTATCATAATCACCATCAAGCTGTTGACCCAAGGCGCTGCCCGTGTCGACCATCCTGTCACTGCCATGTCCTACCTGAGGATGTTCTACCTGCCCGAGGCAGGCTATTTCCTGTGGTTCATCTGGGCACTGCTGCTGGCGTTCATCGTGGTGTTCTTCTTCAAGTCAAAAAAAGCACGCCTGGCGCTCTTTGGCATCACACTTGTCATTTCATTCTTGCCATCGGTTGGCATTGACGTCTTCTGCTTGAGACAATCGCAGGAGATGATAGTCTACTTTATGACCGGGGTTGTGATTGCCGACTACGCTCCCCGCCTTTTCAATGCGGGCATTGCTCCGACGGCAATACTCCTTCTGCTCTTCGCTGGCTGCGAGGCCTATTATGTGCAGCATCAAGACTCGGTGTTGATGTATCGGTTTCTTGCTTTTCTCGGGATTGCTGCAATAATGACAATGTGTTATAACTGTGAGCGTTACATACCTGTGCTTGCTCGCTCGTGCGTGGTGCTCGCGCCATCGGTCTACATCATCTACCTTTTCCACACCACCATTCTGGGACTTGCAAAAGCCGTTTTTGGGAAACTGCCATTTCTCGCCAGCAATGCCGGCACAACATTCTATGTTCAAGCCTTTTGTGCGATAGCCTGTGGTGTGATAATCCCCATCGCTTTGTACGCCATTATCAAGAAATCCAAAATATTGAGGTTATTATTTGGCGTGTAACCGTTTTTCTTGTAACTTTGCATGCTATTTTCGCTGCAACTTTTTACCAGGAAAATATCTGTGTTTCAAATTGTGAAGATATCACATTTAAAACACAATAATAACGCATGGTTTTGCGTTTAAATTTTGATATAGTGCACAATTGTCATGACAATTATAAAGCCGACCGACGCTTCTATCATATTGACTTACCGTTGCCCCATGCGTTGCAAGATGTGCAACATTTGGGACAACCCCACTATAAAAGAGAAGGAACTCATGCCAGCCGAGCTTGAGTGCCTGCCTCAGCTCAAGTTCATCAACCTCACGGGTGGTGAACCCTTTGTGCGTGAGGACATTGATGAGATTGTGGAAGTGTGCTACAAGAAGAGTCCACGCATCGTCATCTCTACAAGCGGTTGGTTTGAGGAGCGCGTCATCGACTTGGCAAAGAAATTCCCAAAGATAGGCATACGCATCAGCATCGAGGGCCTGCAGCAAAAGAACGACGAGCTGCGCGGGCGCGAAGGAGGTTTCGAAAAGGGCCTGCGCATCCTTCACACTCTCAAGGACATGGGGCTGAAGGACATAGGCTTTGGGTGCACAGTCTCCAACAGCAACAGCAGCGACATGCTGGAGCTTTACAAGCTGGGCAAGTCGATGGGTATGGAATTTGCCACAGCGGCTTTCCACAACAGCTACTACTTCCACAAGGATGATAACGTGATTATCAATCGCGAGCAAGTGTGCCGCGACTTTGAGACACTTGTCAACTGGCAACTCAAGGAGAACAACCCCAAGTCATGGTTCCGTGCATGGTTCAACATGGGCCTGATCAACTACATTGAGGGCAATCGCCGCATGCTGCCTTGCGAGGCGGGAATGATGAACTTCTTCATCGACCCCTATGGCGAGGTGTATCCATGTAATGGCCTGGAAGAGAAATACTGGAAAGAATCGATGGGCAACATTCGCACCACCCCAAATTTCATGGACATTTGGAACAGTGACCAAGCCGAGATGGTGAGGGCAAAGGTGCGCAAGTGCCCAAAGAACTGCTGGATGGTGGGCACCGCTTCACCAGTCATGAAAAAGTACATCAAGCACCCCGCCAAGTGGGTGATTAAAAACAAGTTGCGCTCAATGATGGGCAAAGATGCTGTGCTCGACAAGTGCTGGCACAACGTGGGGCAAGACCCACAACAGGGCGACCTGAGAGAGACTTTCTAATCACTGCGCCGGCGAGGCACAAATCATTAACTCCTTTTTGAAAAACTATAGTAAGACATGAAGATTGTTGTCATTGGCACCCGAGGCATCCCCAACATACAAGGCGGTGTGGAAACACACTGCGAGGAGTTATATCCCCGCCTGGCGGCTATGGGATGCGACGTGACATTGATTCGTCGCAGCTGCTATGTGACCGACGACAACCGCATCAGCGAGTATAAAGGGGTTAAGATTATCGACGTCTATGCTCCCAGGCGCAAGAGCACCGAGGCCTTTATCCACACCACGCTGGCACTGATTAAAGCCCGCAAGCTCAAGCCCGACATCGTGCACATTCATGCCATAGGGCCAGCACTGTGCACTCCACTGGCAAAACTCATGAGGCTGAAAGTTGTGTCGACTAACCATGGGCCAGATTATGACAGGCAGAAGTGGGGACGCATGGCAAAAGCTGCTCTGCGCAAAGGCGAGCGCTTTCAGGCAAAGTACTCTAACCACATCATCGCCATTAGCCATGTAATCGTTGATATATTGAAAAGACGTCACAACCGTTTCAACAATGTGTCGATAATTTACAATGGAGTGAACACTCCTGTCAAATCCACTCAAACCGACTATATCGACTCGCTGGGGCTGGAAAAAGGTAAGTATGTGATGACTATGGGTCGCATCGTCCCCGAGAAACGCTTTGACTGGCTTATAGAAGCGTTCCAGAGGGCACGGTTCAATGGCTACAAACTCGTGATTGTGGGCGACAGCGATCACAACGACATGTATTCCACGCAACTCAAGAAAATGGCTCATGACACCGAGAATGTAGTGCTCACTGGATTTATCAAAGGCGAGAAACTGAACCAAATAATGACGAATGCCGCACTCTTTGTTCTTCCTTCTACTCACGAGGGACTGCCCATCTCGCTGCTTGAGGCAATGAGCTACAACCTCGACGTGCTGGTGAGCGACATTCCCGCCAACCGGTTGCCCGAACTTGACAAGAAAGACTTCTTTACCGTAGATAGTATCTCAGGACTTACCCGCAGTCTATCACGCAAAATGAAAAACCCAAAAAGAGACCGCATGTATGACCTGAGCAACTATAACTGGGACACCATCGCCCAGCAAACCCTTGAGGTGTATAAGCAGGTGCTGGAAAAATAGATTAAATTGTTATTAATCGTCATTAATACTAATACTGATTTTTTGATGAA
>ODAI010965930.1_pt1 | contig 15830 bp, 13 predicted proteins | sample 1539321 | NCBI WGS metagenome assembly ODAI01 (sample SAMN02144231, study PRJEB22623) | gut metagenome | biome: sheep rumen | host: Ovis aries | place: New Zealand
AAATAAAAACTACGCTCGGAAATATCCTGCGAATAGACGCAAACGGAAATATTGAGCGCTCGGAGTTTTATTCGTACAGCGACATTGCAAGATTGTATACATTCCCGCTCCGCACTCTTCACGATGATTTTCAGATAGAGCAACTAAAAGAGTTCGCCGGCTGCTTCGGAGTCGATCCTTGTTATGTTGATCTGCTCTATGAAAACGGCTTTACAGCTGATGAGATCGAGGAGCTTCTCTACGAGCCGGAAGAGCTTATGAATTATGCTGATGTGCTCGAATATGAGGGATTGTATTTTTAACGTTCGGAAATAAATGCGGACATAGTCGAAAAAGTGTACCTTGACGAACGCTGAAAAAACAGCGATTCGGACGTCCGAAAAATACCTTTTTGCACTTTTCGGCTATGTCCGCAAATGCTGACACTTTTACGAACAGGGGGTGAACACTATGAGAGGAAGGCTGTTCGGATATGCGAGAGTTTCCACGACAGATCAACACCTTGATAGGCAGATTGAAGCATTGAGAAATTATGGAGTCGCTGAAAGAGATATCATCACCGACAAATTCTCCGGCAAGGACTTCAACAGACAAGGCTATCTTACTCTAAAGACCATATTCTTCGCTCCGGTGATATTCTTGTTATCAAAGAGCTTGACCGCCTTGGCAGAGACTACGAGCAAATCAAAGTCGAATGGCAGGAGTTGCAAAAAATGGGTGTGGATATCGTGATAATTGATATGCCTATTTTGAATACAGCTGAAAAAAGTGATCTCGAAAAGTCGCTGATAGCTAACATTGTCTTTGAGCTGCTTGCATACACTGCCGAGAAAGAGCGACAGAAGATAAAGGCAAGACAAGCCGAGGGAATCAAGCTCGCGCTTGCAAAAGGAATTCACTTTGGCAGGAAGAAAACAGAGATACCGGAGAACTTCTATGCCGAGTGCAACAAGTGGTTGGAAGGTGAGCAGACAGCTATTGCTACCATGCGGAACGTTGGCATGAAAAAGACCACGTTTTACAAGATCGTTAATGAGCAGATGTCGGAGATAGTCAGGAGATGTTAAAGGGCGGGATAAACTCCTGCCCTTTATTTTTTATTAGATGACGGCTTTAAACAACTGTCACATTCTTACATTAGAAAAATAATATTCATTAACTTTATAATAAGTGTATTGCGATAATGTAATGATATACATTCGGCGATACCTGCTCAGACTATCGGTTATTGAACAGAGACTGTTAGTAAGTCGATTACAGCTGTCAGACAATGACAGACTGCCCGACGTATACTATTATATATAAAGGGGAACTGCTTCATGAGTAAAAAAGAGAAGATAATACCCGTAAGGGTGAGCGAAGAACAGTATAGATCAATAGCGGAATTCGCAGGAAAAGAGAACATATCTGTCAGCGAGTATGTACGCCGCAGAGTACTATGCAAAAGTCCACTGTCTCCAAGGATAGTAACAACTATTGCAGGTTTATATAATTTGTTAGAAAGTCCACAGGATATGTGGAATGACAGTATGGTAGAAAACTATAAAAATGGAATGAGGTTTCTATATGATTATATCAAAGATAATACCGGAAGCTTATAATACAGCCGATGATGTAGAAAAGCTTATCAGATACATTCTTAAAGACAAGTCTTTCGAGAAGGGATATCACACGAATACATATGTGGGCGGGCTGAATATTTTTAATGTATATAATGCCGCGGAAGAGTTTGCAATGGTAAGAAATTACTTTGGCAAAAACGAGGGCAGGCTGGTGAGACACATACTCCTCTCTCCCGAACCCAGGGATCTGTTTACAGGAGACATGCTGTACAGGCTTGCGATAGATGCCTGCTCATATTACAGCAGTCGTTATCAGATAGTTTTTGGTGTGCATACTGACGAGAAATCACACCCTCATATCCATTTTGCTCTGAATACGGTAAGCTTTGTGGACGGTAAGAAGCTTCATGATTCTATCGCGGAACAGGAGGCGTTCGGAAAGTTTTGTGAAAGGTGTTATCTGGAAACGAAGAAGCAATATTCGTGGGTGAAGAAACAATTAAAATTCTGAAAGTTATACATTTGCGAAAAAATAAATGAAAAAGGCTCAAAAAATCCGGGAAAACAGCATAATAAAAATTTTTTTTGCAAAATGTATAACTATTTCACCTGTCACTAATCGTGTGTTATATTTGTAACAAAGTCATGCATGGTTTCTAATGCCTTCTGTAAAGTGTTCAGAATAGTATCGAATGATGAGTGATCGTGGTAATAAGCTTGTGCATTATTCACAGTGGGCAGATTACTGTCAGCGTATTTCCATATTTTATAATAACTGTCTATGCATATTTCCTTGGCCGCATTATCACTTAAGAGATAAGACCATAAAAACAGGACTTTTGAATACTTCTCACAAAGCAGGACGATCATAAGATGATAATCTGTGTTGGTTAATACATCTCTCAGAGTTCTCATAAAACTTTGATTAATGTGTTTGTACAGTTCCATGGCATTATCTTTGCCGGGCTTGAAGGCATTATAATTATAGATCGAATCATAGAAAAATCTACAAATAACTGCATTGATATAAAAGTCGGATAGAACGGGGCTTTTGATGAGCTGTGAGGTGTGTTCATTTAGGAAATTCGTAATTCTCATCAGATCTCCGATATCTTCAAATGCGGCATAAATAAATTCCGTCAGCCACATTAATTTAGTATCTGCGGTAAGATCGTTGTATACATCTGCCATAAACCGGCTCAGTTCCGTTACGGCTGAATTGTTTCCGTAACAGTAAAAATCTTGAAGCATGATCATAAATACCGCATCATAAAATAAGCTTCTCATATTGATCATGCTTCCGAACAGTTCTTCGGGCTCAGCTTTCTCTCCGAGAAGTTCCTTTATCGTTTTGAAGATATCGGTATCGTTAAAGCTGTTACATTTGGTCTGAGCTATGAGAAAATCACAGACTGTTTTGTCAGGAAGATACTGCGGAACCGCTTTGAAAATTTCTGTCGATTTATATGAGTAAAGTATATATTTTACGGTATTGATCGTTACATCAAAGGTCTTGAAATCCCTTGCAGACAACAGGTTCCACAAATTATTCATATACACAGGCAAAGAAAATCTGTCGTGATCAAATACATCTGCCGGATTGTCTGCTGATCTGTCTGAAAAATTCTCACAGCTAGTGTGGTCATTTGCGGCTGAGACTGTATTCTTTCTATGATTATTCAGCTTTTCCCTCTTTTTTCTGTCTGCATTAAGTCGTTTGCTGACTATCTTTGTATTTTCAGGGTCATCAGGGATCCCGATCTTAAGATACACGTCCGGGTCAAGCGTTTTCTTTGCATTTGACGAGTTGAAGATGCTCTGAGCAGTTTCTTTTTCGCCGTGCAGGCTGAGCCATACCATTATATAACTGCGGGCAGCGGTCCATTCATTGGAGCTTCCTTTCAAATTATCGCAAATGCTTTTTAGGATAACCGATGATTCGCGCTCCCGGTTAGTTGCCCACATTCTGGCATAATTTCCGATGTCTGTAATGACTTCCTTACAGTTTTTAGCAATAATTTCCTGTTTTGCTATTTGAGGAGCAATCATGGAATGGATATGATAGAACCTTTCATTTGGGGTATAGGTTTCTTTTGACATCAGTCCCAGATCACATAGCTCATTTATATATGGAAACGTGTTGCCGAACAGTTTCCTTGCAAGGCTGTCGCTTATAAGCAGACCCGCAGGGAGCATAGAAAATATCTTGAGGAGCTGTTGACATACCGGGTGGAGTTTGCTGAAACCGATTAGTTTTTCTATGCTGCTTCCGGTATTGTCCAGACTGCTTAACCACTGTGATACAGGTATTCCACTATTTTTTATCATGCTCAGAGCGAGTTTTATCTGTAATGTGTTGTACCCAAGCTTTCCGAGTATCTCATCTTCACGGCGTAAAATAAAATCACGGTCATCGGTGCTTACCCATTCTGAAATGATTGAGGACAACGATTCGTTATCGAGCCTGTCAATTTTGATCCTGTTATCACACTCGGATTTGTCAAGATCGACCGAGGAAGCAAAAATAAAATTGCATGAAAAATCACTGATATGATCCTCGATATTGAAAGAATCACCAGAGGATTCTACAGTAAGGTCATCAACGAAAACGATCGTTTTCTCATAGTTGTTTATAATATCTATCTTATATTTTCTGAAATTATCTGACGAGATATCAGGATCATTCTTTGCGTCCGGGGCAATTTGCACAGCATCTACGGTTTTGCTCACAGAGCCCTGGTATCCGACGTATATGATCAGATCATATTCGCTTCGGTGGAGAGCAAGGTATTTTTTTGCGAGTTCTGTTTTTCCCATACCGTCTTCACCGTACAGAACCACATACCCGCTACTGGTTAGGCAGGTTTCCATCTGTCTTAGTTCTTTATCTCTGCCAATGATTTTTTCGTTGTTTTTGATTTGATAATTTTCAATTAATAGAGCCGAATCTGTACGGTCAGCGTATACTTTGCAGCAGAGTTTGAAAGCTGTTATAATCTTTTCGAGAAAGCCCTCTTCTTCATTCTTGTATTTATGCTTACACGCTGCACTCCAGCTTCCTTTGAGGAAAGGATTGAATTGTTCGTCTATGCAATCCCGTATACCATTATAAATATACTCGTAGAATTCTCCCGGTATGTTTTTGCGGAAATAGTTTGATATATTACACAATAATAAATCGGATTTCCGGCATATTTGCGAACAAAGGCTATCCGGCATGCCGTTGGACAGATACTTCGAAACATCAGACCTCGTGAGTTGTCTATCCGTTATGCCATTAAGCAGCTTCCTCCAGACAGGTATATTGTATTGGTCAGAGAACGCACCCTGTTGTGTTTTTCGGATGTCGGAATAGGCATGAAAAAATACGTTGAAGATTTGCTTTAATGCCGGTTGGTATAACATGTAAACACCTACTGATTTTTTAAAATTTTTTTATTTGTGGACTTCGGGAAACGGTTCGTGGAAAATTGTTCCCGGCTGTGTTAGAATTATAACAGAGCTGAGGGCGCGGAATGAGTCTGAGCCGACGCTTATAATAGTAAGGAGGAAACAACAATGATCTGCAATACAAGCAACTGGACAGCGATGGAAACGAGATCGGCAGAGAACACTGCTGCTCGCGAAACACAGTCTTTCGGTCGCTGCGATTCCGCAAAAATCGCAATGACCCCCGTCAGCATATACGCGGGAGGGATAACAACAACATATGAGGGACCGCGCGATATTCGCATTTCCGCTGACGGTTTGATGATGTACGAAACGTGGCAGATTCAGACGAGCTCACAAGGACAGTCGGCAGTACTGTCAGGATTTGTCGATTTGGAGCAGCGGCAGGAAAACAACACACACCTTCACGATCGCACGAAAGTACACACAGACGGCTCTGCTGCAGTCATCGAAGTGTTCGAAGAAATCTGCTTCGGCATTGGTGCAACAATCGCAAAGCTGAAATTGACAAGTGCCGACGGCGATCGGATCGAGAGATGTTATTCACTCGACGAAATCCAGGCCAAAAGCTTCCCGATCGAGCTCGAAAAACACGGCATAAGGTTTCAGCAGAAAGATTCACGTACGCTGATTCAGCGGTTTTTGTTCGAGACAGCGGTCGGGATGAAGCCGACAAGTACGGTCACAGCAGAAGGAGCATATCTTGATGCAGAAGGCGGTTGGCATATTCCTGATGAGGACTCTATCTGCAAGAAAGCAGTATATGCAGCGGATTTGCAGACTGCCTTCGGCGCAATTCCGGGGTCGCAGGATATGTCTTCCGGTTATCGCGCTATAATAGAAGCGACGCTATTTCTTGAAACTCAATCAAATCATCTATGCGAAAAAGATATATCGGCTATCTATATTTTAGAAACGCCGGTTCCGGCTGCCGACTCCCGTAGTTTCGCAGATGAAACCGGAGGCACTTATTTCACGAAACTTTCCGGAAAAACGGTTAAGGAACTTCGTCCGGGCCTTAACGTTGTGAACCTCGGAGGCAGCTCTCCTCACATGTTGCAAACGCACCTCGCAGAACTTCTTGAGATCGGAAGCGATAAGACCGTGGTAGCATTTGCAAAAAAGCAGAATGAGATCGCAGAGATTCTCGGCTTTGAGGGTTTCGTGAGCCTTGAATACAAAGAATCGAAAGGCGGCGAAGCCGATGTTGATTCCGTAATTGCGACAACGGTTCGGGAAATGGGTGTTAACCGGGAATTGTCGGATGCATTTCTTTTTCCGAACGAAGAAGACCGGTTCAAAGATTTCCCGGAGGACAGCCGCAGATTTGCTGCCCGTGCGGTAGCGCTTGCCGAGGCCTTGTTCAGGAAAGCGCTGGTGGATGCAGAAAAAGAGACAAAAAAGTTCGAAAAATACTTGCTCGACTGCGCATGTTCAGCGGACTGCGACATCTCAGCAGGGGTTGTGAGCTTCCTGAAAAAATCTACTGACATAATTTCGCTTGCAGAGATGTCTTACGATGATCGCTACACCACAAAAATCGGGATAAGCCGGGATCGTATTGCATTCACCGCAAAAGCGTTTTTGGGTCTCGCAGAAAGCCTTGGATATCGAAATGTGAATATTCTGGCAAAAAAACTGAAAGAGCGCGGATATCTCATCACAGGAAGCCGATACGAGATACCGGTAACAGTCCAGGGCGGTCAGGTTAATATGTACGTTTTGTCGCAGACGGCGCTTTTCGGACTTGGAAATCTTCGGTTCGATCGCAATGAATTCCTTGATTCCAAGCCGGAAATCATGATTCCAATCGGGCAAAACGGTAAAAACATAATCTATTACACAATCCCGGATCTTGAAGGCTCGGTCAACGGGCATGTCTACGTATCAGGAGACAGCGGTTCCGGCAAATCATATCTCCTTTACATGCTTGCCGGATACGCATCTATTTCTAAAGTATCGGTCGTTTTCCTGTGTCTCGGTCTGCCGAGAAATCGGGTTGACGATGCAGAAATCCTGGAAATATCGTCGCAAAACAAGATAATTGACTGGGGTAAGTGCTTCAAACCCGGGCGTGTGACATACATAAAAATCGATGATGACATCGTGTTGAAAGATACGGTCATCCGCGAATTCAACAAACAAAAGGAAAGGTTTTTGTCAAACCCCTGTATTCTTATAATCGACGAGTGTCAGGAATTTGACATGGGGCAATTGGGCGCAATTAACGAAATCCTGCGTCAGGGCAGAAAAAAGGGAATCCTGCTTTTCCTCGCGTCACAGTATCTCACGGCACAGAACGGAACCAACATATGTCACTGCCTCAATCAATGCAAGACGAATATTGTGTTCAATCCGGTAAATGAAGCAAAAACACGTCGAAGGCTCGGTATTTCTGATACCGATTCCGAGATGAAGAGTTTTCTGAGAGAAGTGCCCACGTACTCATGTATGGTAAGAGGCGATGTGATTGCTTCAAAATGCGGATATGTTCGCTATCCTATCGTTATGAGGGCAATGGATAAACTAAATAAAATACTAAGGTCTTATTGAATAGAGCAGCTAAGCAAAAGCGGCTGACAGCCGCTCGGTGTACGATATGGGCACTGAATGAAATAAATGTAATGAATGAGTCCGCTGTAATAATAGTTTTTACGGCGATAACTGCTCTTGTGGCAGCAATATTGACACATTCATTATATCACGGCTTGTGTGAAGTGTCAATTCCCGCGAAAGTTCGTTAGTATAAATAAATATTATAGTAATGTAAGCACTGCTTACAGAAAGGAGAATAAAGCTATGGGCAATAACATGATAAGTCAGATTGTGCCGCCGACAGGTTGATCTCCCGTCATAATAGGCAGCCGGAAATCATATTATTGAAAAAAGAATTCAGGAGGTACCGATATGAAAAACAAGATAAAGTACAAGACCGTAAACGTTTATAAGGAATCGGACAAGAAAGAGCGCCGCAGGCTGGTCACTAAAGCAGTCCAGCGCTGCATCGACCGGAAGACGGCAGCGTAATGTCCATCTATATTGAAAGGGAAGGAGGGAGAAAATGATAAACGCCGCGATTTATGTCAGACTGTCTGACGAGGATCGAAACAAGAGACTGCGTTCAGATGAGAGTGAAAGTATCCAGAATCAGCGCTCTCTTCTGCGGGAATATTGCAGGGAAAGGGGCTGGAGCATTTACGATGAGTACTGTGACGAGAATTACAGCGGTACGGACTTTGACCGACCGGATTTTCAACGCATGCTCAAGGACTGCGAAAAAGGACATGTGAACGTTGTTTTGTGCAAGTCCCAGTCCCGCTTTTCGCGCGATCTCGGGGTTATTGAAGAGTACATACACAACAAATTTATCGAGTGGGGTGTGCGGTTTGTAAGCATTGTCGATCATGCTGATACAGACGATGCTTACAACAAACGCGCCCGCCAGATAAACGGACTCAACAATGAGTGGTACTGCGAGGACACTTCGCTGAATGTAAGGAGAATACTTCGTCACAAGCGCGAGAACGGACAGTTCACAGGCTCATTTGCTCCCTACGGTTACCGGATAGACCCTGCCGACAAGCACCACCTGATAATCGACCCGGAGACTGCTCCCGTGGTAAAAGACATCTATATGCGATATTTGTCGGGACATGGATACAAGAAAATAGTCGGTGAACTTAACAGCGCCGGCATACCGAATCCGACAGAGTACAAGCACAGGAATGACAGCAATTATGTAAACAGAAATGCAGACAGCAGTCCCGACAGCGGGCTCTGGACGCTTTCGACTGTTGCTTCGATACTCCATAATGAGGTGTATATGGGAACTCTCGCACAGGGGAGAACTCACTTTGTAAGCTATAAGAATCATCACAGGCTAAAGGTGCCGAAGGACGAGTGGATCAGGACTCTGAATGCACATGAAGCTATTGTTGATGCGGAGATCTGGGAAGCCGTCCGTGAAAAACTTGAAGGCAAGAATCAACGCGGAAGCTGTGTGACCGGAGATATTCCAGCGCTGTCAGGCAAGGTGAAATGCGCCTTGTGCGGCAGACCAATGAAGCGTAATACTTATTATAATAAAAAGCACACCAGCAGGTACTACAATCTACGGTGTGCGGCATATAAGAAGGGGACAGACAACTGCCCGAACAGCTCCGCTATGAGCGGTATTGAGCTTGAAGAACAGATAGTTGCAGCTATAAATGCGCATATCAGCGAGTATTGCGAATCCGATAAGCTGGTATTGAACGACAAGCTCACAGATCAGATAAATGCCGCAAAACAGGCTGTAAAAAACATAGATAGCATTATTGAAAAGAAACAGACATTTATATCCCGCGCCTATGAGGACAAGCTCGAAGGCAGGATAACGCAGGAGGAATACGAACTCCATGCAGCAAAGTTCAGAGAAGATATAGACAAGAGCGGTGCAGAGAAAGAGAAGCTTCTGTCGCATCTTGACAAGCTGAAGGGCGAGCTTGAGAGAACCGAAAATGTTCAGGAAAAGATCTCCCGTTTCTGCACGGTCGAAAAGCTCGATTACACGATAGTAGATGAGTTCGTCAGCAATATTTACATCGGCATGAAGGAGCCGGACGGAACTCGTGAGATACAGATAGAGTGGAATTTTTAACAGAAGATAAAACAAGGTGCCGACTTCGTTGTGAAGTCAGCGCCTTGTTTTTTATGCCGTAAAGCTGCATTTTACCCGCTTATAGGAGAATGCAGGTATTGCCTATATGCTTTTTATTGTTCCGATCTCTGTATATATCATACCGTTCCTTCCGCGCTCCGAACGCATGAGCGCTATCTCAGTCACAGTCATTGATGCTTCCGGGATTTCTATCGCGGGCATTGCAGGCTTGCTCGGCTCGCGTATCAGTGTGATATGCGGCGAGAATTTCTTCCTGTCAAACGGGATATCAGCATCGGCAAGGAAATGCCGTATCTGCGCGGCAGTATTGTGCAGTTCGACAGACGCGGACGATCCCGCCCACCACAGCTTACCGAAGCTGCCTACACCGTCAAGTTTGAGCCCGAACGGCTTGAATCTCACTTGTTCAAGGGTTTCCGTAACATAGTCGGGATCTCTGTACTCCCCGATGAACGCGAGCGTGAGATGCAGGTTTTCAGGCTTTGTGTAGTTGCCGCGGATATTGGCGCGCTTTAACTGCTCCTGCATTGACAGAAGCGCGTTTTTTATTTCGTCGTTGAATTTGATTGCAATGAATAGTCTCATGATCTTTCCCCGTTTCCTGTGAACTATTATACCATGTTCATGCAGATATTTCAATGACCTGTTTGCACCATACAGAAAATAAGCAGGTACAGCTATCAGATGTCTGTGACAGGATTTACCCCGTCTGAAAATCGGGCGTGGATTGGTCATTTATTGTTTCAGCCTGTCGTTGAGCTCTTTGATCCTCTTTTTCCAGATACAATATTGCACTGCCCACATAGCAGCAAATATCGCAGCGAATATACCGAAGTATGTCAGGAAACCGGCGACCGAATGTTCCATCCAGTAGGTGAAATATGCTATCGGCAGCATAAAGACCGCGTATATAAGGAAGCATATACCTGTCTGTGCAGCTATACTGAGGTTGTCCATTTCCCATATCGCCGACGCACCGCCGAATCCGAATCCCATAATTCCGCATAAAAGCGCCTGTATCGCCACAGCCGCAGCTTCATTGCCAACCAGCGCGATAAACTCCGGCGCACACGCGACATACTCGCCTGTTCCCAAAGACAGGGAAATGATAATGGTTATGATCTGACCTATTGCAAATCCCACAAATACACCTATTATACCTCTTTGAATGATTTTTTTCATAATTATTATCTGCACCCTTCAGGGTGCAGCTCCTTTCACTTTAATGCGTTTTTGATAAGCAAAACCCGTCCCCGCTTTTGGACGGGAGCGTTGAAGTGTAAGTTTGAAAGTTTATTTTCAAACACTTATACTCCCAATATTGATTTTATTTTTGAAACATAACGTCTTGATACATAAGTTACCGAGCCGTCATTCATTTTAACACAGATAGTACCCTTAAAACTGAGGTCAAAGTGCTGTACTTTGCTGAGATTGATTATTTCGGAGTTGGATATACGTGCAAACCTTGAAAGTTCCAGCGTTTCTTCCATTTCAAAAAGCCGTTTTCTGATGATGTATTCGCCGTCGTCTGTTACCGCAACTATCTTTCTTCCCTCGGAGTATATCCTTGATATTTCACCGGGTTCGAGTATCCGCATTATTTCATCTCTGAATCCGCATATCACAGCTGGTTTGTATTTTGAGATCTTCTCGACAAGCTCCTCGATCTCTTTATCGACTTTATCCGTTATGATGACTACCTTCGGAACAGTGACACAGCTGTCAAGCTTTATCTCTATCTCCATTATCTCACCTCACCTTCATTGATTGCATTATATCACACCGCTCTGTTTATTTCAACAGGATTTGATTATTTGGTCGATTTTGTGTCATGATCGGTAATAATGCTTTCCGGGTGGGGTTTGTAATTATCCGACGAAACAAGCTCGTTTTGTCGAACGGCTCGATGGAATTTTGTCGAACCGTTCGACAAAAATATTGAGTCGTTGTATAACACCAAGAATGGCAATTGCGGTAAAATAGCATTTCTCATGGTTTCATTCGTCTCAGCGGAACGGGATATATGCACATAATGTACATATATTATGATATTTGGTGATGTTTTTGTGATCTGGCACTTCATTTTCATTCTTTTTTCAAAAATATCTTTATTAGTTACGGGAAATGTGCTATAATATAAAAAGAAGAAACCCGCTTATGATCAATGTTTGCAGGGAATATGAAACAGCCGTTGTTAAGACAGACGCCCGCCACCCGACATATCTGTAAACAACAACTCCCTTTAAAAATGCTTGACGAGCGGGATTGCGAGCTCGAAAAAATGGGGTAAAAAACGACCCTGCGTATCTGTTAATACAGACTTTAGTTGACTAAAACCGCTTAACCATTAGGGTTTGAGGGCGATTTTTAGCCAGTGCTTGAGCCCCAGACCTGTCATTGGATAAAGCTACAAAGTATATAGTTAGTAAACATAAACGCAGCTCCCTTCAGAGTGATCTCAAGGGAGCCGTTTTTTAATAATAGTATTTTGATTCGCAATAATACATGACATATGTCAAGTTGCTTAGCAGGGGGTTCGATTTATATGATGAACTGTTTCAATTTTGGAAAAAGTTGATATTCAGATTCTTTGCCGTATTATTAAAAGGAACTTCTAAAACCCATTTGAGAGGTTCCCTATATTCCCGTTTGAGGTTTGAATGAGAAAAACGCCGGAAGTTCAGGTTAGTGGGTCTTGTACCCTAACGAGTTTCGCTTTTCATGTATTCATCCATTTTGCTGAATACTTTTTTTGTGAATGCGACAGCTTCAATAACCGTTTTTGGACCGGATACAATGTCTCCTGCGGCAAATACTCCGGGGAGTGTGGTTTCTCCATATTCATTTACGTCAAGAAGGCCTTTCTGTGTCAGCTTGACACCGGCGGCTTTCATATCCGCACCGGGGCCCTGACCGATGGCGATTATAACGGAATCAGCCGGCACATCGAAAACGTCTGAATAATCTTCTTCAAAGCTGAAGGTGCCGTCCGCATTCTCAATACGATTCACACGAACGCATCTGACAGAGTCCTCTTTTATACGGACAGCCTGCGCAAAGTGGATAAATTCCACTCCTTCGAGCTGCGCCATTTCAACCTCTTCATGGTTTGCCGTCATGTTTTCTTCACCCATAAAATGAAGTATCGTAACATGAGAATGCGAACGCCTGATCGCAGTTCGTGCCGCATCGATAGCAACATTGCCCGCACCGACGACTGCAACTCTGTTCCCAAGTTTGAACGCTGCCGGTGATTTCAGATAATCTACCGCAAAGTGAACGTGTCCAAGCGTTTCTCCTATAAGCCCTAATTTGTTAGGTCTGCCGGTGCCTGTTGCGACAAATATCGCTTTATATCCGTCCGGGAAAAGGTCTTCTATCATTATGTTGGTACCTATTCTTGTGTTCGGTCGGAAGCGCAAGCCCATTTTAAGCATAATATCCTTATACATATCCAAGATCTCTCTCGGAAGTCTGAACGGGGGGATACCGTATTTCAGTACGCCTCCGATGCTGTCCTCTGCCTCAAAAAGCGTAACGTCATAGCCGTTAAGCAGCAGTAGAAGGGACATAGTTATCCCTGCGGGACCTGATCCGGCAACGGCGACTTTGATCCCGTTCTTTTTTATTTCCGGAATATCGAGTGTTTCAAGATAAAATCTTGAAACGAATTCCTCGATACGGTAAAACATTACAGGTTCACCCTTTATTCCACGCACACAGTGACCTGTGCAGTTTCTTTCATGCGGACAAATTATCGAAGTGACGGCGGAAAGCGGATTGTTGTAGAAAAGTATCTCACCCGCTTTTTTTATTTTTCCGTCAAGAAAAAGTTGAACTACCTGCGGAATATCCGTTGCGGCAGGGCAGTGTGCCGAACACATGGCTTTTTTGCATTTCAAACACCTTTCCGCTTCCTGTTTTATCGTTGACATAGATATTTCCTCCCGAAAAACTAAATGCTGACTTCAATCTACCCATACTCTAAAACAATACAGATCCGACATTGAACAAGCAGTAAACGAAAACAAGCATAATGATTCAGTTTGCACATACTTAGAGGTTCCATTAATGTGTTTATTATAACAGAATTAGGATGCGTTGTCAAGTAAACGCGGATACTTTCTGATGTTATAACTAATGGGATTTGTCGTCATTCGACAAAGCTGTCTCAATTTTGTCGAACGGCTCGACAAAATTGCGTCGAGCGGCTTGACAAAATCGTCGAACAGTTGTATAATAATATCGAGAGGGGGCATGGCTATGGCAATTCCGGTAAACATTGATGATCTGATAAACAGCAGGGTAGTTAAGCGGTTAGCGGATAAGAAAGAAGAATAACATATATAAAATGTTTGGTTTTGGTTTTAATGAGAAAGACAGGATAATTCAAACGAGAGAGGCTACCACGAAGAACGTGATATGTCTGAATATCTTATCGAAAAGCGTTTAAGTGATATAGAAAAAGCACTCGAACAGAGCAATTGACAAATCAGCTCTTCATTGCTATAGAAATTTACTGCCAATAAGCATTGACCCCGCTCGGATAATCCGGACGGGGTTTGTTGCTTATTGTTTCAGTCTGTCGTTGAGCTCTTTTATCCTCTTTTTCCAGATAAAATACTGCACAGCCCACATAGCTGCGAATATCGCAGCGAATATGCCGAAGTATTTCAGGAAACCTGTGACCGAATGTTCCATCCAGTAGGTGAAGTATGCTATCGGCAGCATAAAGACTGCGTATATAAGAAAGCATATACCTGTCTGCGCCGCAATGCTGAGGTTGTCCATTTCCCATATTGCCGATGCGCCGCCGAAGCCAAATCCCATTATCCCGCATAAAAGCGCCTGTATCGCCACAGCCGTAGCTTCATTGCCCACCAATGTGACAAACTCCGGCGCACACGCGACATACTCGCCTGTTCCCAAAGACAGGGAAATGATAATGGTTATGATCTGCCCTATGGCAAATCCCACAAAAATACCTATTATACCCCTTTGAATGATTTTTTTCATAATGTTCATACCCCCAATATTGATTTTATTTTTGAAACATAACGCCTTGATACATAAGTTACTGAGCCGTCGTTCATTTTAACACATATCGTTCCCCTGAAACTTAGGTCAAAGTGCTGTACTTTGCTGAGATTGATTATTTCCGAGTTTGATATCCGGGCAAACCTTGAAAGTTCCATCGTTTCCTCGACTTCAAACAGCCGCTTTCTTATGATATACTCGCCGTTGTCCGTTACCGCAACTATCTTTCTTCCCTCGGAGTATATCCTTGAGATTTCGGAGGGTTCGAGAATCCGCATTATGTCATCTCTGAATCCGCATATCACGGAGGGCTTGTATTTTGAGATCTTCTCGACAAGCTCCTCGATCTCTTTATCTACTTTATCCGTTATGATAATGACCTTAGGAACAGTGACACCGCTGTCAAGTTTTATCTCTATGTCCATTATCTCACCTCACCTTCATTGATTGCATTATATCACAGCGGAGTATTTATTTCAACGACTTTTGATTATCTGGTCGTTTTTGTGTCATGATCGGTAATAATGCTTTCCGCGCGGGGCTTGTCGTTATTCGACGAAATAAGATCAATTTTTGTCGATATGTTCGACATAATTCCGTCGAACGGCTTGACAAAAATATCGAGCAGCTGTATAATAATATCGAGAGGGGGCATGGCTATGGCAATTCCGGTAAACATTGATGATCTGATAAACAGCAGGGTAGTTGAATCCACGCGCATAGAGTTCAAGAGCGACTTTAACCCGAACGCGGTCATTCACACGATCTGCGCGTTTGCAAACGACATAGACAATCTCGGCGGCGGGTACATCGTCCTCGGCGTTGAAGAAAAGGACGGCTCACCGGTATTCCCGATAAAAGGCATTGAGCAGAACCGCATTGACTGCATTTTGAAGGAACTTGTCGGATACTGCCGCTGTATTGAGCCGCTTTACGACCCTGTTGTGGAGCCGGTGCTTTACGAAGGCGTTTATGTCATTGTGATATGGGTGAGCGGCGGCTACGGGCGTCCGTACAAGGCTTCGCTCGACGTTTACGGCAAAGAAGCTAAGAGATCCACGAAATACTACTATATCCGCAAGTTCAGCAGCACGATAGTTGCTTCGCCCGACGAGGAG
>ODAI012987185.1_pt1 | contig 15829 bp, 14 predicted proteins | sample 1539321 | NCBI WGS metagenome assembly ODAI01 (sample SAMN02144231, study PRJEB22623) | gut metagenome | biome: sheep rumen | host: Ovis aries | place: New Zealand
CCTGTCGTGAGCAGACACGCCCGTGGTGCATCCTTCGAGCTTGTCGACAGTCACCGTGAAGGGAGTACCCAGCAGCGAGGTGTTGTCTGCCACCTGATGTGCCAGCCCCCGCTCCTCGCACCGGCTCATGGTGAGCGGCGCGCAGAGCAGTCCGCGTGCGTTCTTCAACATGAAGTTCACCATGTCGGGGGTTATTTTCTCAGCAGCACAGATCAAGTCGCCTTCATTTTCGCGGTCTTCATCGTCAACTACGATGACAAACTTTCCATCCCTGAAATCCTTGACGGCTTCATCGATAGTGCTGAGTTGATAGTTTACCATAATTCGTTTCCTTTATACCTTATTATATATTATAGTCATGAACAGCCTCGTCGGCCTGCGTCTCAACGTATCCCATGCTCCTGATGGCAGAGATAATCTCTCCGTTGGACTGCTTGATGGTCTTCAGGTCGCGGTAGAGACGCAGACGGAACATCCACATCCGGATGTAGAGGAACAGGCCGATAGGGACCATTATGGCCGCAAGAATATTCATCCATCGGCGTTCGAAAGGCCTTGTGTGGGCTTTCTCAGATAGGATGGGGTAGTGGTTGAGTTCCGTTAGGATGTGCTTGTCTTTGGTGTTCGACAAGTCTTCAATCACCTGCTCCATCTCTTCGTTGATGCGTTCAATCTCGTGGTCGGGCTCGTAGCGGAAGAACACTTTGATGGGATTGGGCATAAGCATCAGCTTGTGCTGGTGAGAATAGTCGGTAACATCTTTGTTGATGACACTCAGGCGAGTAGCGTCGGCAGAATAGTCGGGGTCGTTAATGATGACCTCTTTACCGAATACGTGCCGTTTCAGCCTCAGTCCCAGCAATCGCATGAAGAAATTGCGATAGGCGTCAAGATTGAACACCACCGAGTCGTTGTTGGCTTTATAGGTTACAAATACGGCAATAGGCGTCAGCACGGCTGTTGCCAACCCTTTTCCAAACCACACGGTCCACATTCCTCCGCGCGCCATTCTATATCCGGTATTGTCGAGGATGTAGAACACGATGAACACGATGACCGATATAATGACTGGAATGCCGAGTCCTCCTTTGCGGATGATGGCTCCCAATGGGGCTCCGATGAAGAAGAAGATGAGGCACGAGAGGGCCAACGTGAATTTGTTGATGGCTTCTATGTCGTGTTGACGTATAATTTTGTCGCCGTCGCTGGTCATCATTGCGTTGAAAGTCAGTTCGCTACTTTCCGATCTCACGTTGCCCAAAGCGATGTTCACAACGTTCTGCTTATCCTCGTTGGAGAGTTTCGCATATGCAGAGTCGAGCCTGAAAGTCTTCTCTTCAGCTCTTTTCAAAGCTAAGAGCGAGTCTTTTTTCGACACGTCGTGCAACCGATAGTATCTTGCTTTCGCACTTTTGTAGAATTGAAGCCCGATGCTGTCGTAGATTTGCACCATCGAGTCTTTGTCGTGAAATATCTGAGCGAGGCTCTTTCCTCGGGCATTGTTCGAAAGCGTTGTGGCATCAGTCAGGTTGAAGTCTCCGTCGTAGTCGAGTACCAGTTTCTTCGTAACGAAGGCTTGCCTCTGATAAGGAACAGCAGCAGTTCTTCCTAATTCGGCCTGAAGGTTTCCATACCACATTCCATCCCACAGACTGAGCACCAAGTGTTTCTTCTCGGCCGTTGCCTGAAGCATTCCAGAGTCGGCCAAAATGATTTCCTGATCCTCATAGCTTCCCGTCATGCGGTAGATCATGATTCCATATAGCTTTCCCGTCTTCATGTTCTTCTTCTGCACATAGAGGTTGCAGTTGGGTATTCCGTCGTAGAAGATGCCTTCAGGAATCTCGAGCTCAGGGCTTTTCTGCTTCATCGAAATGAGCAGCTGCGTCATCTTCATGTTGGCTTTGGGGCCTATGTCGTTCTGGAAGAAGAAGGAAACCGCCGTGATGAGGATGGAGATGATGATGAGCGGGCGGAAAGTCTGCATCAGCGAGATGCCTGCCGACTTAATGGCCGTGAGCTCTGAACTTTCGCCCAAGTTTCCGAATGTGATGAGCGAAGAAAGCAGAATGGCCAACGGCAACGCTTGAGGCACAAGCATCAGGCTCATATACCAGAAGAATTGGGCCATCACCTCCATCGAGAGGCCTTTTCCGATAAGCTCGTCGATATATCGCCAAAGGAATTGCATCATCAGCACAAACTGGCAGATGAAGAATGTGGCAACAAAGAGCAGCCCGAATTGCTTGGATATGAAAATGTCTAACTTTTTGACTCGAAACATCTCACCTTATAGAAATAGCGCGTGCGCTTGCGTGCGCACAATCAGGCTGCAAAGGTAATAAAAAAGCTTGTAACACCGAAAGACTTTACCATTTTTTCACAGTCCGCTGGAGTGGCGCAGCCGTTTCAGGTTGTCGTCCCATAGGTCGTAGAGTGTGTCAACATCCTCCTCTAAGGCGAAGTCGGTGATGGACAGGATGTAGTCGTTTGTGATGTTGCTGTGCTCCATCCTCAGTTCCATGTATGCTTCCTCGTCGGTCTCGTCGGCCCATCTGATTCTGAACCTGTGGTTTCGCTCAATCTCGATGATGGCGGCTTCTCGCGTTTCGTGATGCTTCCACACTTCGCCCCACGTGAACTTAATGGTGTCGCCATTTTGTTGCACGTCGTCGGCAATCCATCTGGCCAATCCTTCCGGCGTGCTGATGAGCTGCCAGATGATGGGTTGCGAATTCGACCTCAGTTCGTGTTCGATGATGATTTTCTGCTTTTTCATGCGCTGGGGTTGTAGTTTTGTTTAACAGACGTGTCCTTCTCGTTGCAAAAATAATGAAAAAATCTCCCACTAACAAATTATTTGCATGTTTTTTTTGGTGAATTGAAAAGTTTGTATTACCTTTGCACCCGCATTCAAGGAAACATGGATGGCGGGATAGCTCAGTTGGTTAGAGCGTCGGATTCATAATCCGGAGGTCGAGGGTTCGGGTCCCTCTCCCGCTACATCGAATGCGAAAGCCCTGCAGACGTCAAGTTTGCAGGGCTTTTTGTTTGCTTTCTTTTGTCGTTTGTGGGCGTGAACATTTTGAAAGATTTGTGTTTTTACGGCATTTTGCGGTTAATTTTTGTTGATTTTTTTCCGAATTATTTATTCATTTTCCACTGCATTTTTAGCTCAAAACGAGGGGTGATTTTGTGAAAAATCATGAGAATCGTCCTGATTGGCCGAATTTATAATGAGTTTTTTGGTCTGTTTTTTCGTAAGAGCTATGCTTTTACCTTACTAAAGCATAACTCTTGCGGTCCAATATGTATGCTTTGGGCGGCTCAAAGCTATGCTTTTGGAGGGTTAAAGCATAGCTTTGACAACTGCTGGAGTCTTTCTTTTTAGGGTGTTTTGGATGGGATTTTTGCTAATTTGTTGGTTTTCAATAAGTTGTGAAAATGATAGAAAAATGGCGATTTTTGGCTGTTTTTCGACCGTTAGACTGACAAATTGCTATTCTGAGTGGTGTTTTGTAAAATAAATTAGTAATTAATTGAAAATGTTTTACAAAATGGCATAAATTGACTTGTGATAATTTCTTTCTTAGAAATGAAAATTTTCCGCAAAAAACAGTTGCTCAATCCGCGGGATTTTCTTATCTTTGCAGTTCCAAAATATATAATGTACGAAGAAATTATGGCTGCAACAAAGAAAATCAAGACAGCGCTGGTGTCGGTGTTCCATAAAGACGGCTTGGACGAGCTGCTCGCCAAGTTGAATGCCGAGGGCGTGAAATTCCTGTCTACGGGCGGAACCCAGAAATTCATTGAGTCGCTGGGCTACGACTGTCAGACCGTAGAGAGTGTGACAACTTATCCTTCGATTCTCGGGGGGCGCGTGAAGACGCTCCATCCGAAAGTTTTCGGAGGCATTCTTGGCCGTCGTGAGAACGAGGGCGACCAACAGCAGATGCGGGAATATGAGATTCCCGAAATCGACTTGGTCATTGTGGATCTTTATCCCTTTGAACAAACTGTGGCAAGCGGTGCGGGCGAGGCTGACATCATCGAGAAGATTGATATTGGCGGAATCTCGCTTATCCGTGCTGGTGCGAAGAATTTCAACGATGTGGTAATTGTGCCCAGCAAGGCCGAGTACAGCGTGTTGCTCGACATCTTGAACCGCAAGGGTGCACAGACCGACATCGAAGACCGCCGCATGTTTGCCGAGCGCGCTTTCGGCGTTAGCAGCCACTATGATACCGCCATTCACAATTGGTTCGCCAAGAAATGATGCTGATGTTAGAAAAGAGATAAAATAAAGGAATTTTCAAAGACTTAAATTTTTTTCATTACGATGGGATTTTTTTCATTCATCCAGGAGATTGCAATGGACCTGGGAACTGCAAACACGATTATTATCAGTGATGACAAGATTGTGGTAGATGAGCCATCTGTGGTAGCACTCGACCGCCACACCAACAAGATGATAGCTGTTGGCGACGAGGCTAAGTTGATGTACGAGAAGACGCATGAGAACATCAAGACCGTTCGCCCGTTGCGCGACGGTGTGATTGCTGACTTCTCGGCTTGCGAGCAGATGATGCGTGGATTGATTAAGAAAGTACACACAGGCAGCCGCCTGTTCTCTCCGTCGCTCCGCATGGTGATTGGTGTGCCTTCGGGCTCTACCGAAGTGGAACTGCGTGCAGTGCGCGATAGTGCCGAGCATGCTGACGGTCGCGACGTATACTTGATTTTCGAGCCGATGGCTGCTGCTATTGGTATTGGTATCGATGTTGAGGCTCCCGAGGGCAACATGATTGTTGACATCGGCGGTGGCTCTACTGAGATTGCTGTGATTTCGCTGGGTGGCATTGTTTCGAACAACTCTATCCGTACTGCTGGCGACGACTTGAACGCCGACATTCAGGAGTATATGAGCCGTCAGCACAATGTGAAGGTTAGTGAGCGTATGGCCGAGCGTATCAAGATTCACGTGGGAAGCGCACTTACTGATTTGGGCGAAGAGGCTCCTGAGGACTATACCGTTCATGGCCCGAACCGTATCACGGCCCTGCCTATGGAGGTGCCCGTGTGCTATCAGGAGATTGCACATTGCATTGACAAGACTGTGGCAAAGATTGAAAACGCTGTGCTCTCTGCACTTGAAAATACTCCTCCCGAGCTTTATGCCGACATTGTGAAGAACGGCATCTATCTGACTGGTGGTGGCGCTTTGCTTCGCGGTCTCGACAAGCGTTTGAAGGACAAGATCAACATCAACTTCCACATTGCCGAAGATCCCTTGCACAGCGTGGCAAAGGGCGCAGGAATTGCGCTGAAGAACGTAGACCGTTTCTCGTTCCTCATGCGATAGTCCTTTTCCTCGTTCTACAAAAGGCTCTGAAGGATGCGCAATCTGATGGATTTCCTGCAGAAACACAACCACTGGTTTGTGTTTCTGTTGCTTGAAGTAGCTAGCCTTGTGATGCTGTTCAAGTACAACAGCTATCAAGGCAGCGTCTGGTTCACGTCGGCCAATACTGTCTCGGGTAAGGTTTACGAGATGGGAAGCGACGTGGAGCAGTTCTTCTCGCTTGTCAAAGTGAATGAGGAACTGACTCAGCGCAATGCTTACTTGGAGCAGCAGGTGGCTCGTATGGGTGAGCGGCTTGTCGATGTGACAGGCGACTCTGCATTCATGCACAGCAGTCAGATTGAGATGCTTTCGCAGTTTAAACTGATTCCCGCCAAGGTGGTCAGCAACGAGTTGGGCCGTCCTGACAATCTCATCACTATCGATAAGGGTGAGAACGACGGTGTGCGGTGTGATATGGGTGTGGTGAGTGGAAACGGCATTGTGGGCATTGTGTATCTCACATCGCCCAACTATTCCGTTGTCATTCCGGTACTCAACACGCAGTCGTATATCAGTTGCGCTATCAAGGACCGCGGTTACTTCGGTTATCTGCATTGGAATGGCGGCGACCCGAGTCTGGCGTATGTTGATGATATTCCGCGTCACGCCCGTTTCAAACTCTACGAGCAAGTGGTGACGAGCGGCTATTCGTCGGTGTTCCCTCCAGGTATACTTGTGGGAAAAATCATGCATGTGTATAATTCGGGCAACGGCTTGTCGTATCGGTTGCAAGTGAAACTGGCAACTGATTTCGGTCGGTTGCGTGATGTGTGCGTAATCGACGATGCGACGATGGAGGAACGATTGAAAGTGCTGCGTGCCGCCCAAGATTCCATCAAACCGAAAGAAGGGCGTTGACTGCTGCAAAAGGGTAATAAGGAAAAATGAAGCTCTAATCGGATTTTGCGCAAAAAGACACTATTATGAATGTCGAACTGATGAAAGGCTTGGTGGCCTTTGTAGTTGTGTTGCTGGCTCAGGCTTTGGTGTTGAACCACATACACCTTTTCGGCTGTGCCACTCCGATGGTATATGTCTACTTGGTGTTGCTGTTCCGTCGCGGTTATGCGCGATGGGCGATAATAGCGTTGAGTTTCATAATGGGTCTTTGCGTGGACATTTTCTCGAATACGCCAGGTGTCGCTGCAGGTTCAATGACGTTTGTGGGCTTGCTGCAGCCTTATTTGCTGGAGTTGTTCGTTCCGCGTGACAGTGCTGAGGACCTTTGGCCTTCGATGAGGACGCTGGGAATTGGCAAGTTCACGGCTTACGCCAGTATTTGTGTTTTGGTGTTTTTTGTGCTCTTTTATACGCTGGAGACCTTCAACTTCTTCAATTGGCTGCAGTGGTTGGAGTCTATCGGTGGCAGTTTTTGCATTACGATGTTGTTGCTGTTGGTGATAGAGAATTTCAGGGTTAGTGTGTGAAGGATTATAATCTCTCCCATCGTCGGTTAGTGATAGGCGGGGTGGCGATTGTCATCGTAGCCGTCTATATCGTGAGGTTGTTCATGTTGCAGTTGATGAGCGACGACTACAAGAAGAACGCCGACTCGAACGCTTTCTTGAAGCGTATCGAGTTTCCTTCTCGTGGCGTCATTTACGACCGTACGGGTAAGCTTATGGTGTATAACCAGCCTGCTTACGACATAATGGTGGTGATGAACGAGGCCAAAGACCATTTGGACACTGCAGAGTTTTGCCGTACGATAGGTGTCAGCCAGGAGTATTTCGTGCAACGCATGAACGATATCAAGGACCGCAACAAAAATCCTGGCTATTCGCCTTATACGCAGCAAATCTTCATGAGTCAGCTGAGCGACAAGGAGTTCAGCATTTTCCAAGAGAAGATGTACCGTTTTCCTGGTTTTTATGTTCAACGCAGAACAGTGCGTGAATATCGCTATCCGTATGCCGGCCACGTATTGGGCGACGTTGCTGAAGTGTCACCGAGCGACATTGAAGAAGACGACTACTACCAACCTGGCGACTATATCGGCAAGCAAGGTGTGGAGCGTTCCTATGAGAAACAGTTGAGAGGTCAGAAGGGCGTTCAGATTCTACTACGCGATGCTCACGGACGAGTGCAGGGAAAATACATGAACGGCGCTTACGACCAGAAACCTATTGCTGGTAAAGACCTCACGTTGAGCATCGATTTGGATCTTCAAGCCTTGGGCGAGCGTTTGCTGGAAGGGAAGATAGGCTCTATTGTTGCCATCGAACCATCTACCGGTGAAGTGTTGTGTATGGTGTCTTCACCGTCGTACGACCCTCGCCTGATGATTGGTCGTCAGCGTGGTAAGAACCAGAAAGAACTGTCACTCGACCCTTGGAAGCCTCTGTTGAACCGTTCCATCATGGGTCAGTACCCTCCAGGCTCGACATTCAAAACGTCACAGGGCTTGACCTTCATGACTGAAGGAATCATCACTTCCGAAACGCGATATCCCTGTAGCCGCGGTTTCAGATATGGTAGTCTGAAGGTGGGTTGTCACGGCCATCCAGCTCCGTTACCTCTTGTTCCGGCGTTGAGCACTTCGTGCAACGGTTATTTCTGTTGGGGTTTGTACCACATGCTTGGCAACAGGAAGAAATATCCGACTGTACAAGACGCCATGAACACATGGCGCGACTACATGGTAAGTATGGGTTTCGGCTATAAGTTGGGTGTGGACTTGCCTGGTGAGAAACGTGGTTTGATACCAAATGCTCAGTTCTATGACAATGCTTACAAAGGCTCGTGGAACGGTCTTACCATCATTAGTATAGCTATCGGTCAGGGTGAGGTGAACCTGACACCCTTGCAGATTGCCAACTTGGGCGCCACTATCGCTAACCGCGGTTATTACTATGTGCCGCATGTGGTAAGGAAGGTGAAAGGCGAACCGCTTGACACTCTGTTCACACGTCGGCACTACACGAAAGCTGACCGCCGTTCTTATGAATATGTGGTGAAAGGCATGCGATCGTCGGTGCAGGGCGGAACGTGTAAGCGCCTTAATAGGAGTGACATCATCATGTGCGGCAAAACTGGTACCGCTCAGAACCGCGGTCACGACCACTCCGTCTTCATGGGCTTCGCTCCGATGGATGACCCGAAGATTGCCATCGCCGTTTATGTGGAGAATGGTGGTTTCGGTGCAGAATATGGCGTACCCATCGGCGGTTTGATGATAGAGCAATACCTACACGGCAAACTCTCACCCGGCTCTCAAGCACAGGCATCCGTATTCCAGAAACGAAGAATCAGTTATGGCTCACGAAACAGATAAGCAACCCGGCGTGCTTGCGTCGCTCGACTGGGTAACCATCCTCATCTACTTGGCGCTGCTCACCTTCGGATGGGTCAGTGTCTGCGGTGCGTCGTACACTTATGGTGACACCGACATTTTCAGTCTCTCGACCCGTTCGGGCATGCAGATTGTGTGGATAGGTGCGTCAATCGTGATAGGTTTCGTGATTTTGTTGCTTGATGACCGATTCTACGACACATTCTCGTATGTCATCTACGGCTTTTTACTCTTGGTGTTGCTGCTCACCATCTTCAATCCTCACGAAATCAAGGGCTCGCGTTCGTGGTTGGTATTAGGCCCGGTGCGCGTGCAACCCGCTGAGTTTGCCAAGTTTGCCACAGCGTTGGCTGTGTCGAAGTTGATGAGCACATATGGTTTCAACATTCACAATTGGAAGAATTTTGCGTTAGCATGTCTCATCGTTGTAGCTCCGATGTGCATGATTGTGTTGCAGAAAGAGACTGGTTCGGCATTGGTATATCTGTCGTTTTTCCTGATGTTCTATCGCGAGGGAATGACAGGAAGCATCTTGTTTGCTGCTGTTGCGATGGTGTTCTATTTTGTCTTTGGCATCAAGTTCGAAAGTCTGTTCCTTTGGGACACACCCACGTCGGTGGGCAAATTTGTCGTATTGTTGCTTGTGCAGTTGTTCTCGGCAGCAATGGTTTATATTTATTGTGAAGACAAAAAACGAGCGTTTACGATCATAGGCTACAGCTTGGGCATCACGTTATTATTCTTATTGTTTTCAGAGTATGTGATTCCATTTGACATCGTGTGGGTGCAGTTGGGCATCAGTGCTGCAATGATTGGCTATTTGGTCTATCAAGGCTTGAGTGCACGCCTTGCCAACTACTTCTACATCGCCCTGTTCTCCCTTAGCAGCATCCTCTTCTTCTATTCCGCTGACTACGTGCTCAACGATGTATTGAAACCTCACCAGCGCGTGCGTATCAACGTGCTGTTAGGGTTGGAGGAAGACCTTGCAGGTGCAGGCTATAACGTCCATCAGAGCGAGATAGCCATAGGCTCGGGCGGACTTAAAGGAAAAGGTTTTTTGAATGGTACGCAGACGAAGCTGAAGTTTGTTCCTGAGCAAGACACCGACTTTATTTTCTGCACAGTGGGCGAAGAAGAAGGCTTTGTTGGCTCTGCGGGTGTGCTGTTGCTGTTCTTGGCTTTGATATTAAGGCTGATTCATTTGGCTGAACGACAACCGTTCAAGTTCGGGCGTGTATACGGATACTGCGTGGTCAGCATTTTCCTTTTCCACGTGTTCATCAATGTGGGAATGGTGTTGGGATTGACACCAGTTATCGGCATTCCGTTGCCATTCTTCAGTTACGGCGGTAGTTCGCTTTGGGGGTTTACCTTCCTATTGTTCATCTTCCTGAGAATTGATGCAGGGCGGAACTTGGTGAGAACGTGAAGCAATCACTTATATAATAAGGTATAAAATGAAAATCGGGAATAAGATAGCTTATTCCCGATGAAGTTGTATTCCTATTTCTGCGATGCCAGGTAGGATTTCACGTTTCATGTCGTGGCGTATGCGGATATGAAGCGAGTCAGTGGGTTGCAGAGGCATCTCGCTGACATTGAATTGATATTGAAAATGGCTTACCCCCGCCCCCTGGGCATTGCCTCGCTCATCGATGAGTTTGCAAGCCAACGTGTCGGTTTGTTGCCGGAAAAGGATGTGGCTTGCATTGTCGGTTTGGCGGAAGACGGTTTGTTCTACAACAAGCGTCAGTCCTGTGAATGGATAGATAGGATTGATGCGCAATCCCAAGTCGATGATATAGTTGCCGCCCGTGATGGCCGACTTGGGAATGCTGAAGATAAGAGTGTCGTTCTTCTCCCATCCAGCCAATGGGACGTGCTCGTAATGGTCATAGACCTTATTGCCTATGCAAGCCCCCAGCAACAGAGAGGCTGAGAGCAGCATCAATAGAGCCAATATGTCGAACCTGCGCTTTTTCACTCGTTGCCTTCTTCCTTCCTTCTCGGCGCGTTGTTGCGCTGGTGTTGGTTTTTGCGTTGTTGCTGACCTTGTGGGTTTTGCCGCGGCTTGTTGTTTTGCTGCGCTTGTTTCTCACCATTCGGTTGGTTGCGGTTGTCGTTCCGCTTATTCCTGTTCTTCTTTCGCTTGCTCTTGTCGAATCGGCTCAAGTCAGCATCAGCCAATAGGTCGACGGGACCTTTTACCACCCTTTGCTGGTCATCTTCATTCAGAGTCAATGGCTTTTCACCCCGTTTGTTCATCTCTATGATTTCCCGTGCCCGCTCGGCAGAGATGGTTTCCAAGTTGGCAGCCAGTTTCTTGTCGGTGGAATAAGTCACGAGTCCGGCAAGGATGTCGGTTTTGAACATGAAGTAGTCGTTGTCAGCAGTTTGCAGAACAACGTCTTTTCCTGGCAAGCGTCGTCCGGCCTCCACGTAGTCATCGACCTCGTAGTTGAGGCAACACTTCAGTTTGGCACACATTCCCGCCAGTTTCTGCGGGTTGAGGGATATGTCTTGGAAGCGTGCGGCGTTGGTGGAGACGCTGACGAAGTTCTTCATCCAAGTGGCGCAGCACAGTTCGCGCCCGCAAGGTCCTGTTCCTCCGATGCGTCCGGCCTCTTGCCGGGCACCAATTTGTTTCATCTCGATGCGAACATGGAACGTGTCGGCCAGCACCTTGATGAGTTGTCGGAAGTCCACTCGTTCATCGGCGATATAGTAGAAGATGGCCTTGTTGCCGTCGCCTTGATATTCCACGTCACCAATCTTCATCTTCAGTTCCAGGTCTTTTGCAATCTGGCGGCTCTGAATCATGGTGCCATGCTCGCGGCTTTTGGCTTCGAAATACTTGTCCATATCCACCTGTTTCGCATGGCGATAGACGCGTTTGATGTCGTCTGGCGACTTGATGTTCACCTTTTTCAGTTGCAGTTTCACAAGTCTGCCCGTGAGTGTCACCACTCCGATGTCGTGTCCGGGGCTGGCCTCCACGGCAACGATGTCGCCTTTCTTAAGGTCCAAGTTGTTGACGTTGTGATAATAACCTTTGCGCGTGTTCTTGAACTGCACCTCCACCAAGTCGGTGTCTTCTGCGTTTCCAGGGACGTCGGCTAGCCAGTCGTAGGTATTCAGTTGCCGGTCTTGTCGTCCGCATCCGCGTCGGCACAGTCCTCTGTCGCATCCGCGCGTTATTTCGAATTTCATGTCTTTAAAGTCCATATGTATATGTTGTATATTTATTTTCTCATGATGAGCACGATAGTTTGCAGTGCCATTTCGTAGAACACAATCTTTGCACTTGCGTTTTGGCCAATGTCGCGATGAGCTTTCTGCATCAATTCGAACATTTCCACCACATTGGTCTCGTTGATGAATCGAGAAAAGTTACGTGAGAAGTTCTCCTCGTTTTGTGTCATGTAGTTCAACTCGGGCGTGTGAAAGTTGAACACGAAGTTCTCCCTCACCATCTGCATGAAATATTCCAGCATGCGTTTCTGCTTTTCCCTGCCGTAAGTGGCCACCACCTCGCTCCATCGTTTCAGTTCCTTTATGTTCTTTTGGTAAGCCAGCCTCATGAGCATGATGAACATGTCGAGGAACGCTTGGTTCTCGTTGTCAGCGTTCAGGGCCTCGATGGCTTTAGTCCAACTGCCGTTGGCCGACCGTGCCACACGGTGCGCCATGTCTGGCTCTATGCCCCTGCGTTCCACCAGCGCCTTTTCGATGGCCTCCACGCTGATGCGTTTCACGTCGATGCGCTGAGTGCGGCTGCGGATAGTGTCGAGCAGCATGTCGGGATTTTCGCTAACCATAACGAACACTGTCTGCTGGGGTGGCTCCTCGAGTAGCTTCAGCAGTTTGTTGGCACTCGTTAGGTTCATGCGTTCAGGCAGCCAGATGATGCTCACCTTGTAACCGCCCTGACTGGATTTCAGGCTGAGTTTGCGACTGAGCTCGTCGCTCTCTGCTCCCGTGATAACCGCCTGCTGGTTCTCTGCGCCGATGGTGTTCATCCATTGGTCCATTGAGAAGTAGGGGCCTTGTCCTATCAACTGGTGCCACTCCCGGATGTATTCGTCGCTCACAGGCTGGTGTTCGCTACTCGACCCCTTGCGCTTGATGGTAGGAAAGGTGAAGTGCAGGTCGGGATGCTCCATCTTCTGAAGCATCGCTTCAGTGTTGGCATTAGAACCATTTTGCGCGAGCAGCGTGGAGGCGAAGGCCATGGCCAACGCCATCTTTCCGCACCCCTGTGGGCCGCAGAGCATGATGGCATGGGGCACTCGTCCGTCGCTAACCATCTTGAGCAGTCGCTCTTTTGCGTCTTCCTGACCTATTACCTCGTCGAATCTCATAACAATCGCTTGGTCACTTCCTTGACCGACTCCACCGCTGATACCGTGTAGAAATGAATGTTGCTCACGCCAGCGGCATAGAGCTGTCGGCATTGTTCAGTGGTCCACTCGATGCCAAGCTGCCGTGCATCGTCGTCAGTCTTGCATTTCACCACCTCGGCAGCCAACTCCTGCGGCAGGTCACAATGGAACGTCTGTGGTACCACGGTGAGTTGCGACAGTTTGGCAAACGGCTTAATGCCAGGCACGATGGGGATGGTGATGCCCATCTGGCGTGCGCGGGCCACGAAGTCGAAATATTTCTGGTTGTCGAAAAACAGTTGCGTCACCGCATACTGCGCGCCCAACTGCTGCTTCTCCAGCAGATGTTGCATGTCCATCTCCAGGTTCGGAGCTTCTTCGTGTTTCTCAGGATAGCAGGCCACTCCATAGCTGAAGGGCTCACCTGGGTTCGTGATGGGCGTCCCGTCAGCGAAGAATCCCTCGTTGAAGCGGTTCACCTGCTTGATGAGGTCCGTTGTGTGGCGATGCCCACCGCGTGTGGGTTTGAACGTTCGGTCATCCTTTGCCTTGTCGCCGCGCAACAGCAGCACATTGCTGATGCCCAGAAACTGCAAGTCGAGCAGCTCGTATTCTATATCTTCAACGGTCACCCCGCTGCAAATCACATGCGGTATCACCGCAATGCCGTATCGCTGCTGAATGGCAGCGGCTATGGCCACGGTACCCGGGCGGCGGCGTATGCGCTGCCGTTCGAACTGTCCGTTTTCCAACTCCTTGTAGACATATTCGCTGTGGTGCGTCGTAATGTTGATATAAAGTGGTGCAAATTCCTTCAGCTGGTCGATGGTGGCAAACAGGCTGTCGGTGCCTGTGCCTTTGAGTGGCGGTAGCACCTCGAACGAGAAGTGGCGTGTCCCGCTGTCGTCTTTGAGCAAGTCGATGACCTTCATTTTCTATTCCTACTGGTACATTTGGGTACAAAGTTACGATTAAATGAGGGAAAAACCAAATTTATTTGAGTTTTTCCGAATGTTAGTGACCATTCCCGAACTAAGTTCGCCTACCCGTAGCCTTTCAGCAAAGCCAAAGTTACTCTTTTTATGCCTTCAAACACACTTTTCCGTTTCGTTGAGGCATTCTTTGTGTCTTTTTCTGTAACTTCGCAGCAAACTTCAGAAAGAAAAGCAAAAGAAAATGGGGTTCACGATTATATATTTTTCCAAAAGGTGGTAATATATAAGTAGAAAGCATCAAGCGAATGGAAATAACGAGAGGCAATACACCCGAAGCACGACAAGACGAGACGCTGCTCATCAGCCGCATTCTCGGCGGACAGACCGAACTATTCCGCCAGCTTGCAAGCCGATATGCTGGGCTGGTGTTGCGGATGGTGGCACGATTGATTCCTTCGCCCGAAGAAGCCGAGGAGGCAACGCAGGACACGCTGCTTGAAGCCTTCCAAAGCCTTGCCCGATTCGATGCCCGACAGGCCAGTTTCCCGACATGGCTCATGCGCATCGCCTACCACACGGCACTGAAGCACTACCGGCAGCATCAACGGACGCCCCCTATGATAGAAGTAGACCAGCATTGGTTGAACACCATCTCCGACGACGAGACCGACGCCCTGCTGGACGACACCGCACCTGACCGCGTCTCACTTTTGGAGAGTGCCATCACCATGCTGAAGCCCGACGACCAGATGCTGCTCAACCTCTATTACTTCGACAACCGCCCGATTCGTGAAATCTCTTCCATCGTGGAACGCAACGAGAGTTATCTCCGCTCGCGGTTGCAATGGATACGGAAAAGACTGGCCATCATCATTAAAACCCTTGAAAAAAATGAAGAATAGTGAACAATTAAAAGATAAGGGACTGCGTCAAGCTGTTCAGCACGCGAACGAAGCCGCTGAGCGGATGAAGCTACCGGAAGACTTCACCGATCGTCTGATGCAGCGCATCGCTCAAGAGGACGAGCCTCCTAAGCGTCGCCACCATTGGGCATACTTCGCCACAGCCATCGCCGTTGCCGCCAGCATTACCCTGTTGATGGTGATACATTTCAATACGAACAACACAGACCGACAACCCACACTCGTGGCGCAAAAAGACACCACGATGACGCACCCCCAAAAAGCGGCCAAGGAGGTGGACGAACAGCAGCAGAAGAAGGAGGAGAACGTGGAAGAAACTGACGCGGTAAAGAAGATGAAAGAGCCGTATCGAACGCCACGCCCGCCCAAACACTATATGGCCAAACAGTCAACGAGGGAAGAGGCTCTTGAGCCCATCCTTGCCGATGCAGACCTCTCGACGGAAAACGCCTTCACGGAAAGTGAGCAGCAGGTGCCTAAGGAAATGATTCCACCAATGAATGGCAGTCTGCAAGACGACTACCTGAAGATGACAAGGGAAATCAGAGAACGTGGCAACCGCATGAACCAACAAGTGGAAATGGCCATTAATGACGATGCATATTAATCATCAGTAACAAAAGACAAGCAAGATATGAAAAGAACAGTATTTGCACTTTGTGCCACCATCATCTCCCTCTGCACATCGGCTCAGGGAACGATACAGCAGCGCCTGCAAGGCCACCCGAAGATTGACAGTCTCGTGAGCGAAATGGAGGCGTTGGGAAGAAGCGTTCGCGTTTCCTACTATTACGACGGTAGGCTCCATAAGACCATCATGATAGGCAGCGGCTTGATGAAAGATTTCCAGCCTACGCCTCCGACAGGCGACCCTAAACGGGACTCGC
>ODAI010573585.1_pt1 | contig 15826 bp, 13 predicted proteins | sample 1539321 | NCBI WGS metagenome assembly ODAI01 (sample SAMN02144231, study PRJEB22623) | gut metagenome | biome: sheep rumen | host: Ovis aries | place: New Zealand
GCGAAGATGACCGTCAGGTGCGTGGACGCCGACGGCGCCACCATCCGGGACCAGCAGGAGGACTACCTGGACCTGAGCAAGGACCAGGTGCTGGACGAGAAGAGCACCCGCCCCGAGATCGAGGGCTACACATATCAGAAGACCATGGTGGGCACGGACGAGATCGTGAAGCTCACCGTGAGCCATGATGACAGCGGCGCCGTCATCACAGCCACCGTAAGGCAGAGCGGCGTGGAGTCGGAAAAGAAGCTGACCGGCAGCGAGACCGTCCTTTTTGTCTATGAAAAGGCGGAGGAGCACGTCCACAGCTTTGACGAGGGCAAGGTGACCACCGAGCCTACCTGCACCGAAAAGGGCGTCAAAACCTTCACCTGCTCCTGCGGCGAGACCAAGACCGAGGAGATCCCCGCCCTGGGCCACGACTGGAACGAACCCGGCTACACCTGGGCCGAGGACAACAGCTCCTGCACCGCCCAGCGGACCTGCAAGCGGGACGCCTCCCACACCGAGAGCGAGACCGTGAAGCCCGCCGAGACCGTGACCAAGGAAGCCACCTGCACCGAGAAGGGTGAGAAGAGCCTGAAAGCGACCTTCACCAACGAAGCCTTTGCCGAACAGAGCAAGACCGCCGAGATCCCCGCATTGGGCCACGATTTTGCTCACGGCCGCTGCAAGCGCTGTGACGAAAAGGACCCCAACTTCAAGCCCAAGCTCACCGACAACACCAACGGCCACGCCAGTTGGGGCACCGATTATAAGGTGACCTCCGACGCCGCCCGCAAGGACTTCCAGAAGGTCCTGATCGACGGCCAGGAGCTCTCTTCCTCCAACTACAGCGTCGCGGAAGTCAACGGCAACACCGTGGTCACCGTGAAGGGCTCCGCCATCAAGAGCCTGAAGGTGGGCCAGCACAGCATCGCTGTGGTGTCTGAGACCGGCACCGCCCAGCGCAATTTCTCCGTCAGCGACAAGCCCAAGACCGGCGATGCGGACATGGCCCTCTGGACGGGGCTGCTGCTCCTCTCCGCTATGGGCGCCGCCGCTGTGACCCTTACGGCCAGGAAGAAATTCAGCGCGCAATGATCCATTGAAAGCAAGAGGATCCTCTCTCTTACTGATACACTCCTTCTAAACGGCATCGCCCTCCCAAATGGGAGGGCGATGTTGTTTGTCGAAAAAGTGGGGAAACAGGGCTCCCCTGAAAGGGGAGCTGTCGCCGCCGTGAACGGCGGTGACTGAGGGGTTGCGATAGATGCAAATACTCCCGCGGTTTCCATGTTTCCGTTACCCCTCCGTCATCCGGCGGACCATGACACGCCGGATGCCACAACCAAGACCCCTTTCAGGGGAGGACATGGTCTTTGCCTACACATTGCAATGCCGCCCCGGTCAGAAGACCGGGGCGGTGTTGCATCTTGTATGAGTTTTATACGCGGATGCTCTCGAGAAGGGCTTCCACGTTTTTGGCCAGGTCCTTGAGGGCGCCGGGCTGGAAGGGAGAGGGGAAGCCCGCCTCCTCCAGCAGGTCGGTCCAGACCTTCTCGCCGCCCTGCTTACTCAGCCGCAGGTAGCGGGCAAAGGCGTCATCATAGTCCTTGCGGGAGGCCAGAAGGAACTGGAAAGCCGCCGTCTGGGCCAGGCAGTAGTCGATGTAGTAGAAGGGGCTTTCGTAGATGTGCATCTGATACTGCCAGCGGGTGCCCTTCTCCAGATAGGGCATGCCCTCGAAGGAGATGTGGGGCCGAAACTGCTTTTCCAGCTTCAGCCACTCCGCGTCCCGCTCATCGGGAGTCAGATCCGGCTGCTCGTATACGATGTGCTGGAAGGCGTCCACCATGGTGCCGTAGGGGATGAAGGAGAAGCTCTCCAGGGCGTGCATGAACTTGTAGCGCTCGGCGTCGTCTCCGAAGAAGTCCTGCATGTAGGGCCAGGCGAAAAACTCCATGCTCATGGAGTGGGTCTCCGCGGTCTCCATGCCGCCGCAGCCCAGCTCCAGGGCGAAGCGATTGTCGGCGATGAGATAGGCGTTGAGAGCGTGGCCGGCCTCGTGGGTCACCACGTCCACATCCCCGGCGGTGCCGTTGAAATTTGCCAGGATGAAGGGCTGCTTGTACTTGGCAAACTCCGTGCAGTAGCCGCCGCCCCACTTGTTCTTGCGGGAGTCCACGTCAAAGGCCTCGTTTTCCAGCATGAGGTCGATGAAATCCCCGGTCTCCTTGCCCATGGCGTGGTACATCTTCCTGGCGGAGGCGAAGATCTCCGCCTTGCCGAAGGGCTTGGGGTCGCCGCCGGGCATGATGACGCCGTCGTCATAGAACTTGTAGTCCTCGATGCCAAGGCGCTTGGCGTTCTCGGTGCGCAGTCTTGCCACCACGGGCACGATGTCCTTCAGGACATTTGCCCGGAAGTTGGCCACCTTCTCCTGGTCGTAGCAGAGACGGCCCATCCGGTAGTAGCCCAGCTCCACGAAGTTCTTGTAGCCCATCTTTTTGGCCATCCGGTCCCGCACATGGACCATCCGGTCAAAAATGTCGTCCAGCTCCGCCTTGTGGGCCTCCAGACCCCGGCCCAGGACCTCAAAGCACTCCCTGCGGGTGTCCCGGTCCGGGTCCTTGGCGTACTTCATCAGCATGGCCCGGGGGAGCTTCTCGCCCTTCCACTCGAACTCCATGGCAGCCATCAGGTCGGAATACTCCCGCACCAGTTTGTTCTCCTCCACCATGTCCTCAATGATCTCGTTGGACATGGCCTTGCGGGAGACCTCCATGGACTGGAACAGCACCGGGCTCAGGGCCTTCTCCAGCTCGGGGCGGAAGGGGGAATCCAGCAGGGCGGAGGCATAGCTCACTTCATAGTTGGAGACCACGGGGCCGATCTCGTCATAATACTCGTTCTCAGCAACATAGAAGGGATCTACGGTATTGATGGTGTAGCGCATGCTGGCAAGGCTGGCGTTGGTGTAATACTCCAGCGCGCACTTGAGATAATCCTCCCGGGCGGCCAGGACCTCCTCCACACTTTTTGCGCTGCGGATGCGGCCGATCACATCCTCCATCACGGCCTTCACTTCTTCCAGTGTTACCCGCCGATAGGGCAGCTCGGAAACTTTCATGGGAATGCACTTCCTTTCAGCTTATTCGCAGTTTTGCTGCCTTCACTATACACCAGAGCCTCCGCAAATGCAATCCCAGATCGCCCTTCCCGACAGCCCTCGACCACTTTCCAAAGAATTCTTAAACTTTTTGAAATCGCCCTGTTCAGGTGGGAGAAACTGTGTTATACTGAACCGGAATATAAGGAAGCCGACCCAAGGAGGAAGGAACATGGAAAACTGGAATGAGCGGCTGCTTTCCTTCATTGCGGAAAGCCCCACCGCGTTTCACGCCTGCCGCAACCTGGCAAAGCGCCTGGCGGCGGAGGGCTATACCGAGCTGCGGGAGCAGGACGCTTGGGATCTGAAAAAAGGCGGCAGGTACTTTGTCCGCCGCAACGCCTCCGCGCTCATCGCCTTCCGCATCCCGGAAGGGGAGTGGAAGGGCTTTCTCATGATGGCCGCCCACGCGGACTCCCCCAGCTTCAAGATCAAGGAGCATGCAGCGGTGCCCACGGCGGGAATGTACACCCGGCTGAACGTGGAAAAGTACGGCGGCATGATCTGCGCCTCCTGGCTGGACCGGCCCCTCTCCGTGGCGGGCCGCGCCATCGTGCGGGAAGGGGAGAAGATCAGCGCTAAGCTCCTGAACGTGGATCGGGATCTGCTGCTCATCCCCCATGTGGCCATCCACATGGACCGCAGCGCCAACGACGGCAAAAAGTTTGACCCCAATACTGACATGCTCCCCCTCTTCGGAGACGCGGCGGCTGCGGAGAAGTTTGACGCCCTCATCGCCGATACCCTGGGCGTGAAGCAGGAGGATGTGCTGGCAAAGGACCTCTTCCTCTATCCCCGCACCCCCGGCACCGTCTGGGGCGCGGCGGAAGAGTACATCTCCTCCCCGAGACTGGACGATCTGCAGTGCGTCTTCGGCTGCACGGAGGGCTTCCTCCGGGCGGCGGAGGGGACAAGCCTCCCGGTGCTCTGCGTCTTTGACAATGAAGAGGTGGGCAGCGGCACCAAACAGGGCGCCGGCTCCACCTTCCTGCAGGATGTGTTGGCCCGGACGGCGGAGAGCCTGGGCGCGGATCTGCGCCGCTGCCTGGCGTCCAGCTTCCTCATCTCGGCGGACAATGCCCATGCCGTCCATCCCAATCACCCCGAATATGCCGACCGGAACGACCGACCCGAGATGAACAAGGGCATCGTCATCAAGTACAACGCCAACCAGCGCTATACCACCGATGCCGTCTCCGCCGCCGCCTTTGCAGAGCTTTGCAAAAAGGCCGGGGTACCCACCCAGCGCTTCACCAACCGGGCGGACCTGCCCGGCGGCTCCACCCTGGGCAATATCAGCACCGCCCACGTCTCGGTGGACTCAGTGGACATTGGCCTTGCCCAGCTTGCCATGCACTCGGCCTATGAAACGGCCGGCGCCCGGGACACCGAATATCTGATCCGCGCGGCGGAAAGCTTCTATGCCGCCCGCTTCCTCCGGGAGGAGGACGGGATCAGCCTGTTGTAAGAAACCACTATACTTTGCTTGGAGGGAAGGAAATGAAAAAGAGAAGATTGTTTGCCCAGACCCTGGCCCTGCTCCTTTGCTTCGCCCTGCTTTGCCCCCTGACCGCTTTCGCGGAGGAAACGAATTCCGCCATCCCCGCCGATCCCACCAGCTATGCGGTCATCGACCCGGTGGAGCTGCAGCGCCTGGTGGAGGCCTATGCCGCGGCCCGCTCCCTGAACAAGGACAACATCAGCGTTGGCTACTGCTATCTGGATACCGGCGACACCTGGTATTATAACGGCGACGTGTGGAACTTCGGCGCCGGCGTCTACTATGTGCCTCTGATGATGATCCTGGCCGAGCGGGAGAGCCGCGGGGAACTGACCCAGACCAGCAACCTCAACGGCCTGACCCTGGAGGAGGCGGAGCGCTATGTGCTCACCTATTCCAACAACGCCTATGCCCATCAGATGATGAACTACATCGGCACGGACAAGGAAGTGCGCAAGCTCTACCAGAATTATTCGTCTCTGCCGGAAGCCTACTACGATCCTGATTTCCTGGATTACAGCTATTTCACCGTTCGCTTCCTCACCGATGTGATGAAGACGCTCTATAACGACAGCGAGCGCTTCCCCAACATCATCGAGTGCATGAAGAACTCCGACAACGGCTCTGTTTTCCACGGTGCCATGAACGGGGAATATGAAGTTGCCCAGAAATACGGCAACTACATCGATCGCCGCGATGTGGCGTACAACAACACCATCGGCATCATCTACACCCCCCATCCCTTTGTCCTCACGGTCATGACCAAGAACCTGGGCATCACCCATGAGGTCATGTGGGACCTGGCTGTGATCTTCAAGGACTATACCCTGAGCCTGGATGATGCCTATGCCGTGTACGAGGCACGCCAGAACGGCCCTGTCGTCCCCGAGACCCCGGCTGCGGAGGCTGTGACACCCGTCGCCCCCGGTGCGGAGAGCCCCGCGGATCCCGCTGCCGCCCAGGAGCCCGCAGCGCTTGCCCCGGAAGGCGGACAGATCCCGGTAGAGATCCCCTCTTCCACTGCCCAGACGCCTGCGGACGGGCAGGAGGACCCTGCCGCCTCCCGCCGTATGGTGGTGCTGATCCTCTGCGCCGCCGCCCTGGTGATCCTGACCCTTGCCGCCATCCTGAAGCCCACCCTTCGCAAAAAGCAGGTGCGGGAGAAGAAAGATAAGCTCAAGTACTGATTGGAACAATTGCCCATGAAAAGAATCCTCTGTATCCTGCTCCTCCTGGCCCTGTGCGTGAGCATGGCGGCCTGCGGCGGCAGCCCCCGGGAAGTCCAGACGGTGGCCACCCTGGTGGAGCAGGACTATTCCCTGGCCTTCCGCACCGGCGACCCCACGGCCTATTATGTGGCGGCCGCCATCGAGGTGCTCAACGCCCAGGGTCTGATCGATGAACTGGCCGTCAAGTGGTTCGGCAGCCGCATCGTGACCTTCGGCAAGAATGCCGAGGCCCTGCAGCGGCTGGAGACGCCCACCCAGCGGGACTTCATCATCGGTGTGGACATCAACTCCTTCCCCATGGCCTATATGACCGGCGGCCAGTACTGGGGCTTTGATGTGGAGCTGGCCATGGCCGTCTGCGAGGAGCTGGGCTGGGACCTGAAGATCCAGCCCATCGAAAAGGAGAACGTCTATATCGAGCTCTCTTCCGGCAATATCGACTGCGCCTGGGGCGGCATCGCCCTGGACCCGGAGGATATCAGCGCCGGTCGGGTGGCGCGCTACGGCCCCTATGTCCACAATGACATCGTCATTGCCAAGCGGGGAGATGCCTTTATCGAGAACAAGTACATGCTCTCTCACAAGGCGCTGGCCATGTGCTCCACGGTGGAGGCCATGGACGCCCTCCAGTCTGACCCCGGTATCGTCAAGCGCCTGGGCCAGATCTCCCGGCTGGCCGGCGGCACCACGGAGTGCTTCCAGTATCTCTACCAGGGCCGCTGCGATGTGATCCTCACCGACACCACCGCCATCTATTATTTCAACTGCCACTGATGCACATGCAAAACGGCGCCGCTCTCTTTGGAGGGCGGCGCCTTTTGCATGCGCAAGGGAAGAGTGAAAAGAGAAGAGTGAAGAGTGAAGTGGAAAGAGAGATCCTGATTCAGCTTCCCGTTCCCACTGTAGGGGCTGGCGTCCTCGACAGCCCGCACAACGCGAAGCGTTGTCATCCTGAGCGGAGCGCAGTGCAGTTGAAGGATCTCGTCTACGGCAAGTGCTATACACCTCCCCTGTGCAAGGGGAGGTGTCAGCTGCCGAGCTCCCACGAGGCGGCTGACGGAGGGGTTGGTCCCGGATGCTTGCCGGCTCGCTGCCTGGGCTGCAAGACCCGGGGGAAATACCGCAAGAATCCTGTTGACCTGCCGCCGGAACCATGGTAAAATACCCTGAATTGCTATGTATAATGAAGGACAGACAGATGGAGAACGCTATGTGGATCGCCGATTCCTGGCAGGATTTTGAACTGCTGGACTGCTCAAAAGGAGAAAAGCTGGAGCGCTGGGGGGACTATTATCTGGTCCGTCCGGACCCCCAGGCCATCTGGGACACGCCCCGGAAAAACCCCCACTGGAACGACCGGGACGCCCGCTATCGCCGCAGCGAGAGCGGCGGCGGCAGCTGGGACAAGGGCAGGCTCCCGGGAGAGTGGACCATCCGCTACAAGGAGCTGCGCTTTCATGTCAAGCCCATGAACTTCAAGCACACCGGCCTCTTCCCCGAACAGGCCGCCAACTGGGACTGGGCCATGGCCAAGATCCGCGCCGCCGGCCGACCCATCCGGGTGCTGAACCTCTTCGCCTATACCGGCGGTGCCACCGTGGCCTGCGCCAAGGCCGGCGCGGAGGTCTGCCATGTGGACGCCGCCAAGGGCATGGTCTCCTGGGGCAAGGAAAACGCCGCCGCCTCCGGTCTCAGCGAGGCGCCCATCCGCTGGATCGTGGATGACTGCGCCAAGTTTGTGGAGCGGGAGATCCGCCGGGGAAAGCGCTATGACGCCATCATCATGGACCCGCCCTCCTACGGCCGGGGACCGGGGGGCGAGGTGTGGAAGCTGGAGCAGAATCTCTGGCCCTTTGTATCCCTCTGCGCCGGAGTGCTCAGCGAGGATCCTCTTTTCGTCATCATCAATTCCTACACCACCGGGCTTTCTCCCTCGGTGCTCAGCTATGTCACCGAGAGTATCTTTACCAAAAAGTACGGCGGCCGCTCCGAGAGCCGGGAGCTGGCCCTGCCCGTCACCGACAGCGGCCTGTACCTGCCCTGCGGGGCGACATGCCGTTGGGAAAGGAAGTAATAGTGAAGAGTGAAAAGTGAAGAGTTAAGGTGTCGCCTCCGGCGACGGATTTGAATTCATCACGCCGCAGGCGTGATACCATAACTATTCACTGTTCATGATTCACTTATCTCATATGGAACCGATCATTCGTTTTGAAAACGTACACTTTAGCTATCCCGAAGGGGAAAGAGAGATCCTCTGCGGCGTGAATCTGGAGATTGCCGAAGGCAGCTTTGTGGCCGTGCTTGGCCACAACGGCTCCGGCAAATCCACCCTTTTCAAGCACATGAACGCCATCCTTCTGCCTTCTTCCGGCAAGGTCTGGGTCCGGGACATGGACACCGCCGATGAAGACAGGCTCCTGGACATCCGCCGCACCGTGGGCATGGTCTTCCAGAATCCGGACAACCAGATCGTCGCCAACGTGGTGGAGGACGATGTGGCCTTTGCGCCGGAAAATCTGGGCGTCCCCTCGGAGGAGATCCGCGACCGTGTGGACGCGGCCCTCAAGCAGGTGGGCATGTATGAATTTCGCATGCACGCGCCCCATCTGCTCTCCGGCGGCCAGAAGCAGCGGGTGGCCATCGCCGGGGTCCTGGCCATGCAGCCCAAGGTCCTGGCCCTGGACGAGCCTACCGCCATGCTGGACCCCCAGGGCAGAAAAGAAGTCATCGACACCGTCACCCGGCTCTGCCGGGAGAAGGGGATGACTGTGGTGCTCATCACCCATCATATGGAGGAGTGCGTCGGGGCCGACCGGCTGGTGGTCATGTCCAATGGCTCCATCGTGGCCGACGGGACGCCCCTGGAGGTCTTCTCCCAGGTGGAACTCATGGAGCGGGAGGGCCTGGATGTGCCTGAGACCACCCGTGTCCTCCACGAGCTGGGTCTGCCCAAGACGGCCATGGACCCGGAAAGCTGCGCCGCCATCATCGCCGCTGCCAAATCCTGATCATTTGGAGTAACACTATGTCTGATCTTCGCGTGGAGGCTCTGACGCACGTTTACAGCGCAGGGACCCCCTTTGAGAAAACCGCCATTGACAATATCAGCCTGGAGATCCCCTCCGGCCAGTTCGTGGGTCTGCTGGGGCACACCGGCTCCGGCAAGTCCACCTTTATCCAGCACTTGAACGCTCTGCTCAAGCCCACTTCCGGCAGAGTCCTGGTGGATGGGGAGGACATCAATCAGGACAAGAAGACACGCCGCGCCGTGAAAAATAAGGTGGGCCTGGTGTTTCAGTACCCGGAGTACCAGCTCTTTGAGGAGACGGTCTTCGCCGATATCGCCTTCGGCCCCAAAAACATGGGCCTGGGCAAGGAGGAGATCGAGCAGCGGGTGCGGGAGGCTGCCCGCTTCGTGGGCGTGGAGGAGGAGCTCTTCCAGCGCTCGCCCCTGGAGCTCTCCGGCGGCCAGAAGCGCCGCGTGGCCATCGCCGGCGTCATCGCCATGCGCCCCGGCGTCCTGATCCTGGACGAGCCCACCGCCGGCCTGGATCCGGCGGGCTGCCGTCAGATCCTGGAGAACATCTGCAGCTACCGCAGAGAGAGCGGCGCCACCGTCATCATCGTGAGCCACAATATGGACGATGCCGCCCGCCTCACCGAGCGGCTCATCGTTTTCAACCACGGCACCGTCGCCATGGACGGCAGCCCCGAGCAGGTCTTCTCCCGCCCTGAGGAGCTGATCAAAATCGGGCTGAACGTGCCCCAGGCCACCTCTCTCGCCATGGCTCTCCGGGAAAAGGGGATCCCCCTTCGGGGCTCCATCTATACCCATGCGCAGCTCATGGCTGCGCTGAAGGAGGTGGGCATATGCTGAAGGACATCACCCTGGGCCAGTTTTTCCCCGGCGATACCCCGGTCCACCGCTTGGATCCCCGCAGCAAGATCCTGCTGCTCATCGTATTCATCGTGGCCCTTTTCATGGCCTCCGGCTGGGTGAGCTACGGCCTCATGCTCCTGGTCACCGCGCTCTGCATGGCCATCTCCCGCATCTCTCCCCGCAACATCTTCAAGGGCCTCAAGCCCATGCTCTTGATCATCGTCTTTACCGCGGCACTGAACCTGTTCTATACCCAGGGCACGCCCCTTTTCCCCGGCTGGCCCATCACCCGTGAGGGACTGGAGCGCTCCGTCGCCATGGTGCTGCGCATTGTGCTGCTCATCGCCGGCACCTTCCTGCTGACCTATACCACCAGCCCCATGGCCCTCACCGACGGCATGGAGCGGCTGCTGAATCCCATGAAGAAGATCGGGCTGCCGGTCCATGAGATCACCATGATGATGTCCATGGCCCTGCGCTTCATCCCCACTCTCATCGAGGAGACGGATAAGATCATGTCCGCCCAGAAGGCCCGGGGCGCGGACTTTGAAAACGGCAATCTGCTGCAGCGGGCCAAGGCCCTGCTGCCCATCCTGGTGCCCCTTTTCGTCTCCTCCTTCCGGAGGGCGGATGAGCTGGCCGTGGCCATGGAGAGCCGCTGCTACCACGGCGGCAGCGGGCGTACCCGCATGAAGCAGCTGCACTTCCAGGCCCTGGACCTCTGGGCCCTGGCGCTGGGCGCGCTGCTTTTGGCCGCCATGATCCTGCTGCGCCATTTCGGACTGTGAACGCTATGAGAAACATCGCTTTGCGCCTGAGCTATGACGGCAGCGCCTATCATGGCTGGCAGGTCCAGAAAAACGAGATCAGTGTGGCCGAGACCCTGGAGACCGCTCTTTCTAAGATCTGCGGCCATCCGGTGAAGACCGTGGGCTGCGGTCGGACGGACGCCGGGGTCCACGCCCTGCGCTATTGCGCCAATTTCCGCACAGACTGCCGTATCCCCATCGATCGTTTCCCCCTGGCGGTGAATTCCCGCCTGCCGGGGGATATCTCCGTTTCCGACGCGGTGGAGGCGCCCGAGGACTTCAACGCCATCGGCTCCTGCCTGAAAAAGGAGTATATCTACCGCATCCTGAACAGTGCCGTGCCCGATCCCTTTTTGCAGAAGCGGGCCTGCTTCTATCCCCAGCGCCTGGATCTCTCCCTCATGCAGCAGGCGGCCCGGGCCTTTGAGGGCACCCATGATTTCAGGGCTGTCCGCTCTCTCGGCACCGAGACCAAGACCACCGTGCGCACGGTGTACTGGTGCCGGGCGGAGAAGGAAGGGAACCTAATCACCGTCTCCATCTGTGCAGACGGCTTTCTCTACAACATGTGCCGGGCCATGGTGGGCACCATGGTCTACGCCTCCTACGGCAAGCTCCTGCCCGAGGAGATCCCCCATCTGCTCCAGATCGGGGACCGGCGCCTCACCGGCCCCACCATGCCGCCCCAGGGCCTCTACCTCAACCGCATCTGGTACGAGGGCAAGGTCGGGGAAATGATGGAGAAGTGAGCCGGAAATCCGGAATTCGGAGATCGGAGTTCAAAGTCCGGAATGATGATGGCACAGCGGGAAGCGTCTTTATAATTCTTTAGTTTATTTGTTCATAAAAGCGTGATATAATTCAAGAAAAGAGTGCTATAATGCACCGTGACCCCCTGAGGCAGATCCTGTCTGACAGAAAGGGAAAATGCTATGATACGACTGATTTTGGATATTACCCTATTGCTCATAGTGGCCATCTGCACCTGGAGCGGCTATCGCAAGGGACTGATCGGCGGCATCGCCGGGATTCTTGCGGTGATCATCGCCCTCTTCGGCGGCAGCCTCCTGTCTTCTGCCTACTCCCGGGAAGTGGTCCCCGTGCTGGAGCCCTTTGCCGACGGGTATATCGATTCCCAGAACACCCGGGACGATGTGCTGGAGACCCTGGGTTACGGCTACACCGACCTGTCTCTGGAGGACATCCTGGCCAGGGACAGCTCCCTGCGCTATGACTACGCCGTGGAGTGCATGAAGACCGTGGGCATCTACCAGGACCGGGCGGAGGAAATGGGCCTCAAATCCGTGGAGTATGCCGACCGCAACGGCGTCAGTATGACGGACGCGGTGGTTTCCACCCTCTGCACCACCGCAAGCTATGTGGGCTGCCTGGTGGTGGCCTTCCTGCTGATCCTGATTTTGCTGGTGGCCATCGGCAACATCGGCACCCTCTCCTTCCGCCTGCCGAGCCTGGAGCTGGTGGATGAGATCGGCGGCGCGGTGTTGGGCTTCGTGAAGGGCTTTTTGTACTGCGTGCTGCTCTGCTGGGTACTCAGCTTCCTGGGCATCGTCATCGGCAAGGACACCCTGGCCAGCACCACTCTGGCCCAGTTCTTCCTGCAAATCAAATTCCTGACCAGCGGCCTGCTGTAATCAAACAGAAATCAACAAGGCCGGCGTCAGCCGGCCTTTTCTCATCTGCAGTCAAAGGCCAAGGAACCTTTGCCTGCAAGGAGCTTGCAGCCCGCTGCGCGCACTTCGTCAAACGAAGCTCGCTCCATTCCGTTTCCGCCGGATACGAAGGAACCGGCGAAAACTTCATCTTCGCTCCCTCCGTTTTCCTCTCAAATTCAAAGCATATGCTTTGAATTTGGAAAACGAGGAGAAACAAGGACGGGGGACGCTCGCACACTTGCGGGCTGAGAGGTGTTTTTTCCGAGGCGCATGTCCCCGGAAAAAACGATTAGATTTTTTTCGCGCCTGGGGGGCGCGAACTCTGCGAGGCCTCTGAGTCTGAGGCTTTCCGTCCTTTTTTCTGCTGACTTTGTCGACACATTGTCAAGGCAGGCTGATGCCGACCTTGTTTGTCTTGAATCCCCAAGGAGGAATGACTATGAATCCCACTCTCTGCTCCCGCTGCAACAAAAATGTGGCGGTGATCTTCATCACCAAACTGGAAAACGGCCAGGCCAAAAACGAGGGCCTCTGCCTCAAGTGCGCACGGGAGCTGCACATCAAGCCTGTGGACGATATCATCAACCGCATGGGTATCTCCGATGAGGATCTGGAGGGCCTGGCAGGGGAGATGACCACTGCCCTCAACGGCGCTGAGGAACTCATGAACCTGGACAATTCCGGTGCGGAGGACGAGGGCGACGATGATGGCAAGACTGCCACCTTCCCCTTCCTCAATCGCCTCTTCGGCGGGCCCGCCGCCCAGAATAACGCGGCGTCCCGGGAGGAGCCGCCTTCCCAGACCCAGAACCAGCCGGGCAAGCAGCCCCGCCCCGCCAAGCACAAGTTCCTGGATAACTACTGCATCGACCTGACCCAGCGGGCCGCCCAGGGCAAGCTGGATTCCATGGTGGGCCGGGAAGAGGAGCTGGAGCGGGTGATCCAGATTCTGAACCGCCGCCAGAAGAACAACCCCTGCCTCATCGGCGAGCCCGGCGTTGGCAAGACCGCCATTGCCGAGGGCCTGGCCCAGCGCATCGCCATGGGCAGCGTCCCCTATAAGCTGCAGAACAAAAAGGTCTATCTGCTGGACCTCACCGCGCTCGTGGCGGGCACCCAGTTCCGCGGCCAGTTTGAAAGCCGCATGAAGGGCCTCATCGAGGAGATCCGCAAGGAGGGCAACATCATCCTGGTCATCGACGAGGTGCACAACATCGTCGGCGCAGGTGACGCCGAGGGCAGCATGAACGCCGCCAATATCCTGAAGCCCGCCCTTTCCCGGGGTGAGATCCAGGTCATCGGCGCCACCACCTTTACCGAGTACCGCAAGCACATCGAGAAGGACGCCGCCCTGGAGCGCCGCTTCCAGCCGGTCACCGTCTCCGAACCTTCCATCGAGGACAGCATCCAGATCATGAAGGGCATCGCCCATTATTACGAGGACTACCACGGCGTCACCATCTCCGAGGAGATGTGCCGCCAGGCCGTGCTCCTCTCCGAGCGCTATATCACCGACCGCTTCCTGCCGGACAAGGCCATCGACCTCATCGACGAGGCCTGCTCCGACGTGAATCTGAAGGACGAGAACATCAAAAAGCGCATGATCGCCCAGCGGGATCTGGAGAATCTGCGCTTTGAGCGGGAAGCCCTGCAGAGCGACAACAGCGAGAGTGATCCGGAGAAGCTGGACCGGCGCTATGCCCGCCTGGCAGAGCTGCGCAGCAAGGAAATGCAGCGGGAGCAGGAGCTGAAGGCTCTGGACGCCCTGGGCCGCCCCGCCCTCACCGTGGATAACCTTGCCCGCATTATCGAGCTCTGGACCAAGATCCCCGCCTCCAGCATCAAGGAGGATGAGCTGGAGCGCCTGGCCAACCTGGACGGGCGTCTCAAGGAGCACATCGTGGGTCAGGACGAGGCCGTGGACGCGGTCTGCGCCGCCATCCGCCGCAGCCGTGTGGGACTCAAGGTCAAGCGCAAGCCCGTGAGCTTCATCTTTGTCGGACCCACCGGCGTGGGCAAGACGGAGCTTGTCAAGCGCCTGGCCGCCGACATGTTCTCCAGCCCCGAGAGCCTCATTCGCCTGGACATGTCCGAGTTCATGGAGAAGTTCTCCGTCTCCCGCATCATCGGTTCCCCTCCGGGCTATGTGGGCTATGACGAGGCCGGCCAGCTCACCGAGAAGATCCGCCGCAAGCCCTACAGTGTGGTGCTCTTCGACGAGATCGAGAAGGCCCATCCCGATGTGATGAACATCCTTCTCCAGATCCTGGACGACGGCCGCATCACCGACGCCCAGGGCCGCACGGTGAACTTTGAAAACACCATCATCATCATGACCACCAACGCCGGTTCCGGCAACAAGACCGGCAGCGTGGGCTTCGGCGGCACCCTCTCGGACATGAGCCGGGAGCGGGCTTTGAAGGCGCTGAACGAATTTCTGCGGCCTGAGTTTATCAACCGGGTGGACGAGGTGGTCTGCTTCAACCAGCTCACGGAGGAGAATTTCCGCGGCATTGCCACCCTCATGCTCTCCGAGCTGCGGGACGTGATGGCGGAGAAGAACCACAGCCTGACCTGGGACGACAGCGTTCTGGACTACCTGGTGAAGAAGGGCTATTCCGTCACCTATGGCGCCCGGAACCTGCGCCGCCTCATCCAGAAGGAGATCGAGGACGCCATCGCCGCCGAACTCATCGCCAGGCGCGGCCAGGGTGTGGAGAGCATTCGCCTCCGCGCCGGGAACGACAAGATCGTCATCGACCTGGGAGAGGACACGGCAACGTTCGAGACGCCGCTTCTGTAAATGCGGGACCTTCGCAAGCGCTTGCTTCCCCCAAAGGGGGAAGTGGCCGAAGGCCAATAGGGGGAGCCTTCCCCGCGCACGGGGAAAAGCGAACGCGCACTTGCCTCTCCCGCGTTGGGGAGAGGGGCCGTTAACCCGCAGAAATGTCCCCCTCTCAGGCGCTGTCGCGCCAGCTCTCCCCCTGCCTATCGGCGGGGCGAGCCAAGAGAGCAGGGCACACTTGCCCAGACTCCTTATTCCAAATACTCTTTTTGGGAGGTCCTTTCCATGCCGAACATCGAGATCATCCTGGGCGATATCACCCGCCAGTCTGTGGACGCCATCGTGAACGCCGCAAATTGCTCCCTGCTGGGAGGCGGCGGGGTGGACGGCGCCATCCACCGGGCTGCGGGGCCGGAGCTTCTGGCCGAGTGCCGCACCCTTCACGGCTGCGAGACCGGCAAGGCCAAGATCACCAGGGGCTACCGTCTGCCTGCCAAATACGTCATCCACACCCCCGGCCCCGTCTGGCACGGCGGCGGCTATGGAAAAGCGGAGCTGCTGGCCTCCTGCTACCGCTCCTGCCTGGAGCTGGCGGCGGAAAACGGCTGCGAGACGGTGGATTTCCCCTCCATCAGCACGGGGGTCTATCGCTTCCCGCTGGAGAAGGCTGCGGGCATCGCCATCGGCACCATTGCGGAATACCTGGCCAAGCATCCGGAGATCCGGCGGGTGCGGATGGTCTGCTTTGATGCGCGCACCAAGGCCGCCTATGACCGGGCGCTGGAGGCTCTCGCATGA
>ODAI013811278.1_pt1 | contig 15822 bp, 28 predicted proteins | sample 1539321 | NCBI WGS metagenome assembly ODAI01 (sample SAMN02144231, study PRJEB22623) | gut metagenome | biome: sheep rumen | host: Ovis aries | place: New Zealand
AGCATTGAATTAGCGGAAGCCAATAAGCGGCACCAGTTGAATAGTATTGACGCCGAACATGACGGAACATAAACATTTTTTGCCCGAATGGGCCCAGGAACTAACAGAAAATGACAAAAACCACCACAAAACGAGAAACCACCATAAGCACGCTGCAGGGAATCGAAGCCGCTATAAATCGACTTGCGGAAGCGGTCGAAGATCAGAACAGGCTTATTAAATCCGTGCGCGTAATCCCGCCGCAGGAAAGCCGCATACCGCCGCATATATCCTTAGGCGTTGTTAGGCCCGTGCAGATCTATGAACACTGACACAGCCAGCGGGCCCGCCGCGCGGATCCGCATTTACTGGACCCATAAAAAGAGCTGCTATCCTTACAGATAACAGCCAGGGAAAGCGCCCGCGCCGGTCCTTTGCTCATTTTACCGGCGCCCCGCTTAGGGACATTATAACAGTTTCTGCAGCGGAATAGGGGCGGCGAACATGACGAATGAAGATCTTTGCAGGGCCATACAGGCCGGAACAGGGGACAGGAAAGACCTTTTAGAACAGCTCTATACACAAAATGCCGGGATGATAGAGCGCATTGTAAAGCGTTATGCCGGGCTCGAAGATCCGGAAGACCTACGACAAGAAGCCTTTTTCGGTATATCCCGCGCCGCCGAGCTATGGACCCCCGACAGGGACAGCAGCTTTATTAACTATGCCGTGTACTGGATCCGGCAAGCCGTACAGCGGTATATAGAAGACTGCGGGGGAGTTGTTCGCGTGCCGTCATACAGGCGCGCTCAGATCTACGCCTATAACAGGGCCCTTAATAATTACAGGCTGCGCTTTGGCCGGGATCCTTCCCAGGAAGAATTATGCGCGGCGCTCGATATGGGGCCGGCCTATATAGAAGATCTTAAACGGGACGCCCTGGCGCTGCAGATCCGCAGCACATCGGAGCCGATCGGAGAGGACGGGGCCACCGTAGAGGACTTTTTAAAGGCCCAGAGCGACCCTATAGGGGACCTGCTCGACAGGATCCAGGGGGAACAGCTGGCGGCCGCGATCCGCGAACAGATAGACGGCCTACAGCCCAGGGCGGCCACCGTGCTACACGAACACTTCTTAAACGGCCGGACCTTAGGGGAGTGCGGGGAGCTCCTGGGCGTATCAGCAGAACGCGCCCGGCAGCTTGAACAAGAGGGCCTACGGGCCCTTAGGCGCTCGAAGTCTGCGCGGATCCTCAGGCCGTATTTTACGGAATCCGGGGCCCGCAGCATAGGCCTTAAGGGAACCGGCATAAGCGCGTACAGGAAACACGGAAGCGCCCAGGAGCGGGCTGTAATGCACCTTGAAGCGCAGACCCGTAAAAGATTGTATGACGGGAAACAGATCAAAGAGGGCTAAGGCATGACCAAAAAGCAATACAAACGGGCCCAGGCCTACCGCATAGGCTATATTGACGGGTATTACGCTAAGGGCTTTAGAGAGTCACGGCGAACAGATCCGGACTATGCACGCGGATATACCGCGGGGCGTACGGACTATAAGGACGGGGAGCCGGCCGAACATAAGAAATGAAAAGGGGACTATATGAACGGTATTTACAAAACGCTGACAGACTGCGCAGAGCTTGCCAACGTCATAGAAGCCACGGACAGCGGTTATGTATCGCTCGACCGCGCCGACCGGAACGACCTTAAGCAGAAACTAATAGAACAGCTCGAAGCGGTATTAGATCAGCTTAGGAACGCGTGAACGATCGGAGCGGCGCACGGGCCTATACTACGCCCTTATTCCGTGCCCTGGGCTGCGCAGGACAAGCGCCGGCGGACTTTTAAAGGCTTCCCGGTAAAATGTACGGGCACGGAACAGCGGCCCTTAAAAGGGCAGATACACGGCCACCGCGCCGCAGAATAATTCTTACGGACGGCTTAGGCCGTCTTTTTTAGTGTATAAAAGTGTATAAAAGTGTTGAATAGCGCACCTCATACACATATAATACGGGTAGGGACATTATGCACATAGAAAGAGAGGTACAAACGCATGATAAAGGCAATAGACGAACGGGACGCCGTAGCGCAGGCCCTGGGCATTGATACGACCGAATACCAAAAGGCCGTGAAAGCCTGTACAGAGGACGCCATAAAGGCCACGGCCGACCAGCTGACAGCGGGCATAGAATTAACAGGGCTGCGGGAAGCCGTGGCCGCCCTTCCGCTAAAATGAGCGCCGACTTAATAACCTGGGTGCAGCTTCCCGCCGCCGATCAGCGACTAACGCCCGGCCTTTTAGAGGATTACGCGGCCTACATAGACGCCGCGCCGGCAACGGTCCGGACGTATAAGGAAGCCGTAAAGCTCTTTTGCCGCTGGCTGCAGGAACAGGACATAAGCCAGCCCACGCGCGAAGACGTCATAGCGTACCGGGAAATGTTAAAGACCTATTGCAAGCCTACGACCGTGCAGAACTACATACAGGGGCTAAAGATCTTCTTTACCTGGACGGCCCAGCGCGGATTATATCCGGACATAGCCCAGCACGTTAAGGGCGCGAAGATCAGCGCCGACTTTAAGAAGGACAACCTAACGCCCCGACAGTTAAAGAAGGTCCTGCGCGGCATAGACCGGACCACGGAAAGCGGCCTAAGGGACTACGCTCTTATCGTGACAATGCTCACGGGATCCCTACGGGATATAGAGCTACACCGGGCCAATATTGAGGACCTGGGCACAGCTGCGGGCTTTCCGGTCCTGTACGTGCAGGGCAAAGGCCGGGACGAGAAGGCCGACTATGTAAAGCTCCCGGAAGAAACGGAAGCGGCGCTGCGGGCCTACCTAAGGACGCGCCAGGCCCCCACGGCGCGGGAGCCGCTGTTTACTTCCCTAAGCAATAACAGCAAAAGCAAACGGCTAAGCACGCGATCTATTAGCGGAATCGTTAAATACTGGCTCAGAAATGCGGGCTTTGACAGCTCACGTTATACGGCCCACAGCTTACGCCACAGCGGCATAACAATAAGCCTACAGGCCGGCAACAGCCTACAGGAAACGCAGCTTTACGCCAGGCACAAGAGCATGAACACGACTCTTAAATACGCTCACAATATCAGCCGATCAGAGAGCCAATGTGCGGAAACCATAGCGGCCGCCGTGTTCAAATAACAGTATATGGGTATGTGTAAAGACTCCTATATATGGGTGTATGAATCATATAAACACGCACCCGTATACGGGTGCAGAATCTCATACAGCTACATGTATACAGACACCATTATATAGGTGTGTAAAGATGATCAGAGACACCACTATATAGGAGTGCAAAAAAGGGACGGGGGACAGGTCCGCAAACGCGCACCCGTATACGGGTGCAGAATCTCATAGAGACACCACTATATAGGTGTGTATACGGAGCCGGCGCCGTTGCCACTGATAGTATTTAGTTACAAACAGTGGCAATAGTGGTATTGGGTATACCACTTTTGACAAAGTCGGTATTGAGTCTTACTAACAGTGACAAAGGAAGGGGAGCTTATGGAACAATGGAAAATCTTTAAGGATCAGGACACCGGGCGGGAGCTGGGCGCGTACACGCTGCGCGGGACCTTCCCGGAAGAAGAACAGGCCACAAAAGAGCTGTTAGCGTATGAGAGCGGCACGGATCCGGACCGCATAGCCGTAACGAGCGAAGAGAGGTAAAAACACATGAAGGTAATTGTAACGGCAAACAGGAAGGGCGGGGAAGGCAAGACAGCCAGCGCCGCCGCCCTGGGCGCGGGACTTGCCCGGACGGGCGCCAGGGTCCTGTTTATAGATCTTGACGGGCAGGCTAATCTTACATGGGACACGGGGGCCGACAAGACGCGGCCCGGCGCTATTGACGTACTGACGGGAGCGGCCACGGCTCAGGCCGTGATACAGCGCGGCGCGCAATGGGACGTAATAAGCCCCGGTAAGACGATCGAAGCCGCGGACGTTCTGATACATGGCAAAGGCCGGGAATATAAGCTAAGGGCCGCCCTGGAACCCCTCAGCGCCCTTTATGACTACGCCGTGATAGACACGCCCGCGCAGCTGGGCATAGTGACAATAAGCGCCCTTACGGCCGCGGACGGAGTTGTTATTATCGCACAACCGGAACGGCATAGTATACAGGGCGTGGCGCTCCTATATGACATAGTGCGGCAGATCCAGCGCCGGGCAAATCCGCAATTGGATATATACGGCATATTAGTAACGCGGTATAAGAGCCGCGGAGTGATACATAAAGACATGTACAGCAATCTGCAGGCCGTGGCCGAAAAGATCGGAACAAAGGTCTTTAAGGACCCCATAAGGGAGTGCCTGGCGATCCAGGAAGCCGCAGACCAGCGGGCCGACATTTACACGTACAGCCCCCGCAGCAACGGGGCCAGAGATTACAAAGCATTTGTAACAGAGCTTTTAAATGACATGAAAGGAGAACAGAAACAATGAAAAAGGATTTTAAGAGCGCTGCAGACGCATTTCTCACACCGGAACAGCCCGAAAGGGAAATGCCCGACTTGCCCGAATTTCAAGTGCCGGCGGGGTACAAGCTCGTAAAGGAATCTAAGACACAGCGGCTGCAGCTGCTCGTATCTCCTACAATGCGGGCAAACCTTAAGACGGCCGCAATGTTAGAGGGGATCAGTTTAAACGAACTTTGCAACAGGCTGTTTGAAGAATACTTACGGAAGGAGGATTAACAAGTGTTTTCTAAGGAAACGTACACGCCGCGCGAAGTGGCCTATATGACCGGCGTTGACGTCCGGACGGTCTATAGATGGATACGAACCGGGAAGCTCAGAGCCGCAAAGCTGGGCCAATGGATCATAACACGCGCGGCACTCGAAGAAGCATTAATAGAAAAGCCCAGGGAGAACAACGACAATGAATCTGTATGACGGCATGAAGGCCCGACAGCAGCGGGCCGTAGATCAGTACCTTAACAGCTACGCTTTCTTTGCTTTCAGTGAGAGCCAGTTTAACGAAGGTCTTAAGAAGCTGGGCGCGGATCCTGCGCAGCTCCGGACGCTTCCCGGCGGGGGCTTTATCCTTGCCGACCGTACAGTGGGCCTTATGGAACTTTTACAGGCCAACGCCCAGGAACGGGAAGCGGCCCTTAAAAACCCGCAGTTTGCTTATGATATGTTTTTCTCAGAACTGGGAAACCATGAATACTCTTACACGGGGAGCACGGCCGAAACTTTGGACGCCCTGGGACTGGATCCGGACAGGATCCGCGCCGATCCGGTCTTAAGTGACGCGCTCGACCGCGCGAAACGGGATGCCCTGCGCAGGTAAGAATGTTACTTCCGCAAATTATCATTAGCAGAAGTAAAAACACAGTATGACAGCATACACATAGCAGTATAGGGGCAGAAGTATGAAGAATGTATGTGATTTTATCGGGACCGTAAATTTACTTGAAGCCCTGGAAAATGACGCCTACGAGCGCCAGGGCCTTAACAGCCGGCCGACAGGGGCCGCCTATGCTTCCGCGGTCCTAGACATAGCGCGGGACGCCGTAGAGCGCGGGGCCTTTAAGAAGATCACCCCGGCCGACCTGGAAGAGCTCACGGCCGACAACTACCACGCAGCACGAAAGGCCGCGGAGATCCTGTTAGATCTTGAGCGCTACGCAGAGGGGTAAAGCATGGACCTTTTTAAATATCTGATTTACAGAGCAACGCCGGAAATAGGGAGCGGGGAGCTTGTCGCAGGATTTACGGAAAAAGAAGACGCCCTTAAATATTTGAGCTACATCAAATTAATGGACAGGAACGGCGGCCGGTATTACATGAAAGAATATCGGGAAGTTATTGGAAGGCCAGCCGCCGCGGATCCGTAAGCGCGGCCCTGTATTTGGCCCGTAGAGGGCCGATAAGTAACCGGGGCTATATTTCCCCCACGGACACAGAGAAAGCGCAGCCACGTAAGCGGCGTTATGTAAAAGAGAGGAGAAAACGGCAATGTATAACACGGAAGGAATGATAGAAGCGGGGCGCCTGACAATGGAACAGAACGCGGATAAGGATATTACTCTTAGAGACTTTGAAGAGCTCAGAGCCGCCGGCGGCGATCAGTGGGAAAGCATGGAACGGGCGTTTTTATTCGGCGTAGCCCTGGGCTGCAGATTGACGGCCGCGCAGATCTTAGAGGGGCGCGTGCAGGAATGAAGGAAACGGAAAAGAGGATAGAAGCGGGGCGCCAGGCGATAGAACAGAACCCGGATATAGGGCCTTTTGAAGTGCCCGCCGGGGAGCTGGGCGAAACCATTAAGAAGGCCTACCAATTCGGCGTAGCGGTCGGCATTGAGATCGAACGCCGGAAGCGGGAAGCCCGCAACGAGTAAATACATAATATGGAGTTGTTGCAGATCAGTAAAAGCGCATTTTCTATACTATGTATTGATTTTGCGCAGGAAGGATTTTTAAATGTTCATTTTCGGAGATGAAATATTAGACACGACAGAGCCGGACGCGCCGGCAGCCATTGTTACGAAGGTAGAAGAAGACAACCTTTATGTATTGCTCGAAGACATGTCAACAGGCCTTTGGCCCGCCGTGGACTGCACGCGGACCGGCCGGAACTTTGGCAGCCTTTTAGGGGCCCTGTTAGAAGCTATGCGGGATAACAGTTAAGGCACGCTGGTGCTCATGGCGCCGACAGTGACGGCCGCGCCGAATATCCGGAAAAAAGGCCGCCGCTAAGATCTTAGAGAGGTAAAAGCACAATGAGCAACACACTGGATATATTACGGGACGCCCTGCGCGACTGTCCCGTTGTCGTTAGTGAGTACGATCTGCAGGACCTGGCCCGGAAGGCCGACAGGGACCCGCAGAACATAACCGTATACACGGAGATTTTAAAGGACCTTGCGGAATGGTCGGCCCGCGTGGATACTGCGGAGCTGACGCCCAGCGAATACGAAGAGCTGCAGCGGGTCCGGGAACGGATAGAGCGGGGAGCTGCAGCGGGCCGGTATACCAGAGCCGAGGGGGCCGCCCTGCTCAGTGTATGGAAATACGTAACAGCGGGAGCCGTTACGGAATGAGCGGCCGCAGCCGATCGGGGGCGCCATGGAACAGTGAAAGCGGAACGGATCCGCGCCGATCGGACCGTAAAAGAAGGACCTTAAGCGCCGATCAGCGCCACAGGGCCGCAGAAAAGAGGTAATTTATGGAAATCTACAGCATGAAGGAATGGAAACGGGACGGGACCTTTAAGGCCCGGCCTGGGCAGGAAGTGAGCGAACAGGTGTATAACATCATGCTTAACTGTTTGCCGCCTAAGGACTTGCCCGCCGACACGGCCGCGCGGGCGCTGCAGGAATACGGCACGCCCATACACGCGGGCTTCTTAATGGGGGAGCCCCACGACACCGACAGCGCCGGGCGTACCAGGTATTTGGCTTTCGGTATGAACGACTACGGCAAAGGGCCGCGTTATTACTACCTGGGCCCGGCTCCGGCCGAAAAGAAGAAACTGCACGGAAGCTATTATTACATGGACTGCATGAACGCCTTTGTTAATAACGGGCTGTTCCCGGAATCGGAGTTTAAGAACGAAGCGGAAGCGATACAGACGGCTGCAAACTATGAAGCGACACTTTACAAGTTTGAGTATAAGAACGGGGAGCGGATCAGCAGCCGCACGTTATACGATCCGCTGTAAAAGAAAATCCGGGGAAGTATTGGCAGATACAACCCCGGAACGGTCGAATAAAAAGGAAATCCAAACACCTTTTACGCAATTATAGCGTAAATTATGAGGTTACAGGCATGAACAGAGCAATAAAAGAAACGGCTACCAAAAAGGGAAGGCCGCCCAAATATAAAGAAACCCTGTACAGCATTTACCCCGATAAAGAGAAACGGACCGCGCAGAATAACTATTATGCGGCCCTGGCCCTGCACCGTCTTAACGCGGATCCGCGCGACAGCTTCTTTATAACGGACCGCGGGAAGCTGCGCCGCAACGGGATATTGGAACAGGTCGGCCGGATGTACGCCGCCAGGCTTGCAGACAAAGACGAGTGCAGGGACCTTTTACAGGCCTGTAAAAAGGCCTACCTAAGCGGCGAACCTGTTAAGGACATTGAGAAGCGCTTAAAGGCGCTCCGAAAAGAGAGGGCAAACAATGAATAACGATAATAATATGACCCCCGAACAGCTCCAGGAAGCTAAAGCGCAGCTCCGAAAGCTGATAAAAGAGCGCGTTGTTTTTCCCGTTGTTAATGACGTAGACTTTTCCGCCGGGGAATCCTTTACCGCAACCTTTACAGCAAAGAGCGGGGACACAAGGGAAGAGCGGGAACTAATAAACAGCTACCAGGCGTTTAAGCAACAGAACGAAAAGAACCCAAACCACGACCGACTTTACAACGTCCTGCAAAGCGACACAGATCTATTAGAGCTAATCAAAGACGGCAAAACAGAAGCGGCTATAGAGCGCATGTATTCTACATGGTCAGTAGACAAGCTGGGCAACATCGTAGCAGAAGCAACAGTGGACACAGAAGACGGCCCCGTAACTTTGCGCATTACGGGCATGGACCTTTTAGAAACAATCTTTAATTTATCGACAGCGGCAGCCGAGCCCGACCCCTCAATAGTCGAATTTACGGCAGTCCTGCTCGAAGCCTTCATGAAGTTTTACGGGCAGAAGGAAGGCAGCGCCGAAGGCCTGGAAACTATGGCAAAAGCCATTTACAAGCTAATAGCCGCCATGCGTATGGAGCGCAGCAGCGCGGAATCCTTAGAGGAGATCATACCGGAGATAACAGCCATTGCAAAGCTGGAACGAATAGACTTTCCCTTAGACAAGCCAAATTCCTGGATATGGTCCAGGCTGTCACAGACAGACGCCACGGGGCAGCTTGCCTTTGACGTTGCAAACGAGAAGGACTCCCGGAAGGGAAAGCACGTTGATATTATTTATTCGATCAACTTTGACGCGCTGGGGGACGACCTACCGCAGGCCGTAAAGAGGCTTACCGTATACGACAAGCGCGTGTATGTGTCCATTGCCGGCCTGTTCAACGCCGGGGGAAGCATTGTTTCTCCTACACAGATCTATCACGGCATGGGGTATTCGGGGCGCTGCGGCGCTGCAGATATTCAGAAAATACTAACGTCCATTAAGAAAATGGCCAAAGCCTGGATATACATAAACAACAGCCAGGAAGTCGAAGTGTATAAGCGGTATATGACCTTTGATTATGACGGCTATCTATTGCCCTGCGAGCTCAGGCCCGCATACATCAACGGCAAGTATACCGACACCGCAATATTGATTTACCGGGAGCCGCCCTTAATCACATTCGCCAGGCAGCGGAAACAGATAACAACGCTCAGCGTTGCATTATTGCAAAGCCCCGTAAGCAAAACTGACGCGAATATGCGTATAGAAGACTATCTGTTAGAGCGGATCAGCCGCGCGCAGAACGAAGACGACCGGAAGAAACGCCCCGAACGGGAGTATAAGAGCAGGATCCTGTACAAGACTCTGTATGAGCGCTGCGGGATCCCGGCAAAGCCGAAGACCAACAAAGAGAAGAGCGAAAAGGCCCGCGTGCCTAAGAAGATCAGCCAGTATTTAGACCACTACATAAGCACCGGCAAGGCCATAGGCGCGCACCCGCTCACAGGATACAAAAAAGACGCGGACGGGGTGACAGTTTTTTGGTAACAGGTGCAGTTTACCGATAGGGGGGACTATCGGAGTTTTGCACCCAAACTATCGGAGTTTTGCACCCAAACTATCGGAGTTTTGCACCCGAACTATCGGAGTTTTGCAACCGGCCCTTCCCCGAAACCTGCATAAACAGCCGCTTTGAAGGGGGTCAAAAATCCCTAAAGGCTTTAAAGGTATTTAAAGGCTTTTAATCAGCGGCGCCGCCTTCCCTTACGGGGGCGGCGCGCGCTGGCCCTGTATGATATAGTGCAGGGGTAAGAGGTCCGCGCGTGGGGCGTGCCGCCCTGGCGCGGATCCAGAGCGCAGGCCCCAGCACGCGGGGAGCTCCCGCGCCTTACAGGACATACAAAAGGACGGCCGCGCACTCACCACCACCGCGCAGCCGCCCAGGTATTCACCACCGAACAGAAACCGCCCGGCAATGTCAGTATAGCACGGCCCGGGCAGAAAGTGAGGGCAACTTGAAATTATACGTAGCCGATTACACGGGCAACCCGAAAAACAAACTTTACCCGCATTGCGTAGAGGTAAACAGTAAGCGCGATTTTATCCAGGCCGTTGCCCGCGACAACATGGCGTCACAGATGAAAGACGGCCGCCGGCGTAAAGACAACTTCTTAGGGTGTGACTGTATCATGTTTGACATTGACAACACGCACACCGAGGACCCCGGCGCCTGGGTAACAGCGGACGACATAGGCGAAACGTTCCCGGTCCATTACATGTTAGTCCGTTCCCGAAACTACATGAAGGAGAAGCGCACGATCGACAAAAAGACCGGGGCCGTAACGATCGCAGAGCCGCGCGAAAAGTGGCACGTATATATGCCGCTATCGCAGCCGATCACAGACCCGGCTAATTATAGCTGGCTTATGACAAACATATTGTGCCTGTTCCCGTTCCTGGACCCTTCCGCGATCGATACGGCTCGCCTCTTTTATGGCGTGCCCGATCCGCACGTAACATTTGAACAGGGCGAACAGTACATAGACGAATACTTAAAGGGCCGGGACCCTTCCGAGCTGTTACAGGAACAGAAGGAAGCTATAATAGAGTTTTCGGAGAGGATCCAAAACGGGACCTACATCGACAACAAATACACGCAGCTTATTGTCCGGACCGGCTGCAGCTTCTTAGGGATCCGTGACACGCTGGCGCCGATCGGAGCGACAGACCCCGCGCCGATCGGAGCAACAGGGGCGGCCCCGGCGTCCGGATCAGAACAGGAACAAGACGGCTTCTTAGACTGGATCAGCGAAGCCGAACACCGACAGGCGCTGCAATGGCTCGAAAAATGGGCCGCGCAGTATGACGTACAGTTAGGGCGGCGCTACACGATCACGGCGGGAGAACACGCCGGCGCCGTGGCAATATGCGTTACGTGTCCCTGGGAACACGAACACAGCGGGGGCGACTGGCCCGACAATGAATCTGTAATAATTGTGGACCGTTCCGGACGGTATAATTACGTCTGCAGACACAGCCACGGCAGCGCCCTGAATTGGAGAGTTTTCCGGGATTACCACCAAAGCAAAGGGACGCCCGAACAGCCGCAGCCCACGGAACAGGAACCGAAACCGGACAACGTAGCCCACTACATAAATAAGCTGATGGGCAGCGACCTGGCCCGATTTAAGAAGGACATAAAGACGGGCTACCCGAACTTAGACCAGGAGAGCGGCGGGCTGTATTCGGGGCTTTACGTCCTGGCGGCAATAAGCAGCCTGGGCAAAACGACCTTTGCCCACCAAATGGCCGATCAAATAGCGGCGGCCGGTAATGACGTTCTGTTTTTCAGTCTTGAACAGTCACGGCTCGAACTTGTCACTAAGAGCATAGCGCGCCACATGGCAAAGAAGGACATAAACAGCGCTGTTACTTCCCTGGCGATCAGAAAAGGCTATTTACCCGCGCGCGTACAGGACGCAATACGGGAATACTCCGAAGCCGTGGGGGACCGCTTGTCAATCATAGAAGGGAACTTTAACTGCACGGCTTCTTTTATCGGGGAGTATATCCGGGCATATATGGACCGTAACAAAGCCACTGAAACGGGTGAAAAGCCCGTTGTCATTGTCGACTATCTGCAGGTAATACAGCCCGCAACGGAGAAACGGCAGACCGTAAAAGAAACCGTAGACGCGACCGTTACAGAGCTGAAGCGGATAAGCCGGGACCTGGATATAACTATTATCCTCATTTCGTCCGTAAACCGGGCCAACTATCTAACCCCGATTGACTTTGAAAGCCTAAAGGAAAGCGGCGGCATAGAGTACACGGCAGACGTTGTTTGGGGGCTGCAGCTACAGTGTCTTAACGATCCGTTATTTGACAAAGAGAAGAACATAAAGGAAAAGCGGGAAGCCGTGAAACGGGCAAAGGCCGCCCCCGTGCGCAAAATAGAATTAGTATGCCTTAAGAACCGTTACGGGAAGCCGCATTATAGTTGCGGATTTAACTATATATCTGCGGTCGACCTGTTCAGAATGGACGCCGGCGCGGACTTTGCCGCGGAACCTTTACCCGATAACAGCCGCAGCACGGCCCCCGCGCGCAGGATATAAAGAGGGGGTGCGTATAATGAGTTTCGGAGTATTCGACTACGCAAAGCAGAACCCGACCGCCCAGGAGCCGCCGCAGGAAGCGCAGACGATCCGGGAAGCCGCGCAGGACTACAAGGACCAGCAGGAGAGAAAAGAAGACATTGACCGGCTAAAGACAAGTATCCTGCGACAGCTCGAACAGGGCCACGCCCCGCAGTTAATTCTTTATACGGCTATCCGGGCCATAGGAGCCGCGACCGCGGACCAGGCCTTTACAGACCAGGCCGAGGCTTGCTTAGATCTTATTTACGGCGACCTTATGCAGGAATCGTTTATAATGGATAACGCGGCCACGGCCGCCGCTCGTCTTGATGATCAGATGAGGAAATACATAGACGGCAACCGGCGCCGGCTGGGCTATATGCGGGGCCGCCTGGGAGAGATCCAACAGGCCATAGACCAGGCAGCCGCGGCGCTCGATTGTTTGGAAATCCCACCGGACCCGCGCAACCTTGACGCCAGCGGAAGCCCGAAAAGGAAGTAAGCTGGCGCGGATCCGCGCCACATAACAACATACACATATACTCATACTGTCAACAGCAACAGCCCTACCGGATACCGGCGGGGCTGTTTTCTTATGCCCGGCCCAGAGCCCGCGGGCCGATCACTTCCGCAAAGGGGTAATTCTAAACCCGCAGCGCGCCCGCGGAAACCCACATAAACAGCGCCCTGGCGCACCCGGAACAGTAAAAGGGTAATTCTAAACCCGCAGCGGCCGCCCGCCCTACATGCCAACAGGCCCCGCCGCAGGGCCTTAAAGCGCCACGGCTGCGCCTGCCCCCGAACATAAGCGGGGCATAAGCAGGACATAGCGGCCCGCCGATCGGAGCGGGGGCGCCGCTCAGGGCGCCGGCAAGGCCGGCCCCGTGAGAATTCAGTGCACACAGACAGCCCAGGGCGCGCGCCATGACGGGGAAGGCGACCGCCCGCCGGGCCTTTATGTGTCTGTATATATGTGTATACGTATTGTAATGTGTTCATATGATTGTTATAATATGTGTATAACAACCGTCCATTATATCTCAGAGAGGTAAGACTATGATTAAAGAATTGGAGAAGATCCGGAAACGGAGCGCTGACATTTTAGGGAACACACCGCAGAAACGGGCGGAGCTGGTAAAGCAGCTTGCTAAGAGTAACGAAGATCTTAAGGCCGCAAGGGACGCCCAGGAAAAGGCGGAAGACATGGACAGCTACGACGAAGCCGTAGAAGCCGCCCGCCGTGCAGAGCTTTCTATTAAGTTTGCAGACAAGGCCCTTAAGAACCTGGACGGAGCGCCCAGGATGAGCGAAGCGGAATATATGGCCATACTTGGCACCTGTTCCCGTATCGTAGACAAGGCCGCAAGCGACTATTTGGAAGTAGCCGAAGCGGCTATGGCCCAGCTGAAAGCAGCGCACGACGCTTATGTAGCTATCGGCACCGACGTTACGCAGACCCTTACGGAGCTGGACAACGCCGCCAATGTGCTGCAGGTAAAATACCGTTGCAGAAAACAAGAGTATGTCGGAATGGATCCGGTTTATATAGCTGACTCCTATGAATGGACGCGGCACGCCCTGCGCTTTTATCCGGTAGACCTTGCTAAACGTGTTACGCGTAATAATGCAGGCGTGGCCGGTAAGCCGTGGGATAGCGTACTTTGTGGGGCCTGGACTGCGGTAGAAAGATCTTACCCCAGGAAGATTTATTAATTTTTAGTGGCCCGGCACGGGCAGAAAGGCATAAAAATGATTATTAAAAAGTGCGACGTCACTCTCGAAAATGGCGAAGTCCTGGAAAATTGCGTAGTTACTGCAACCTATAACAAGATTTATGTGGATACGCCGGACGCTGACCCGGTCGAGTTTGATCCGGTCGACGTGGCAGCGATCCAGCTCGTCGAGGGCTCCGAAGCGATCATCGAACCCGGCGAGGAGGTAAAGCCTGATGGATGGAAAGCGCATTTTGAATGAGGAGGTGTGATTATGCTTAAAAATTATATTTGGCGAGGTCTTGAATGGCAGTTTGAAGAGGGCACGCAGCCGAAAGAAGCCGTCGAGCTCAAGCCGGCCGAACCCAGCGAAGACCCCGCAGACGCCGCTCGCCTGGCTACGGAATCGGACGCAGGGGACCCGCATACCAATTTTTAACGGTATTTCTTCCGTAAGTGCTCATAACTCTTACGGATAGCGATACAGGGCGCGGCCGCGTCTTCCGTCTTATACCTCCATGGGACGCGGCCGGGTGCACGCCCGATTTAACGGAAATGCTCAGCGGAAAATCTAAGAAACCCGACAGCAAAGCCGCCGGGGATCCGCAGAAAAAACGGGGGGGGGACCCTTCCCGGATATGATCAGAAAACAGAATAGAGGGGGGATCCGCTCCGATCGGGACCGGGGAGAGGGGGAAGCCCGCCCAGGATCCGCGCCGGGACACCGGGAAGGGGGACCTTTTACAGGACCATAGCCGGGGGACCTGGCGGCGGGGATCAGACCCACCGCGAACAGATACAGGGAGACTACATGAAACGCAACGTAAAAAAGACCAAAGAAGCGCTTTTAACTATGATTGACGGCATTACGCTGGAACAGCAAGCGGAAGAGCTGCGGCTATTAAGAAGCAAGGCTTACAAGCGCATGAAACGGCAGCTTGAAGCGGGGGACCTTAAAGGCGGCGCGCTTACATTCGATCTTTACCGCGTGCTTGAAAGAACAGAGGTATACGCAAGGAAAGCCGGCGCCGCGCATATAAAGAAAGCTATTCGAATGAATAAGAAAAAGAAATAGAGCGCCCATAGGGGTAGGGTAGTTAAAATCTTGACGACCTCCTAAAAATCCGAGACCACCGGGGCGCAGTAAGTTTTAAAAAAGTGAGTTTTTCCACCATTTAAGCGCATTTAAGCGACATTAAAGGAGTTTTAAGCGTGATTACAGCACAAGAGAGCGCTGGGCGCTCAGAGGACCTAAAGGAAATAGCCGAACAGCTCCGACAGCTTACGGCTGCAGTACAGGAACAGAACGCCATTTTAAAAGCTTGCGTGTTACAGCCGGAAGGAAGGGCCGCCCGTTTTATGGTCGGAATGTATGGGGCGCTCGAAGTCATAACGTAATAAGGTGTAATTGATATGAGTACGAACGATAAGCCGGCAAAGCGGACCAGGGCCCCGAAAGATCTTATACGGGCCGCTAAAAGCGGGGACCGATTGAAAACGCTTATAGCGCTTAGAGATCTATTGGCCGAACGTCTGCAGCATACAGAAAGCAGCCGGGACATTAGCAGTATGAGCCGCCGGCTTATGCAATGTATAAGCGAGATTGACGTGCTCGAAGCCGAAAAGAAGTATAAGGAAGAGCACCCGTTTGATTTACAGGCGTTCCGGAAAAAGATGAGCATTGAATTAGCGGAAGCCAATAAGCGGCACCAGTTGAATAGTATTGACGCCGAACATGACGGAACATAAACATTTTTTGCCCGAATGGGCCCAGGAACTAACAGAAAATGACAAAAACCACCACAAAACGAGAAACCA
>ODAI013324603.1_pt1 | contig 15817 bp, 11 predicted proteins | sample 1539321 | NCBI WGS metagenome assembly ODAI01 (sample SAMN02144231, study PRJEB22623) | gut metagenome | biome: sheep rumen | host: Ovis aries | place: New Zealand
ATGAATCCATGTGGAGGTATTTGCCTTTTCCGATGTGTGTGACTCCGGACAGGCTGAAGGAGAGGCGGTCATCCAGGAAACTCTTGGTAAGTCCGAGGATACCCATTCTTACGCCTGTGGAGTAACCCTGGAGGGAGTAGTTCTTTCCCATCATGACGGCATTCGCACTGAGCCTGAGGTCCCAGGGGAGAGTCTGCTGGAATCCCACCACGGCATTGTAGGAAAGACCCTTGTTGCTCTGTCCGAGGACTGAGCTGGACATTTCGCTCCATGACGCTCCTGCGTTCGTGTAGATCCTTGTCTTGGGACCCGCGTTCCAGTTGGCGAAGACGTTGAGTCCGAGGTCGGAGGTCTTCACGATGTTTCCGTAGGTGGAGTTGAGGAGGTTGCTGTCGTCGTAGAAACTGTACTGCGAGATCCCGTTGGGGGTGAAGGAGTAGCGGAGAGTCGCGTTCAGCATGAACTTGGAGGAGAAGGAGTTGAACACCAGGGAAATGTTGTGTCCGTTCTCGACGCCCAGGTCGGAGTTTCCGTAGCTGCGGGACGTGGGGTCGGAAGTGTCGACGAAGGGATTGAGGTAGGTGATTCCGGGACGGCTTATCCTCTTGTTGTACGAAAGGCCGATGTTGCTCATCATCGATATGTTGTACTGGATGCTCGCAGAAGGGACCCATGTTCCGTAATTCGTGCTGAAGTCATGGCCCGCTCCGTAATTGTAGGAGATGTTCTGGAAGGTGTGCTCGTAGCGGACGCCGGCCTTGAGTCCGAACTTGCCCCAGTTGCCGCTGAATTCGAAGTATCCGGCTCCGATGTTGTTGTAGAAGTCGTAGTCCATGCTCATGGGATCGCTCTTGCTCCAGTCGCTTCCGTTCCAAAGGTACTGGTCATTGATTGAAGAAGAGTGACGGCGGATGTATTTGGCTCCGACCGCGAATGTTCCGATACCGTCGAAGGGGGCGGTGTAGTCGGCCTGGAAAGTGTTGGACCTTTCGTCGGACTTCCCGTCGGTACGGCGGTCAGTCATCTCGAGTCCCTGGACGGATGCTCCTCCGAAGGTGTTCCTGGAATCGTTGACGGAAGGGGATCCCGAGTACTGGTACGAAAGGGTGAATACCCTTGAGGGGTTGGCCTTGGAAGTGTGCTGGTAGTCGAGGCTTCCGGTCAGGGAGTTGCTGCCCATCTTGCTGAAAGTGGTGCCGTCGTAGGAGAATCCTTCTCCGTAGAGGGGACCGCTCATTGATGTCGAGGTGGTTCCGTCAGCCTTCATACTTACTCCCATCAGTCCGAAAGATCCGGAAAGGAAGTTGTTGGGATTCAGTTCGTAGCTTACTGAAGCGTTACCCATAAGAAGGGGCAACTTGGTTGAAGTCGAACTTTCGGTGATGATGTGGCTTGTTCCGATGGAAGAGTACTGCTCCCTGTCCATGAGAACCGATGTTCCGGGCATGTTGTTGTACATGGCATTGCCGTTGAGGCTGAAGGAAAGTTTACCCTTCTGGGCGCTGAGAAGAACTCCCGCTCCGCCTCCCCGGGTGCTTCCCATGAGCCTTACGGTACCATACATTCCGTCGGAAGCGCTGGCGCCACCGGTCTCGGCGGTATTGGTGGTCAGGTTGAGGACTCCTCCGACACCTTCAGCGTCATACCTTACGCCGGGGTTCGTCACCACCTGGATGTCCTTTATCGAGCTCGCGGGCATCATCTTGAAGACCATCGAAGCGTTCTGCGACATCATCTGGTTGGGCTTTCCGTCAACATACACCTGGAAGGATGAGCTTCCGTTCACGGTGATGTTGTCCTGTCCGTCAACGGTCACCATCGGGACCTTGCGGAGCATGTCGAGTACGGTGCTGGTCTGAGAGTCCGTGTCGTGGGCGACGTCGTATGTCATCCTGTCGACCTCCATCTTGACAAGGGGCCTCTGGGCCGTTACCGTTCCTGCCTTCAGGGTCTCGATGTCATCCTCGACGAGGATTTCGCCGAGATTGATTTCGGTGTCACCTTCCTTTACCGTGAAAGGAACCGAGACGGTCTTTCTTCCCATGTTGGTGAACATCATGGAGTAGTCTCCGCTTCCGGTCAAGGTCTGGACGAACTTTCCTTCAAGGTCGGTGGTCGTGAAGGCTATGGGCTTTTCCATGTCGGAAGCCTTGAAGAACTGGAGGATCGCCGAGGGCTCACCTTCGCGGGTGTTCTTGTCGAGGACGGTTCCGCTGACGCTCACCCTCTGGGCGAAGACGACGCTTATCGAAAGAACCGAAATGATTAAAGTTGAAAGTATCTTTTTCATGGTATGGTAGAATTTTTTTCCGTTTGTTTTTTCTGTCCGGATATCCCTTCCGGAATTCTTTGATGCAAATGTATCGCTCATGTCGCCCATCGGTTCGGGATTTAGACGAACGGCGCGTTTTCTTCGACGAAAGCTTCCGGATTCCTTCCGACTCTTTGTCCAAAAAGTCCGATTGTGTGTGCAATCTTTCCGGAACGGGGAAGGGAGGTGTTGGTTTGAAGCCCCGTTTTGGCTAATTTTGCAATGAAGTTCGGGACCGGTGGACGGTCCGCATATATATAATATTGTAGTTTATGAAGGAACTGAAGATGGCCGCTATGGCTGCGGCGACTCTTTCTCTCGTTTCCGGATGCTCTCTTCCGGAGGCGGACAATTTTATGGAAGGGTGGGAATTCTGGTCGGAAGCCAATCCTACCCACGTTACCGTCGATCTTCCCCACGATGCGATGATAGGGGAAAAGCGTTCAGCTGATGCGCCTTCCGGTAGCGGAGGAGCGTATTTCGACGGGGGAGTGTACCACTACGAAAAGAGCTTCGAAGTCACTCCCGAAATGATGGAAAAGAGCGTGAGCTTCTCCTTCGGCGGAGTGTACCGTAACTCCACGGTCTTCATAAACGGACGTGAAGCCGGCGGAGCCGTCTACGGATACATCCCCTTCACCGTTTCGGCGGACGGTCTCCTTTCTGAGGGGACCAACACCATAAGGGTGGATGTCGACAATTCCGAAACCCCCAACTCAAGGTGGTACTCCGGCAGCGGAATCTTCCGCCCCGTCAGAATGGTAGTGAAGGACAAGGTCAACGTTTCCTCGGTCAAGGTCACGACGAAGTCCATTTCTCCCGCCGTCATAGTGGTTGAGGCCACTCATAACGGAGACGAAGCCTTCGTTGAGATTACCGACGCTGTAGGAGGAAGGATCGCCAAGACCGATATCGAAGGCGGAAGGGCTGAAATCACCATCCCCGGAGCCAAACTCTGGAGCGCCGAAAGCCCCAATCTGTATATTGCCAAGGTGTCCGTCAAGAAGGACGGAAAGGTGACCGACACCGTGAGCGAAAGGTTCGGACTTCGTATCATAACCTGGGACGGGAACGGATTCTACGTCAACGGTGAGAACGTTCTTCTCAAGGGAGGATGCCTCCACCATGACAACGGAGTTCTCGGAGCAGTCGAGAACCAGGAAGCCGCCTACCGGAAGATCGCCACTCTGAAGGAGTACGGGTTCAACGCCATCCGCTCTTCCCATAACCCCACTTCCGACGAAATCCTCCGCGCCTGCGATGAACTCGGAATGTACGTTATGGACGAACTTTGGGACATGTGGTTCTTCTCGAAGACCGAGCATGATTACGCCAACTACTTTAGGGACAATTACATTTCTGATATAAAGGCATTCGTCGCCAGGGACTTCAACCATCCTTCTGTCGTCATGTACTCGATTGGAAACGAGGTCTCCGAACCCGCCATGGAAGGAGGAATGGATGTCGCTCATTCCATTATCGACAACCTTCACCGTCTCGATCCTTCCCGCCCCGTCACCGGAGGAATCAATCTCATGATCCTAGCCACTTCCGCCATGGGACAGAACCTTTTCGCCCAGCAGCAGAATCAGGACGGACAGGATGGCGGAGCAACCGGACTCGCTTCCGTTCTTGGCGGAGGCCCCCTCACCAGCACGGCTTACAACGCCATGGTCTCGATGATCGGCGACAGCATGTCCGGAGACAACCTCAAGACTCCCTTTGTCGACCAGATTACATCTCCCGTTCTCGACGCCCTCGATATCGCCGGATACAATTACGGCAAGGGAAGGTATGAGATCGAAGGGGAAGAGCATCCCGGCAGAATCATCGTCGGCAGCGAGACGATGCCCTACGACATAGCGAAGAACTGGAAGATGGTCGAAAGGATCCCTTACCTTGTGGGAGATTTCATGTGGACCGCATGGGACTATATCGGTGAAGTCGGAATCGGAGCGTGGTCGCACGAGGCTGATGCCCTCGGCTTCTCCAAGCCTTATCCTTGGCTACTTGCCGACACCGGAGCGTTCGACATTACGGGCCAGCCCAACGGTGAAGCATTCCTCGCCAAGGCAACATGGGAGTCAGAGCCCGGAAACCCTTACCTCTGCGTCCAGCCACTCATGGATGGTGATCTTGTGAAGGCGGCATGGAGGGGAACGAACTCAGTCCCTTCATGGAGTTGGCCCGGTCAGGAGGGAAAGACCGCAGTCGTTGAGGTCTTCTCCGCCGCTGACAAGATCCAGCTCTTCAAGGACGGCAAACTCCTTGGTGAAAAGAACGTAGAGAACAACTGGACCACATTCGAAGTCGAGTACACTCCCGGAACCTTGGAGGCTGTGGCCTTCGTAGGAGGAAAGGAATGCGGCAGGACAGCTCTCAATTCAGCTACCGGTAAGGCTTCACTGAAGCTCTCTCCTGAGAAGATGCTCACAAAGGGCGGAGACGTCGTTTACGTCGACGTTGAGATCGTTGGCGAGAACGGCGAAGTCTACTTCGGAAAGGACGCCATGCTGAGCGCTTCCGTTGAGGGCGGAACCCTTCTCGGATTCGGGTCAGCGAAACCTCGCAGTGACTCTTACTTCGGCACTGGACACTATCCTTCATGGATGGGACATGCCCTGGCCGTTGTGAAGGTAGGTCCTTCAGGAAAGGCAACCCTTACGGTCGGAGGCGAAGGACTTGATGCCGTCAAGGTGAATGTGTCAAGATAACAACGCCTTGCTTCAGGTGCTTAAGATTCGGGCCGGTCCTTCGGGGTCGGCCCTTTTTCTATGCCCCAGGAAAAGAAAAAGTCTTCGGGATTTGCTTTTATTCAGTATATTAGCGCCCGAAAACAAACGGACATCCCCATGACTTTATTCCAGCTTTTCAAAAGGATACTTCCTTTTGTGAAACCCTACCGTTTCCTTCTTCTGGCGACCCTTTCGCTTACGCTCCTGGGGTCCCTGTTGGCCCAGGTGAACGCCATCGTGCTCGACCGTGCGGTCGACGCCATCAACGCCCTTGTCGGGTCTCCGGACTTCTCGTGGAGCAAGGCCGCGAGGATCCTTACCGTCGTGAGCGTCGTGCTCCTCCTGAAGGAAGTCTTCCGCGCAGGAATTTCATTCGGACAGAGCATTTCCGGAGAGAAGCTGAGGATAAACATCTCACAGAGGCTTTCCCTCGGAGTCGTCGAGAGGATACTCCGCTACAGGATGGCATTCTTCTCCCGCTCCGACAACGCTCCCGGAATGCTTCAGGCCAGGATCGACCAGGGTGCCAACAGCATCTCAAGGACCATCCAGAACTTCTTCATAAGCCTTCTTCCGATGATCGTGAGTTCGGTCCTCGCCCTCATCCTCATCTTCGCCGCGAATCTTTACGTCGGACTCACAGCTCTCGCCATAGTTCCCATATACTTTTGGATAACTTCCCTTCAGACCAAAAAGCTCAAAAGCTCCAGAAAGAATATGAGGGGATTCAACGAAAAGCGGAGCGGAAGCATAATGACGATCCTCCAGAGCATGAGCGTAGTGAAGTCCTTCAACAGGGAGGAAATAGAACTTGCGAAGCAGACCGAACTCCAGAAGGGTTATTACTCCAACCAGATGGGCATCCGCAGGGCTTCCTTCGGGTTCGAAGCCCTGAAGAGCTTCGTCAACCAGACGGGAACCGTCCTCATCATAATCCTCACTTCATATCTTGTCCTCACCGGCTATCCCGGGATGACGATAGGAAAGATAATGTACCATATCATGCTCTTTTCCAACGTCACTGCGCCGATTTCACAGCTGCAGAGGATATTCGATGACCTGAACGACGCCCTCATCTATGCCGAGGGGTATTTCGACATAGTCGACGCCGAAGCGGAAGTCGAGCCCTCCGGGTCCTACCGTCCCGAGAAGGTGAAGGGGGACTTCGAGATGAAGGGGGTGGATTTCACGTACCCCAACGGAACGAAGGCTCTTCACAATGTCTCGCTCAAGGTCTCCAGCGGAAAGATTACCGCCCTTGTGGGCCTCAGCGGAGCGGGGAAGTCCACGATCGTGAATCTCCTCGACAAGTTCTACGAACCTGATTCCGGTTCGATCACCCTTGACGGAGTGGACCTTCGTGAATGGGATACGGAATACCTTAGGGAAAATGTCGGACTGGTCCTCCAGAAAAACCATATCTTCGACGGCACGATCGAAGAGAACATCCGTTACGGGAAACCTGACGCCACTTTCGAGGAGATAATGCAGGCGGCGAAGAAAGCGAGCATATACGACCAGATAGTGGCTCTCCCGAAAGGATTCGATTCGGAAGCGACCCTCCTTTCGGGAGGACAGCAGCAGAGGATCGCTATCGCCAGGATGTTCCTCAAGAACCCTCCCATCATCTTCCTTGACGAGCCCACGGCTTCTCTTGACGCCATCGCGACCGAGCAGATAAAGGCCGCCATCGACGAAATCAAGAAGGAACGCACCGTCATAATCGTGTCGCATTCGATTTCGCAGATAATAGACAGCGAGATGGTCTACGCCTTGAAGGAGGGGAGAGTGGAGCAGAGCGGTGACCCCGATTCCCTCTACCGTAAAGGCGGTGTGTACAAGGATATCGTGGACGCTTCGGCAAGGAGCCTCAACATCGAAAAACTCTCCCGGACAATCAGTTCGGCTTCAGAAGAAAGCCGATGATATCAAAAAACAACAGCGGGACAAGCCAAGATATCATGTTTGTCCCGCTGTAGATATGTATGTTGGAGTAAAAACTCTTGGTACTCTTCCTTGCCAAAAAAGAATATTACTCTTCGTCTCCCATTTCCTCGTCACCTTCGACCGTAGCCCTAAGGATCGAATACCTGTATTCCCTGGGCGAAAGTCCGCAGACCCTCTTGAAATACCTTCCGAAGAAAGAAAGGGATGAGAATCCCATCTCGTCGCAGATGGTCTTTATGTTCTTGCGGGTGGAGGTGAGCATGGCCTTTGCGTTGAGGACGACGTAGTCGTCGATCCATTTGCTGGCCGACCTTCCGGTCGCGTTCTTCACGATGGTGGACATGTACTTGGGTGTCATGTTCATCCTCGCGGCGTAATGCTCGACGTCCCTGTATTCGAGGTAATCCTCCTTCAGGAAGGAGATGAATTTCTGGATGATGGCGGCCTTTCCGTCGGCCATGTCGAAGTCTTCCCGCTCGTTGTCGATGAAGTATCCCATGCCGAGGAAGAACGACTTGGTGAGAAGTCTCGCGACCTCGTACCTCTGGGGGTTCTTCTTCACGCCGAGCATCCTTCTTGCCATCCTCAGGTAATGGACCATGGCGTCCCTTCCTTCTTCGTTGAAGACGATGTAGGGGCACTGGGCGATCGCCTGGAAATTCTTGAAGACGTCGGTCACTTCGAGGCTGCGGAGGAACGGCTCCGTCATGAAGATGTACGTTCCCGTGAAATCATCGCTGCCGGCGATTTCCTCGAGGATGTTCCCCGGGGGGATGATGAAGAATCCGCCTTCGGCGATGGTGAAGTTGTCCATGTTCACTTTACCTTCCACCGATCCCTTTTCGCAGAAAATGCCCATAGCCATGTTGAGGTTGTAGGGATGCATGGGCTCTGCGACGAAAGCGGGATTGTGGACCAGGATGAATTCTCTTCCATAGGCGGCGATCCATTCGGTCCCCGGAATGTCGATTCTGTCAAGGAACGAATTGGTCTGAGTTTTTTTACCGTTATTCTTGTCCATATGTGATTTGGGGTTTGTTTCTTGTGCAAAAGTATACATTTTTTCCGATTGAACAAATATGAACCGGAAAAACGGTACACTTTTGAAAAAGCCATATTTTCTTCGTTTTCTGTCCTTGGAGTCCGCTTTGCGGAATCGGCGGGATTCACTATATTTGCCGAATCAAGAATCATTCGATATGTCACCGGTGTTTGAACACATCCTTCGTCTCATAATAGCTGGAGTAATCGGCGGAGCCATAGGTTTCGAGAGGGAAATGCGCGCCAAGGAGGCGGGCTTCAGGACCCATTTCCTCGTGGCATTGGGCAGTGCCCTTTTCATGCTGGTTTCACAGTTCGCTTTCGAGGGTGCCGACCGTTTTGACTCTTCGAGGGTCGCCGCACAGGTGGTCTCCGGAATCGGTTTCATCGGAGCCGGCACGATCATCTTCCAGAAGAACAGCGTCAAGGGTCTCACCACCGCCGCCGGCCTTTGGGTCACCGCCGCGATCGGACTCGCCTGCGGAAGCGGGATGTGGGTCGAAGCCCTCATAGCGTCGGTCTTCACGATAGCATGCCTTGAGGTGATGCATTTCGCGCACAGGAAGATTGGACAGAAGAATGTCACCATCTCATTCTCCACCCATGATCGTGGGTCCATAGAGCAGTGCCTTGAACTCCTCGGGAAGATAGGCCGCACCATGGATACCTATTCTATGGTCAAGGAAGAGGGCGAGAACGGAAATAGATACCATGTCACTGTCGACATGAGATCGAAGAGTCCCGATTTCATCCTGAAGGCCCATGATATTCTCGGAAACATAAAGGGAGTTTCAATCGACAGGATAGAGTAAGAACTTTTCCACCGATGACTTCTTCCGGTAAGAACTACGAGATAGATCTGGAGGGGCTCCTCAGAAGCCGTTTCCCCGGTATCCCCGATTATGCCGTGAAGGCGGCCGGGAAAATCTTCCACATGGATTTCCTCAACACTTTCTTCAGGCGAGGTTATGAGGGTGTGGAATTCTGCACGGAGTGCCTCAAGTACCTGGACGTCAAGGTGGAAGTTGAAGGACTGGAGAAACTGCGTCCCGACGGGCGTTACACCTTGGCTTCGAACCATCCCCTCGGGGGAATCGACGGAGTGGCCGAGTGCGAAGTGTTCGGGAGGTTTTTCGGGGGAAAGATCCGCTTCATGGTGAATGATTTCCTGATGAGCATCAAGGGGCTCGCCCCTCTGATGGTCCCGGTGAACAAGATAGGGGCGCAGTCAAGGGAACTTTCCGCTTTGACTGCCGAGGCCTTCTCCTCTTCCGACCAGGTGATCATCTTCCCTTCGGGGAAATGTTCCCGTAAGATCGATGGAGTGATCCAGGACCCCGAGTGGAAGAAGACCTTCATAACGAAGAGCGTATCTTCAGGTAGGGAGATCGTTCCGGTGAGGTTCTTCGGCCGCAATTCCGGGAGGTTCTATTTCGTTGACGGGGCGTGCAAGGCTCTAGGCATCAAGGCGAACCTTTCGATGGGACTCCTCCCGGATGAACTTTACAGGGGAAGGGGAAAGACCTACCGGATGGTGATAGGGGATCCGATACCGCCGTCGGTTTTCGATTCGTCGAAATCTCCCCTCCAGTGGGCGGCATGGGTGAGGGAAAAGGCATATTCCCTCAAGTGAAAATGACACAGAGAGTTGCTTATTATTGTTTTTGACATATGGAAAAGAAACCGGTGATACCTCCGGTGGACAAGGCTCTTCTGAAAGCTGAGCTGACTCCGGAGCTTCTTCTTCGAAAATCCAACCACGGCGGCAACGAGCTGTACGTGGTGACTGCCGCTCAGGCACCGAATGTCATGAGGGAGATAGGACGCCTCAGGGAGTTGGCGTTCCGTGACGGCGGAGGCGGAACCGGAGAGGAACTGGACCTTGACAAGTTCGACTACAATCCCGCTTACGGATACCGTCAGCTGGTGCTGTGGGATCCCGAGGCCGAGATGATAGCCGGCGGATACCGCTTCGTCCTTTGCGACGAGGCGATGTACGACGTCTACGGTCAGCCGCACATCACTTCTTCCCATATGTTCTCCTTCTCCAAGAAGTTCATAAAGGAATATCTTCCCTTCACGATAGAACTGGGACGTTCCTTCGTCTCGCTTGAGTACCAGAGCACTAGGGAGAGCAGCAAGAGCATCTTCGCCCTCGACAACCTCTTTGACGGCCTCGGTGCCCTCATGATCCTCACTGCCGGAAGGATGAAGTATTTCTTCGGGAAGATGACCATCTATCCTGACTATCCGGAGAAGGGGCTCGACATGATAATGTATTTCCTGAAGAAGTATTTCGGGGACGTGAGAAAGAAGGTGACTCCCAACAAACCTGTCCGGATAAAGAACGCCTCCGCCTGGAGGAAGGTCTTCACCGGGAAGGATTTCAAGGAGGATTACCGGATCCTCAAGAGCGAGATTTCGAAGCTGGGCGTCAGCATTCCGCCGCTCGTGAACTCGTACATGAACCTTTCACCCTCGATGAGGTATTTCGGCACGGGAATCAACGACGAGTTCGGTGACATCTACGATTCGGGTATCCTCATCGCCTTCGATGAACTCTATCCCGAAAAGACCCGCCGTCACATCGAATCATTGAAGAACGCCTCCCGAAAGATCCTCCGCAGCATCATGATGAGGCTTCCCGGGCAGAACGACTGATTCCTCCAATGACAAGAACAATCAGATGATAAAGAACATAGTATTCGATTACGGGGCGGTCCTCGTGGACTGGAACCCCCACTACCTCTACGACCCTTATTTCGGGGACAGGGCGAAGGCAGACTGGTTCCTCGGCAACATATGCACCCTCGAGTGGAACACTACCCTAGACGGGGGCCGTCCCTTCAGGGAAGCCTGCCTTGAGATGGCGGAAAAATACCCAGATTACCGTGAACCCATCCTTATGTACGAAACCGGCTGGAGGAAGATGGTGAAAGGGGAGATCCCCGGGATGTATGAAGTTGTGAAATCCCTGAAAGATAAGGGATATTCCATTTACGGACTCACCAACTGGTCTGCCGAGACTTTCCCCTGGGTCAGGGAGACTTTCCCGATTTTCGATCTTCTTGACGGGATGGTGGTCTCCGGGGAGGAGTTTCTCCTGAAGCCTTCTCCAGAAATATACAACCTTCTTCTTTCCCGCTATGGTCTCAAGGCGGAGGAATGCATCTTCATCGATGACAATCCCGCCAATGTCGAGGGAGCGAAGAGAGTGGGTATGGAGTCGATCGTATTCAGGGGAGCGGATACCGTCCTTTCGGACCTGGAACCGTATCTTTCAAAGTAAGTCCCGATTATTATTTCTTCGGTTGGAGGAAATTCCAGCTCACGCCGACCCTGAAGAGCCCGCGGTTGAAGTATATCGCCTCCCTCAGGAGAGTGGTCCATCGCTGTGAGGGTCTCAACGTATCGAGCGTCTGGTAATCCAAGCCGATGCTCACCGTGTCCTTCATCATCGTTCTCACCTTCTCGGCTTTCCTGGTGTCGTAGCCTCCTGAAAGGGTGGTCGAGAACTGGAATTTGGGTTTGGTGTAGCCGACTTCCAACTTCATCTGGTTGGTTGTCCTCCATGATAGAGGAGCCTTTTTCAGTCTTCTCATGAAGCCGGCTCCGGAGGAGAATTCAAGATGTCCCTTCCATTCCCCTTTGGTGGACTTCACGGCGGTTGAACTGTCCGAAGGGGAGACCGTTTCCTCCGGGATGGACGGAAACAGGAAAGTCAGCAATATGAAGAACTTCAGCAGCATCTTGGACGGACTTCTCTCAGAATCCCAGGCTTGACAGGAAATGCGAGAAAATCGACGGCCTCAGGATCAGAGGGAAGACAAGGCCGTAAACCGCTCCCCAGAAATGTGCCGTATGCCCTATGTTGTCCATTCCCCTTTTGGCCATCCACCAGCAGTAGAGAAGATACAGGGGAGCGAAGATGTATCCGGGTACGGGAATTGGTATGAGGTAGATGTATATCCCCATCCTGGGTTCAAAAAGTATCGAAGCGAAAAGAATGGCGGATACGGCTCCGGATGCTCCGACAGCGCTGTAGGAGTAATCGTCACGGTGCTTGAGAAGGTCCCATATGGAAGAAGCGGCAGCCGCCGTAACGTAGAGCACTATGTAGAGGATGCCTCCCGAGGGAGAACCGAAGGCGGCACCGAAGTAATTTTCAACAACGCTTCCGAAGAAGTAGAGCGTGAGCATGTTGAAAAACAGGTGTCCCCATCCTCCGTGCACAAGGGCATGGGAAAAGAGCGTGTACCACTTTTTCCTGTGCATGACTTCCCATGGGGAAAAGGTGAGGGTGCGGAAAAGGGTAGGACTATTGAAGCAAAGGATGCTTACTATGGCCGTTACGGCTATTATGACGGTTGTGATCATTGAGGAAACGGTTCTTCGGAAACAGTTAGTGCTTTTCTCTTCACTTATCGCAAGAGGAATAGAGCCCCGGAATGCTATTCTAATAGAGAAAGCCGAGCATCCATAGAGGGAGCTTTGCACCGTCCGGCATATCCCAGTCATCTGCAAAGACATAAGAATCCTTGACGCCTGAAATTTGCGAGTAATCCTTACTTGGACCGCCGATCTCGAAGGTGTATTTGGAATCCACTTTGAAGTCTCCCTGCTCCTTCCCGTATTCGACGATATGTGATTCTTCCAGACAACTTACTGCGAAAGACTCGCGAGCTGTGCCGATTTCCACCTTCGCCGGTGCCAATGCATATAAGAGATTGGGGTTCTCCGGATAAACTTTGTCAGGTTTGGTCAGCTTTCCGATCTTCTTCTTGTCGGAATACAGCAGGTTCAAGATCTTGGCATCGCTCAGGAACTTGAGATATTCAACGACGGTATCACGTCCGATCTCCAAGGCGGCGGCAATCTTGTTTGCATTGAGCACGAACGGGACTTCTGAACTGATCAGCGCAACCAGAGCTTGTATCTTCCTTACATTGGCTACTTCCACCTTACATATCTGAGGCAGTTCCGTTTCTATGATGTAGTTGACTACCTGCTCGATCTTGGTGTAGTACTCACCTTCACCCTCAAGCAAGAAAGGATAATATCCCTTTTCCAGGTACTGTTTGAACAGTACAACCGGTTTGCATTTGGACGACACTTCCTGCCATAGATCATAGGGATGGGAAAGGATGTCCTCCAGAGACCATATCGGGAATTCCAATCCGTGGTAGAAACGAAGCGCCTCACGGAATGAAAGACCTTTCATGGTGTACTTGAGAGCCCGGCGGGACAGGTCGGCATCCCCCTCTTTAAGGCTGAGGAGAGAAGACCCACTGACAATTAACTTGAGCTTAGGGTAGAGTTCATAAATCTCCTTGATCTCGCGGCTCCAAGCGGATGTCCCAGGCTTATATTTGTGAATTTCGTCGATGACCAGCAGCTCTCCTCCGCGAAGAACGAACTCATCAGCCAATCCTACAAGAGTGCGTGTGGACAGATCCACGGTATCAGCTGAGCAGTAAAGTACTCTCCTGTCTCCCGGTGAGTAGTTCGTCTTTATATACTGCTTGATGAGGGTCGACTTGCCGACGCCCTTTGCCCCGATGATGCTGATAAGTTGTGCATTCCAATGTATCTTGTTCATCATCTCACGGATTATCTCCATAGATGTATTGGCAAGCAGCCTGTCGTGTTTGCGGAATAAAGTATCCATTTGTTTACGTTCTTGTGGAGCAAATATAATAAAAGTGTTGCGCTCAGGCAACACTTTTTCGAAAAAATGTTGGTTGGGCGCAACATAATGCGAAGAAAGAATCTGATTTTACGTTGGAGAAAAGATATACATTGCTGATCGGGTCCAAGTTTTCAGTAGAATTCTTACCTTTACACGATTTTCCGTTTTTGATTCAGGGAGAAGGTTTCCCGGAAACAGAAGCGGCCGCTTTTCCCCAAAATCCCACTTCAAACAAATGCTTAAGACTATATTAAGACAGGTCAAGCAGTACAGGACAACGGCTATCCTCACTCCGGTGTGGACCACGGCTGAGGTCATCATGGGGGTCCTCATACCGTATGTCACGGCGTCGATAATCGACAAAGGCATCAATGCCGGAGACATTACGAACGTGTACAAGTACGGGGCCCTGATGATTTTCCTCTCTTGCCTCAGCCTCCTTTTCGGAGTCCTTTCGGGCTGGTGCTCCGCCCATTCAAGTTCCGGTCTCGCCGCCAATCTCCGTGAGGCGATGTACCGCAACATCCAGAAGTTCTCCTTCTCGGACATCGACAAGTTTTCGACCGCGGGGCTTGTCACAAGGATGACGACGGACGTGTCGAACATCCAGAACGCATTCCAGATGCTGCTCCGCACTTCCTTCAGGGCTCCTCTCAACATGGTGTCGGCCCTTTTCATGTGCTTTTTCATAAACGGCAAGCTCAGCATCATCTTCTTCGTCGCGATGGTCATACTGTCGACCTTCCTTTTCGTCATCATATCAAGAGTGGCGAAGCTTTTCCAGCAGATCTTCAAAAAATATGACGACCTCAACGCCGTTGTCCAGGAGAACGTGACGGCCATAAGGGTCGTGAAGGCGTATGTGAGGGAGAGCCACGAGATCAGCAAGTTCGACAAGGCGGTTCTATCGCTCTTCTCGCTCAACGTCAAGGCCGAGGCCCTCATGACCCTCAACCATCCGGTGATGAACCTCGTCTCAAACGGCTGCATCATCGCCATAAGCTGGTGGGGAGCTCATTTCATAGTGGGAGGTGAACTCACAACAGGTCAGCTGACGTCCCTTTTCAGCTACATAATGACTATCCTCGGATCTCTCATGATGCTCTCGATGATCATCGTATCGCTCACGCAGAGCGCCGCCAGCGGAAAGAGGGTGGCTGAAGTCATCGACGAGGTTCCCGACATGTCCGATCCCGAAAACCCCATCCTGTCGATAAAGGACGGTTCGATAGATTTCTCGCACGTCTACTTCTCCTACAAGGCCGGAGGAGATTATGCCCTTGAGGACATAAACCTTCATATCGACGCTGGTGAGACAATCGGGATAATAGGCGGAACCGGAAGCGGAAAATCGACGCTTGCGAACCTCATACCGAGACTCTATGACGCCACCGAAGGGTCCGTGAAGGTGGGCGGAGAGGATGTGCGTTCCTATTCGATGGACGCTCTCCGCGGTGAAGTCGCCATGGTTCTCCAGAGAAACATCCTTTTCAGCGGTACCATCCTTGAGAATCTCCGCTGGGGAAAGGAAGACGCTACGCTCGAGGAATGCAAGGAGGCCTGCCGCCTTTCCTGCGCCGACGAATTCATAGAGTCCTTCCCCGATGGGTATGATACTCTCATCGACCAGGGCGGAACCAACGTCTCGGGAGGTCAGAGGCAGCGCCTTTGCATCGCGAGGGCTCTTCTCCGCCGTCCCAAGATCCTCATCCTGGATGATTCCACTTCGGCTGTAGACACGGCGACCGACGCCAGGATCCGTGAAGCGTTCCTTCGGAAGATCCCCGGGACCACCAAGATCATAATCTCGCAGAGGATCCTCAGCATCAAGGACGCGGACAGGATCATCGTGATGGACAACGGTCGGGTGAACGGTTTCGGCACCCATGAGGAACTTCTCAAGACCAATGAAATCTATTCCGACATCCACGCACTCCAGAGTTCAGGAGGAGAGGGTGATTTCGATGAAAACAAAAACCAGTGAGCCATGCCACCATTCCAACAAAACGGTAGCCGCCATGACGGCATGAGGGGAGGTGGGGGAGCCACCTTGAAGGACCTCAGGAACATAGGTACGGTGAAGCGCCTTTTCGC
>ODAI013527876.1_pt1 | contig 15817 bp, 32 predicted proteins | sample 1539321 | NCBI WGS metagenome assembly ODAI01 (sample SAMN02144231, study PRJEB22623) | gut metagenome | biome: sheep rumen | host: Ovis aries | place: New Zealand
ATGAAAACGCTCAACTTACTGTACAAGGCGCTAAAGAAGTAGTTGAGTATATTGTGCAAGCCATTAAAAGAATTTAATTGACTTCTTATTAAAATTTTGATATAATAGTAATAGTAAAACAAAGGAGATTTTAAATGGCTGATAAGAAATTTCCACGAGATTGTACAACAGATTGCCCGCATTTCCATACGTGGGATATGTCAATTGATGATTGGACTTGTGTATGTGATTTACTAAAAGTTCAAATTGACGAATGTGATATGGATTACCAGTTTATGTATTGTCCACAAAATAGTGAAAGTTAAAGGAGATAATTAATAATGGGTAAGGAAGAGCTACACCATTGCAAGTGTGGCGGAAAAGCAAAAGTTAAAAACGTAGATGGATATGTTTGGGTTGAGTGCAAAAAATGCGGCAAAACTACAAGCAAATATCCCGAAGAAATGCGCGAACTAGCTGTGGAGGACTGGAATGGCGACAGCAATTAAGGAGAATTGATAATGTGTAAATATTGTGAATTAGAAAATAAAGAGTATCTCATGAATAATGATGGGGAAATGGTATATATTATGAATAATATCGGTATTTCTCCACATCTTGTTTTTGGTACACGAGATAGAATTAACTATTTAAAAATTAGTTATTGTCCTGTTTGTGGTACACGACTTGTAGACTATGAAAATTTACAGAAGGAAGGATATTAAAATGAAGTATGGTATTAGCGCAGAAGAGCCTAAGAAAATGAAGGTTACATATATTGTAGATAAAGATAGCCGTAAAGTAATTTGTTTAATTGAAAATACTAAGCATGCTTTTGAAGATTTTATTAACGAACAAGATAGTATGTTACCGTTTATTCTAGATAGCACAAGGCAACTTTTTTTGAAGAAAGCTAAAATGAATAATGTATTTCGTGGCGTAGCAACATGCGCACCCGAAGATGAATGGGATGAAAAGGTAGGACGACAAATTGCATATGCTCGCGCGCGATATAAGTTTGATGTAAGCTTTTTTAATCGTGCAAATTGGTTTATCCATGCGCTTGATAAGCAAATAGATAGACTATATGATACTATTAACAATTATGGCGACAAGATTAGTAAGAAACATAATTATAGGGTAGAACGATTAATTGAACATTTCGGAAAAGATTTTGAACTTTTTAAGAGTGATAAATACATTGCGCAGGATAATTAATCGCAGGAGAATAATATGAGTAGATATGACGATAATGCATTAGATGACATGTCATATGAAATTGAAGAATTTTTAAAAAATCATAGCATTTCTTAGCTACTTGAACTTATAACATATGTAATTAAAATAAAGGAAGAATATGGCTACTAATCAAGAATTACAAACTTGGGAAGAATTTAAATCATTAATTAATACTTATAATTATTCACCTGCACGCACACAAGTTAATGTTGCGTGTCCTGAATGTGGTCGGCCGCTATGGCGGCGAAACGATATTACTTTAACTACCTATCCTGAGCAATACCGGTATGAATGTGATTGTGGCTGGGTAGGAACAGCATGGAAGTAAAGATATAGAAAGTTAAAAAAATAAAGAGAGGATAGAATCCTCTCTTTTTAAATTTCTTTTAAATATTCACTTGCCGCGTATCCTATATGTCCATTATACTTAATCTTCCACCAATCCTAATTTTCTTTATCAATTAATACAACTTGCGTACTTTGTGGAATATGCGCGATTGCCTTAGATTTTTTCGTAGGACTTTCGCGCAGATTAAGATAACTGCCAGGATTAGTGGTAATAGCATATTGTACTCCAATTTCATCTTGCTTTTCCGGCGCTTTATTATCATAACTTATGCACTTTAATTCTCCCCAAGCATCCCAATGAGCTAACTATGATGTCACGATGCCCCATTGCGTACCTTTGGCTTCAATGACTACATTATCGCCGCAATATACACCAACATGATGTTTGCGGCCTTGCTCATTAACCAGAAAAACTAGTGAGCCAGGAAGAGGTTCAGTACCATCTGCACGCAACCCATTAATTAAATTGCCCTTATTGCGGCAATAATCTGTGTATAAATAATGAGAATGATGGGCCACTTCTTCACCTAATTGATGGCAAGCCCAGCGCACTAACCCCGAACAATCAATTACCATTCTGCCTATCCATTGGCTACCATATTGTTTCGTTTTTTTCCAATTAGTTTTAGATGGTTGTGAATAAGCGCGTTGAAGCTAAGCTGTCCACATACGACCCCATGTACCATATATATAGCCCCAATGTTGCTATAAAGGAATACGTACTTTATTAATAAAATCAATTGCATTAATCATATTTATCACCCCAGTTAATAGGTAACATTATTAAATAAAAAATTAGGTAATTAATTCGGCGCATAAAATAATAAAATCAAGGTAGAAAAGTTACTTTAAAGTATAGGATACCTATAATTTTACGTAAAATAATATAGGAGGTAAAAATATGTAGTCATACAAGAAAGCAAAACGATGGGACTACGGTGAAGTTATCACTCCACAAAAATTAAATGATATGAGTGATGCTTTACAAGCGTTCACAGAATAGATTTATAATGCTACTTCTGAAATATAGGATAAATATGATTCAGAAGGTAAGCCTTTAAATGAAAAGTTGAACGATAGATTTAGTTAGCTAGCTAGTCGTATTCAATTTAATTCGCTAGATGCAATAGAAACTATGGTGCAAGATTTTATGTAGGGCACTATTAGTTATACTCAATAGCAGCCAGATATATCGCCTGAATAGCAGGCTCGTGCTCGCAGAAATATTAGAGCTGCATCTTCGGCAGAAGTGGTCACATATGGCGATCAAATTAATAATACTTAGTTAGATGTTGCATCTCTTCCTCTTTCTACTAGACAAGAAAATGCAAGACGAAATATTGATGCGGTAGGTCAATCTGAATTTACTAATGCAGTTGCAGGAATGGTAAAATATACTGACCAGACTAAAGACACTACTATAAATGATACTATGCGAAGTACTGCACGTGCGAATATTGGTGCAATAAGTGCTACTGAAGTAAATAATTTAGTAACTGGAGTAGTTAAATATGTAGATCAATTAGGTAATAATCCACAGGCACCTTTAATTAGCGCAGCGGAACAGGCTATTGCTAGAAAAAATATTGGTGCTCTTGGTGCAGATGACGTCAGTGCTGCTGTAACAGGTGTAGTTAAATATAGTGCACAGAACTTAAATGATGGAGAACGTTCTCAAGCACGTGCAAATATTGGCGCGATGGCATCTTCTTAGGGTATTACTGAAATATCAGGTGGAAATGGTTATTTATATATTACTAAAAATGGTAGGACCAGTACTATTGAAATTCCTACAGGTCTTGCATTTGCTACTGGTGAATTTAAAGAAAATGCAGTTGATCATGTATATGAATTACATTTATATGATAAAAATGGTGATGATATTGAAGGTTTTGAGCCATTTATTTTACCTGATGCAACTCTTCCTTTTGATACGTTTGAATGTAGACAAGGTGAAGATGATAAATATTATGTCTATGCTAAAAAAAATGATGAAGATGTTCCAGAAACTGTTTTTCGCCCATTTTAGATCATTGGAGGCGGTGGCGGAGGAGGAAGTACAAGTTTAATTAGTCTTACAAATGTACAGCGTCCTACTAGAATTAGAAATGGCTCTGATGCTATATTTAGTTTTACTGCGACTTCTAGTGATAATACTGATATTACTGCAAGTTGGTTTGTAGATGGAACAGAAATTAAACCAGGGCCTGGTATTGCTATTTCTCCAATGAGCGGAACCGCAGCGAGTGGCTCTACATTTTCTTTTAATGCAAAAGGTTATTTAAAAAATTCAAATGAAAGTCATGTACAGGTACGTTTAACTAGTACGGGTGAAGGTCAGAAGTCAAGTACGTGGACAGTCAGTAGTTCAGATTTTTCAGTAACATGGAATACAGCAGTTAAGCCAATTATGCTTTATACGACAGATGACCCAGTTACAGTTTTAGTTGATGTTCGCGCGCCTGCAAGAACAGACAATATAGTTACAATAAAGGTTGGTAGTCATACGCAAGATTTAGTAGTTACTGGTACTAAAACCAATGTTGGTTTTACATTAAATTCTTCATGGTTTTCTGTTGGAGCAAATAAAGTTACTTGTAATATGACAAGTGCTATTGATTCAACTGAACGTGCGGATGAAATTAGTTTTATTGTATTATGGGGATATAATGCGACTACTCCTATTTTATCATTTGCTAATGATACTATGATAGGAGCACAATATGATACTATTTCTATTCCTTATTGTGTTTATACTCCTAATCAAGAAACCACTACTATTACTATAAAAATAGGAGATAATGCTGCTGAAACACGTACTGTAGATCAACAAATTCAAACTTTAACTTATATTCCTCAAGTGCCAGAGACTATTAGTGTTACGATTAGTGCTACATATACTGCGCAGAATGGAGTTGAACGTACTGTTAGTAGTAGTATGACGCTTACTGTAAAAGAAAGTGAATATAGCTTAAATTTTGTAGATTCTGCAACTTTAAATTATAATCTTAATCCTAATGGTCATAGTAATTTAGACAGCAGCCGTGAAACTTTTGCAAATTTAACTTTTAGCCAAAATTTTGACTGGGTAAATGGTGGTTTCCAACAAGATGAAAAAGGAGCTACAGCATTAGTTATAAAAAAGGGCAACCGAGTTACATTACCTAGAAGTATATTTATGGAATCTGATGATACAGGGAAAACAATTGATTTATGTTTTAAGATTGTAAATAGTGATAAATATGACGCTGTAGCAGCAATTGATATAAATAATGATAATTCTAAAGGTTTAATATTAAAAGCAAATGAAGGAGCATTATATTTAAATAATACATTACCACAAGTGTTCCATTATTGTGAATAGCAGCGTATTGATTTATCAATTCATATTGAGGCTCCTACTTCACAACGTATTATTACTATATGGTTAGATGGAATTCCAAGTTATGTTGGACCTTATATACAAAATACATTAATACAATCTGAAAACAATATGATTATTGGTAGTGACAATTGTGATATTTGGATCTATGCTATACGTGTTTATAAACAAGCATTAGTAGAAGAAGATATGATTCAAAATTATATTAGTAATGGGCCTACTCTTTTAGAAAAAATTAAAAGATATAGTGAGAGTAATATTTATGGTTAGTATGTAACTACAACAGATTATTATCAACATAAAGAAATTACATCTGATATGTTACATACCGCAATGCCTAATTTAACTATTATTGAAATTGAAATGTCACGTATGACAAAAACAAAGAAAGATCCTGTGCCTGCACATGTTAGAATAATAGATGGAAATGAAATCTTAGAACTATAGGCCGCAACAGGACCTGAAACTGGAGATGGATGTGTAGTAAAAGTGCAAGGTACAAGCTCTACTGCATATGCTCGTTCTTCATTAAACTTAGATATTGATTTTAAGAAATGTGCAGGAAAACCAAAATATAAATTATCTTCTAATTCTATTCCAGTTAATTATTTAAATGTTAAAGTTAACGTTGCTTCAAGTGAAAATGCTAATAATATTTGTGCAGTAGATTGGTATAATAGTCATCAGCCGTTTTTAATTGAAGCACGGCAAGCCAATTCAGCTATTCGTGATACAATGGAAGGAAAACCTTGTGCAGTATTTATTAAAAATACTGGTCCAGATAGTTGGTTTAGTAGTCAATATTTAAAAAGTGGTGATACTACTCTTTATGCTATGGGTGATTTATGTAATAGTAAAAAGAATACTTAGGTATTTGGACAAGATAATGTTTCCGAAATAAATGGACAACAAATTCACCCTACCAAATGCTGTATTGAAATAAGTGGTAATGATACGCTTTAGCAGCGATTCCTCCAAGCAGGTGTATATGATAGTGATAGAGGCGATTGGAGTACATTTAATGGATATGACGAGCATGGAAAAGCATTATATACTGTACATTATGAATGGCGTATGGAACCAAGTGATGAAAATTTACAAGATTGTATTGACAAATGGGATGAAACAGTGGCATGGGTTATTTCTACAAAAGATAATCCAACTAAATTTTATAATGAATTTAGTAATTATTTTGTTCAAGATGCAATGTTATATCATTTTTTGTTTGTAGAATATTTTAGTGCTTATGATAATGTAAGTAAAAATACTTTTTATAGTCTTGATTATGATGAAAGAGTATCAGAGCGTACTGGTTGGGGAAAATACCGTTGGAGCATTAATAAAGCTTATGACTGGGATACTTTATTAGCTTATGATAATGATGGTAAATCTTTAGGAGACTATGGTTTAGATTATGGAGAATTAGTTGATGGTACTTCAATCTTTGATGCTAATAATACTAGTACTGCTAGATCTTATTTTAATGCGGTAGATAATCCTATTTGGGCTAATATTAAAAAGGCATTTGGAAATGAATTAAGTGCTTTATATATAAATCGTCGTGGAGTTGGTACTTGGGATTCAGTTGGCATTATAAATAAATGGAATAATTATCAAAATCAAAGACCTCATGCAGCAATGGTACGTGATGCTTATGTCAAATATATTTATCCTTATAAAACTAACGGAGTAATTCTTGATACAGACAGGTTAGGATATGATGATAACTATTTAGGTCGTTTAGCTGGAAGTAAAATTTATCAACGTCAACAATATCTTACTTATCAGACTCATTATATGGATGGAAAATATGGATATTATAATATATCTAGTTCTGTTCAATTTAGAACTAATACTCCGAATACTTCAAATTATACTGTAAAAAGTTATGCTAAAACTTTTATGACATTTATTAAAGATACACAGCCTATAAGTAGTAAAAAAGTTGCTGCAGGAGATGTAGTTGAATTTTCTAATATTGTAAGTGGTAATAACACTACTTTTTATATTACACCAGAACGTTTAGTACAATTTATTAAGCCATTAAATACAATAGGTATTACAACATTCGCCGCAGCAGGTTCATTAAAACTTTTAGAAGCAGAATTAGGTGGAACTACAGTTAATACTTCCTGGAATGCTAATGATGGTATCGCAATTACTTCACAAATTTTAAAAGAGTTAAGTATTCGTAATATTAGTAATTTTTCTCAAGCATTAAATTTAAGTGCTCAAGTAGAATTAATTACTTTAGATACAAGGGATACCAATGCGGGTAATATTATATTAGCTTCTTATGCACCTTTAACAAGTATTCAATTAAATGCTTGTACTGGTTTAACTATGAGAAATTTAAATAAAGTAGAAACATTTACTATGCAAGGTATACAAAGATTAGCACGTATTATTGTCGAAAATTGTAACTCTATAGTCAATACTGGTATTGCTAATTATTTACAACAATATGTAACTACAAATACTACTAATTTGCCATTACGTAATGCTAGATTTATTAATATTAATTGGTCTTTACCTAATACTCAATTATTAGAAAAATTATTATTAGTTAAAGGTATTAATAATAACAATGAAGATACCAATACGACTTGTATTATTACTGGTACAATTCGTATTGAAAATGCAGCACATCAATTACAAGAAGTCAGCTTAATAGATTATAATAGGTATAAAGATGCTTGGGGAGATAATTTAACAATAGAATGTAATATAGTTCGTGAATATACTGTTAATTTTATTGATTGGGATAATCGCGTAATACGTTCTTTTATTAAACGAGAAGGTGAAATTATTCCTTATGGTGAGATACCTAGTGGTCCTTCTAGAGCGCCAGATGAACAATTCACTTATACCTTTGATAGTTGGTAGGGCCTAACTCCAGCAATCTGGACTGATGGATATGGAGTTGTTAGAGATATGACTATTAAAGCTACTTATACTAGTGTATTAAATAATTATGTTGTCAAATGGTATCGTAATAACACAAGTGAATAGCCACTTGCTACACTGAATAGTGTACCATATGGTAGTGAAGTTACATATCCTAATGAATTACCAACTAAAACAGATAATACTTATTATTATTTGTTTAAAGGTTGGGATAAGAGTACAGGATTCATAACCGGTAATACTAATGTTATTGCACAATGGGAAATAAGTGCAAAAAATTGGATTGGTGATGCAACCAATGGCTATACTATTCGTTTGCCTTCAGGTAATAAAATTATTCCTAGTGATAGAGGAAATTCTCTCACTGGATTAAATTTTAACGCGGCGGATGTATATGCTTTATCACAAATGGATAATACATAGCAAATTATGACAGATTTAAATGCTCTTAATGATCATATCACTATTACTTTAGGGCATGAATGTGATTATAATAATCCTAATAATTCTTCACAATTATAGCCAGGTCAAGTTAGATCTAAAAATTTAATTAATAAAAGTATGGATTTAACCCAAGCGATTGACCCTATCGAAATTAATGATAATATATTTTTAGATCATAAATCTTTTACTTTGCTATTAGACTTTTCTGCTAGTAGAGCATTCTATGGAGAAGATAATTTAATACCATCTTTAGCAAGATATGTTTATATTGATCCAGAAACAAATAAACAATATGGATTCCAATTAGCAGTAGGGCGTGGGAATACTACTAGTACTAGTGATTATCGACAATTACGTTGGATTACATGGAATGGTGATACTACTGGAGTTACACGTTATATTTCTTATACAGAACATAATGAAATAGTCATTCGATATAATGCTTTTACACAAACATTAGCATTATTTGTAAGAGGAAAAGAACCAAGTACATCATCTGGAGATAGGATATTATATCCTGGCGATGCATCATTAGTACAAAAATATGAAGTAACTATTCCTGATTGGAATAATGGAAATACATTATATATTAATGGTTATAAGTCAAATGGTTAGCCCGTTGCAAGAATATTTACTTACCTACGACGATTAAAATTATGGGAAGGAGTATTATCTGATGAAGATTGTAAAAAACTTGCTAAATATCCTCGATGGAAAACACAATTTACATATACTGGTTATGGTTTATATGATAATAATCGAGAAGGAGCAATAAAAACTAAATTATCATTTATGTCAGATAATGCATTACAATGGTGCTATACTGGTTTTTATTCTTCTTATTATGATTTTAGCATTTCGTTAGGGTCATTAAGAACAATATATAATGATTATTTTAAAAATGCATTTCCTATTCAATGGCAGGCTATTTTTGATCCAATAGAAAATGCTTTTTATCCTTCTTCTAATTAGTATGATATAAGTAAAATGTATACTTATAGCCAATTACGTTATGACACTACAGGTTCAGATCCTTATCCTAGATATTTAATGTTTAAATCACCTAATCCTCAATTACCTAGTGGTGATGCAACTGGTTCTAATGTCAGGAGAGATTATTTAACAAGCATGATGAGAGCTAAATTTACTTTACCAAGATTTGATCGTTTAGGACAAAATTTATATTATTTAGTAAATTCATCTTCTGCACGGAATACTTTTGTAGATAGATATAGGCTAACAAATAATCCTACTTCTGCATTGCATACTGGTGATATAATTTGGATATCATCAGGTTATAACGTTACAGACGCTGTTTAGAGTTATGCGATATATATGTTTGTAGAGAAAGATGATTATGAACGATTAAGATCCGAATATTACATTGGAGCTTCTGTTATTGCCGCAGATATAGTTAATTATAATGGTTACTTTATTCATGCAGTAGGAAATAGTATTTTTGGAGAATTATATCCTTCTTCTTATTATGCTTATGGTGTAGATGATGAAGGCTATCTTAGCACTAGTAGTACTTCTACTCCTACTACAACTATATACATACAACGTCTTTCTACTATAGGGTTTTCTGTAGGAACTTATAATCTATCCACTACTTAAAATAAGGAGGTATAATTATGAATTATTATAAAATATTTTTACAACATAATTTTATTGGAATGATTAATTCTAATAATTTTTATAAATATAATAATTATAATCATCTCTTTTATCCTGTAGATGAAAATCATGCTCAGTGTATTTGGTATAATGAACATATGTATCGTATTTTCGAGATGCAACCTTTACCTCCTGATTTTATTGATTATGATATTATAGAACTTATTCCTGCAACTGAAACTGAATATGAATAGTATAGATAGTCAATAGAAATAAATTAGCCGATAGAGGTTGTTTATCCTGAAGGGTCTGAAGATACTAATAAGCCAGATTAGGAATCGCCTCCTTAGCCTTAGTCTTAGCCTGAGTCTGAATCAGTATAGCCTAAAATGACAATTCAGGAAATGCGGGATAAAATTACTGAACAAGAACAACAAATACAATTATTAACAAATTATATTCTTGAATTGAATTAAGTTTATAGCAGCGTTAATTTTTATTAGCGCTGCTATAAAATTTTCAGTGAAAAAAAGTAAAGATTAACTTTAATCTTAACACCTATTTTATGAGAGTAATAGCTCTCAATATTAATTAATCGAGGTAAATATATGATCGAAGAAAAATTAGCGCCTAATATTGAGCCACTAGAAGAAGAAAAATGTGGATTTTGTTACGATAACAAGAAGAAAGCTAATATTGATCTATACTTTTTAGATCGCGCAAATAATATGAGGGTATGTAAATATTGCCCTAATTGCGGTCGAGAATTAATTTAAGGAGGAAACTAATGCAATACCCAAATTTTTTCAATTCTCCTATAAATAATAATGGTATGCAACAATTTCAAATGCCTAATAATCAATATCTTCCTCGTACAGAAGTAATTAAAGTAAATGGTTAGGCTGGAGCAAATAACTTACATATGGCTCCAAATAGTAGTATGCTCGTTTTAGATGAAACTGCGCCTATTGTTTGGTATGCACAAACAGATGGTACGGGATATTTAACAGTAACTCCATTTGATATTAGTCCGCATCAAAATCAGCAACAAATTAATATAAATGTTTTAGCAGAAAGGATCTCAAAGCTAGAGGAGGAAATGGCAAGTGTACAACAATCCAATACTATAGTTGCAAAACAATCTAAGAAGCAACGCCAGCAGCCAGCTACTACAGCCACAAATGATTCAACAGTTTAAACAAATAAAGCAAACAGTTGAAATGGCACAAAATCCTCAATTAGCACTAAATCAAATGTTAATGACAAATCCGCAACTCGCTCAAGCATTTAATTTAATTCGTTCAATGGGCGGAGATGGAAAAGCAACTTATTATAATTATGCTCGTCAAATGGGTATTGATCCAGATCAATTTCTTAATGAGATAAAGAAAAGTCTATCATGACGATAGACTTTTTTATTTTATAAAATATATTATATCATGAAAGGAGGTAACTCACTATGAATGATAATGGCGCTTTAACCGCTTCTGATGTTGCTTTACTAACAGGCAATAACAATGATGGCTTCGGCAATGGAGGTTGGGGTGGTATGATTTGGTTATTCGCAATTCTTGCTCTAATGGGTGGCGGCTTCGGCGGCAATTGGGGTGGTGGTGGCTATCGGCCACAGTATGCTACTCAGGACTTTGTACAGAATGGATTTAATTTCAATGATTTACAGTCCCAGAATAGGGATATCATGAATGCAATTACTAGCGGTGCTGCTCAGGCTGTTGCTGCTACTAATCAAGCTAAGTATGATAATATTAATGTTGAAAAAGACATTCAGGCTGCTTTAACTGCTCAGATTGGTGACATTAAGACCAATCAAATGACTTTACTTGCTAACCAAAATGATTGCTGCTGCTCTACCAAAATGGCACTCATGGATGGCTTCAATAGCGTTAATGCTGCTATTGCCCAGGCTCGTTATGAGAATGCTATGAATACCGCTTCTATCAATAATACCACCAATGCTGGTGTCCAGAAGATTATTGATACTTTAACTGGTAATCAGATTCAAGATCTCCGTGACCAAGTTGGTCAATTACAGTTAGCTAATCAACTTCAAGGCGTAGTCCGCTATCCTCAAGGCTGGACTTATAACGCTGGCAATAATCCTTTCTGCAATAATGGCGGTTGCGGTTGCGGTTGCAACGGAATGAATATGTAATTAACATTGAACACATTCAGTGTGTCTCGTTTATACATATAGCAAATTTATAGACGAACTTTATTAAAGTGCGTCTTTTATTTTTTTAATAAATATGGAGGTAACTTTTATGATTCAAGTATATAGTGACGGCTTAACTGTGGCCGCTGGTGCTTCAATTCCTCTAAATAATGTTACTTATGACAAAGGGTGTTCTGCTACTCTTGCAGGTGGCACTATTCTTTTAAATAAACGTGGCGTCTATCTTGTTGAAGTTGATGCTTATGGTTCTGTTGCGGATGCAGGTGATTTTGGCGTTCAGGTTGCTGTAAATGGCGCGCCTCGTCTAGATGCTATTAATTTAAGTACTACCGCAGTTGGAGATTTAACTTCGGTTAAAACTCAATGCTACGTAACTGTTGCGCAAAGTGATTGTCCTTGTAATTGCACTTCTGCGCCTACTACTGTTCAAATTATTAATCCTTCTGATGTAGGGGCAACCGGCGCGCATTATAATGTATCAGTAAGTAAACTTTGCTAAGGAGGGGAGTTGTTATGGCTCAAAATAATCAAGAATTACAACAGCTCTATTCCGAGCTTATAAATAGAATGAAGCAAGGCGTAGAAATGCATGAGCAGCTTGCTGATTATTACGCCTTTTTACACCTTCCTGGGTATCAAAAATGTCATGAATATCAGATGCTTTGCGAATTACTTACTTATCGCAAAGCCAAAGATATGTATATGAAAGAATATAATCAATTAGTGCAGCCCACTTATATGATAAACGGTAATCTCACTAATATGAATAATAATGGGAATAACAATGGAAATAATGGTAATAATAACAATAATAATAGTATGGGCGGCAATAATGGCAATAATAACATGATGAACCGCAATTATAATTATGCCGAAAATGTTATTCCTACTAATTGGTATAGTCATACTCGATATGACGTTGATGCTAGTACCAAACGTAATGCCGTAAAGGAAGGCTTTAATAAATGGCTTAGCTATGAAAAAGACACTCGCCAATATCTCTCTCAAATGGCACAAAAATTAGAACAAATGAATGAGCGCGAAGCAGCTCGTAAATTAGACCATCTAATTGAGCATGTTGAAAAAGAAATTTCAACCGCAGAAAATAAAATGATGGATCTTGAAAGCACTGGTTACGATATGTCTTATATCCTACAACAGCAAAATGAATTAAAAGATCATTATGCTGAAAAAATTCGTACTATGAACGAAAAGAATGCTCAATTCCGTCGTCGCGGCGAAGGTAATTATGCTAACTATAATTTTACCGAAGACGATGATGATGATGAAATTGAACGCCGGCATAGGTACGGAAGAGGATATTATAACGACTATCGTTATATGCCATATGATTAATTATGATTAGATTAATTCAAAATAAATTAATTATACCTCGGGGTGATACAGGCACATTTTCTGTGCCTGTATTAACCCCTCTTACCGAGAGAGATAAAGCAATTTTTTCTATTATTGATACTAGAACGAATAAAAATTTACTATCTTTAGAATGTAATTATTAGGATGATCATTTAACTATACAATTAACGCATAATAATACTGTTAATTTACCCATTGGCAAGTATAATTGGGATATTAAAGTTTATCAAGATGCTGAAATTATAGATGATGTAATAGTAAATGGTGTAGAAGTTAATTCATTTTATGCGGCTTATAGATTACCTGTTTGTGAAATTCGACAAACTGGTGATACGCTTTTAACCGCGGATGATACCATTATTGATAATGAAGGATTTAATTTATTAAATGCTGCATTAAATGAAGTACGCCAAACTAAAACTGCTCTAGATAATTATGAACAGGCACTAGCTGATCGTGATGAACGTATTTCAGCTTTAGAAAATACTGTAGAATTATTATCAACACAATTAAATACTATACAGAATAGTACCGCTGAGAAAGAAATTTTCTGGATAAATATTATTCATGATGGCACAAATTATGTTTTAGATAAAACTTGGTAGGAAATATTTAATGCTGTACTTAATGGCGCTCTTGCGAGAGTATGGATTTAGAAAATTAATGAAGATGATGAATCCATGCTACTTTCTGCCGCAGTAGATAATATTGGGCATTATGAAAATATTTATAATATTTTTATTAATAATACTTGGTATACTACTAGTGATAAACATGATCATATTATTGTTAATAGTCTGAAAACAGGAGGTTGATAGAATATATGTATACAATAATTAAAAATGTTATTTTAAATCATACTTATACCGATTTAAATAAATTATTAGCTAAAATTAAGCGTATTTGGATAGAAGAAAATCTAACTGAAGAAGAATATAATGAATTAGTAAGTTTAGCTTTAACTAATTCTCCAGTAAAAGATTACGCAGTTCAAGAAGAAATAGACAAAATTTGGTTAGCAATCCGCGCTTTAGAACAAAAAGTTGCAAATTATACTCCTAGTGGCGAAAGTGAAGAAGAACAAACTCCCACTACAAATATTACAGACTTTGTACAGCCTACTGGCGCGCATGACGCATATCAAATAGGAGATAAAGTAAGGTATAATGGGCAAACATATGAATCTTTAATTAATGGTAATGTATGGGCGCCAGATGTATATCCTGCGGGTTGGAAAGTTGTAAATGAATAAGGGTGATTCTAATGGATACATGGAATCGTGAACGAAAAAGAACTAGGGATAGACTATCAGATTATGAAATAAGCAAATTTAATTTAGTTTATCCTTGGTATAATCATTCTTTAAATGTTTTGTCTAAACAATTATATGAATTAGCTTCAAAGCACGGGTTTACAGGCACACAAGATAATTTAATTAATAATTTATTTCAAAATTCTATAATGATTGAATCATTTGAGAATTTCCCGATACCAGGAAATATCAATTTATTATATTTAGATAATGAAACTAGTATACTTTATTATTTTAAAGAAACTACTAATGACATTAATATTGAAGTTGCAGAAACTGTTGGGGCAAAAATTGTTGGGCAAAATACAGATGAAGTTACAGGTAATACTATTACTTATATGTATATACCAGTACGGGCAATGTTAATTGAAAATTCAATTATTAATGGCGGTGATGCCGCGGAATACATTGACTGAAATGATGTCAAGGTGGTGTTTTAATGGCAAGTAATACTGTTAAAGCAAGAATTCAGTTGAAAAGTGATACTGAGGAAAATTGGAATAAAGCAGGTCCAAAATCGGGAACTCGTGGTTTTATTCCATTACGTGGTGAGGTCATCATTTATTTAGCTGATGATACTCACCCTTTTTCTCGTTTAAAGGTTGGAGACGGGACTACGCCAGTAACAGATTTACCATTTGCTACTGGTAATAGCACTAATTCTAATATTGAATACGATACAACGAGTTCTTGGAATGAGAAAAGAGATTATGTGCCAAAAGAAGGCACAATAGTTATTTACTCTGATAAATCAACAATATAGAAAGATAATCAACAGTATTATCAACCATCTTTTAAAATAGGAGATGGAAACACCTATCTTGTTGATTTACCATTCTTTGATGATTATATAGCAAGTCATATTAGTAACTCAGCAATACACGTTTCAGAAGCAGATCGTACATTTTGGAATAATAAAATTAACTGCGATGAAATTGTTTCTGAGGAAACTTTAATTATTAATAGAAATTAAGGAGGTATGAAATATGCCTGATATTAGTAAAATTACATTACCTTC
>ODAI011996160.1_pt1 | contig 15816 bp, 14 predicted proteins | sample 1539321 | NCBI WGS metagenome assembly ODAI01 (sample SAMN02144231, study PRJEB22623) | gut metagenome | biome: sheep rumen | host: Ovis aries | place: New Zealand
CGAGCCGCACCTGCCTCGTGCATGCCTCGCGTGCCGACGGGTTCGAGACCTCGTTCTCGTGCGTGGTGCGCGTGGACACCCCCACTGAGGGTGCATTCCTTGCCTGCGGGGGCATCCTGCCGTACGTGCTCGACCAGCTGGCGGGGGAGTAGGGACCTACGGTGATCTGCCCCAACTGCCATACGGTCATCCCTGACGGATCGGTGCGGTGCCGCGCCTGCCATGCGAGCATAGGCAGGACGGCCGCCATGCCGGTGCTGCGCGGACGGTGGTGCCCGAGCTGCGGGTCGGCTGTGGGCTGGCACGACGAAGTCTGCGGCAACTGTGGGTTCCCTCTGGAGCGCGAGTGGGAGACACCAGGCGACGTGACGCCTGAGGTGCCCCTGCAGGGCGACGACGATGGTGCCATGATGCAGGAGGTGGGGTCAGCGTCTGACACGCGGGAGATGGCGCGCATCGAGAGCGCCATTCCCGCCGAGGACGACCCCACCAGCAAGGTCGCCGCGCTCGAGGTGATACCGCGCACGAGTCGGTTCCTCGTGGCCTCTGTGGCTGCCATCATCTTCGTCTGCGGCATCGCGCTGACGCTCGCACATCCCTGGAACACCGATGCATACTCGATCAAGGCGACCAAGGAGAAGGACACCTCGATGGCGGGATTCCCCGGAACGGTGGAGTCTCTCACCGGCCAAGACTCCGACGAGGATGCGAGCGTCGAGATCCTCAACGAGGACGACGCGCTGTATGCCGACCTCTCCGATGCGTACGAGAAGCTCGGCCGTTACGCCGAGCGCGCCGACGAGAGCGAGAAGCTGTTCGGCGAGGTGGCCTTTGGCGACGACCTGGACGAGAGGACGCGCGGGAAGCGCGAGGCAGAGGCGCTCGCGATAGACGTGAGCAACGTCATAGAGTCGCTCCAGGAGCTCGGTACGACCTCGGAGCTCTATGCCGAGGACATCGATCATTTGCTGACTCTGGGCAACTGGCTCCGCAACCGCGTGGATACGCTGACGGCGGCCTGGACCGCCGACGTGGACTCTGAGGATCCAGCTGCTGAGCGCGACAGAATCTCCGCCCTTTTGCAGGCAGACGAGGGCGACCAGGGTGCCAATGCCTACAAAAAGCTCTTTGACGAGAGCTACGAGGCATGGAAGCCCGAGCACAAGGCCTCAGAAGACACTGACGAGGCTCAGGACGAGTAACGTAGACCACGCGCGCCGGGGCGGTCCCGGCGCGCGTTCCGCTCGCCCAATTGCGTCTGCCGAATATGTGAACCATACCTGCTGCTGCTAGAATGAACACCGTATGTATGCGTGTAAGGTGGCTGATGCTGTCTGTCGCGCATCTGGACGTGGCCCGCATGATGCGGGCATGAGAGGGGCTTATCATGGGATTTCTTCCCGACATGCTATATACGCCTGCCTATCATGTGATGGGCGACGAGGTGGCCGTCTTTGACACGAGCAAGGGTACGATTCGCGTTCGCCTGGATGGTGCGGGAGCGCCGATCCATGTGGCGAATCTCTGCGAGCTCGCTGCCAAGGGGTTCTATGACGGCCTCAAGTTCCATAGGTACGTGCCGGGCTTCGTCATCCAGGGCGGCTGCCCCAACACGCGCGAGATGACGCCCGAGCAGGTTGCCGCTGGCGAGATGGGCCCGTATGGGATGCCGGGCACTGGCGGCCCCGGCTACAGGATTCGCCAGGAGTACACCACCAACCCCAACAACAGCCACGTTGATGGTGCTCTGGCCATGGCTCGCTCGCAGCAGCCCGACAGCGCGGGTTCGCAGTTCTACTTCTGCCTTGGCCCCCAGCACGGGCTCGACTCCGGCTACACCGTCTTTGGGACGACCATCGAGGGTATGGACGTCATCGCCGAGCTTCGCGCGGGCGATGTCATCAACGCCGTGCGCATCGAGCACGAAACCGAGTAACATAGTCACTACCTCGACAACCACGCCTAGAACACGAAACGAGGTGCACCAGTGAATCAGCAGGCATTTGAAGCGGGCAGGGACGCATATCGTCAAGGCGATCTCGTGACTGCGGTACGGTGGCTCGAACAGGCCAAGATGCCCGGTGAGGTCTCCGGACGAGTCGACCACCTTCTTGGCAACTGCCTTATGAAGCTCGGCAACTATGACCAGGCGGCCATCGCCTATGGCGATGCTCTGGCCGACCCGAGCTATGGGCACAAGGGTGCCTTGGCATCCAATCGTGGCCGTGCCCTCCTTGCCGCCAACAAGCCCCAGGAGGCCGTGGCGTCGCTGGTGATGGCCACCAAGGACACCGAGTATCCCACGCCTTACAAGGCGTATATCGCGTTGGGCAACGCCTACACGCAGATCAACGACTACCGCGAGGCAGGCGTGGCCTATCGCAACGCCGCCATCGACGAGAGCAACCCCGATCCCTCCGGCGCCCTGCGCAGCCTGGGCGGCTGCTTCATGAAGATGGGGCGTGCCGTGGACGCGGTGGAGGCCTATCGTACGGCACTCGACTTCTCCACGCCGCTGGAGAGCCAGAATGCCATCTACGAGGATCTCGGCATCGCCTACGCGGCCGCGAACCGCTGGAGCGAGGCAATCGACTCGTTTGGTCATGCGACCGAGGACGGCTCGCATCAGCTCTCCGCGGAAGGCGAGTCTGCGCTCGCCGCGGCAAAGGCGGCCCTCAGCGCCAATCCCGGCAACACCGGCTCTACTGACGCGTTCCTCGCGGCTGCCGGCTATGCGACCGGCGCGGACCCGCTCGACCCCCTCGGCAAGTCTGGCGAGTTCATGCCCTCGCCCGAGGACACGGGATTCTTCGACATCAGCGAGCAGGAGATGGCTCAGATCGAGATGGACAACCGCTCTGTGCGTCGCAAGCACAAGCATTCCGGTTGCCGTCGCTTCTTGGTGTTCCTGCTGTTCCTGCTCATCATCGGCGGCGGGCTTGCCTTTGGTTACTACAGCGGCTACGGATGGCCGATGCAGGAGAAGGTTGCCGAGGACATCTTCCGCACCAACGCCGACGGTGGCGACATCTCCAAGCTCCTGGCAGACGGCTTGTCGAGCGACAAGGCGCTCGACATCGCCGCGGTGCTGCCCGACGGCGCGACTGACGTCCGGGTCGAGGGAGTCGACCGCGCCATGCGCGAGTCCTCTGCCCTGGTGACGGTCACCCTGTCTGCCGGTGGCGAGCAGAGCTATCGCGTCGCGCTCGTGAGAGACGGCATCGGCTGGAAGGTCAGCGACGTCACGGTCGAGTATCCGGCCCTTGATGGCGATCAGGCTACGCTCGACGCGAGCGTCCCCGCCGAGACCACCGAGCAGCCTGCGGAGGCTCCTGCAGAGGCCGCGCCGGAGGAGTCCGCTGAGGCCTCCGCCGAGTCGAGCGAGTCCTCTGAGGCATCTGAGGAGACCTCCGAGGCAACCGAGGAGTCGTCCGAGGGCGACGACGGCACCAGCACCACGACAGGATCGATGTAGAACGACACGTGAACACTCTGGTCCCCATGGGGATCTCTAGGGCATGCAGGAGATAGAAAAGTCATGTCGCTCTTTGACGCTTTATTCGGAGAATACGATGGCGACCTCGCCATCGATCTGGGCACCGCCAACACCCTCGTCGCGCGACGTGGGCAGGGCATCGTCCTCAACGAACCCTCGGTGGTCGCCATCGATCGCAACGAGGATCGCGTGCTTGCCGTGGGTGCCGACGCAAAGCGCATGATCGGCCGCACGCCCGGCTCGATCATCGCCGAGCGCCCGCTGAAGGACGGCGTGATCGCCGACTTCGACGTGACCGAGGTCATGCTGCGCTACTTCATCGAGAAGGCGCGGGGCTCCAGCCGCTATCCGTGGTCGCCTCGTCCGCGCGTCGTCGTGTGCGTCCCGTCCGGCGTGACGTCGGTCGAGAAGCGTGCCGTCTTTGAGGCCACCATCCAGGCCGGCGCTCGCCAGGCCTACCTCATCGAGGAGCCGATGGCCGCGGCGATCGGAGCCGACCTGCCCATCGAGGACCCGACCGGATCGATGGTCGTGGACATCGGTGGCGGTACCACGGAGGTCGCCGTCATCTCCATGGGTGGCATCGTCGTCTCGCAGTCGATTCGTACCGCTGGCGACGAGTTCGACCAGACGATCCTTCAGCATGTGCGCGATGCCTACAACCTCTCGATTGGCGAGAGGACGGCAGAGGACATCAAGATCAAGGTCGGCTCTGCCGCCCCTCTGGCTGAGGAGCTTGACGTTGAGGTCAACGGCCGCGACGTGATGAGCGGCCTGCCCAAGTCGGTGCGCATCGAGAGCGAGGAGATCCGCCGCGCTCTAGACAAGCCGCTCGACGAGGTGACGAAGGCCGTGAAGGACGCGCTCGACGTGACGCCGCCAGACCTAGCGAGCGACCTCATGTACTATGGCGTGCTCCTCACGGGTGGCGGCGGCCTGCTGCGCGGCCTCGACCAGCGTCTGCGCGACGAGACTGGCGTGCCGGTCAACGTGAGCCCGACGGCGCTCGAGAACGTTGTCAACGGCTGCGCCAAGGTGCTCGAGGCGAACGCCCTCTCGGGTGGCTTCGTGCAGAGTTCTGCCCAGTAGGGGAGTGCCGCTATGCCTCGTCGGGGTGGCAGCGCCCCGCAATCTACGCGCTTTCGCCGCACAGACTCAGATGGGGGTCTGCGCATGTGCGTGATACTCGTGGTTCTGTCGCTCGTCATGTTCACGGCCAGCGTGCGTGAGGGTGACGCTGGTGGCGTCTTCACCACGGCACGTGGTGCCTGGATGACCATCACCACACCCATACGGTGGGTAGGCGGAGCCCTGACCACGCCCTTTCAGGGCCTCGGCAACATCTTCGCCAACCTCACTGCCGATCAGCAGCGCTTGAGCGATCTTAAGGCCGAGAACGAGCGCCTGGTGGCACGCAACGCCGAGCTCGAGGAGTACGAGCAGACCGCCCATCGCCTCGAGAGCCTGCTGGGTCTCCAGAGCCTGTACAACCTCAAGTCCGTCGGGGCCCGCATCATATCGGGCTCCACCGACTCATGGAGTTCGACCGTCACCATTGACAAGGGGTCGACGTCGGGACTTGCCGTCGGTATGCCGGTGACGGACGCCAACGGCGCCATAGGGCAGATCATCAAGTGCGGGCCGACGTCGTCGACCGTGCGTCTCATCACCGACGAGAACTCCGCCGTGTCGGCTCTCGTGCAGTCGAGCCGCTCCCAGGGCGTTCTCAGTGGATCGGTCGATGGGACTCTCAGGCTCACGAGGGTGCGCACCGACCAGATGGTAGAGGTCGGCGACACCGTGGTCACCAGTGGCTTGGGCGGCGTCTTTCCGAAGGGCCTGCCGTTAGGTACCGTGCTTTCCGTGGAGCGAACCTCGGGATCTATGTACTACGACATCGAGGTTGAGGCGCTTTCGTCGGCGGAGAGCTTCGAGGAGGTCCTCGTAATCACCTCCCTCACAGAGGACCAGAAGGCGACAGCCGAGGACGTGGCTGAGGCGGACGCTCAGGACGCGGCAGCCGACAACGCCCAGAGCTCCTCCAAGAAGTCGGAAGATGCGGCAGAATCCTCGGAAGGTCAGGACGCTGCCGCGAGTGACGCCACGCAGACAGGCGAGGACGCCGCCGACGACGGCCAGGAGGATGCCACTGCGGACGAACAGAGCGATTCGAGCGAAGAGGGTTAGGAGGCGTCGTGCAGGTCAAAGACTCAAATAAGTATCGCCGTGACTTTGGTGTGCTGGCGCTCATATGCCTCTTCCTGCAGGTGGCGGTAGCGCCCAACATCGCCTTTGGAAACGGTCGCGCCAACATGGCGCTCGTGTTTGCGGGATTGGTCTCGCTTCTTGTGGGAGGGCAGATCGGCGTGCTCTGCGGCTTTCTTGCCGGGCTGGTGTTCGACCTCTCAACGACCGGGCCCATCGGTCTGATGTCGGCCCTGCTGACCGTGGCCTCGTTCGTCTCGGGCATCGAGGCCCGAAACCGCATAGGCGACGACTTCATGGGATCCATGCGCCTCTTCTGCTGGATGGCGGGTGCCGTCACGCTCATCTATCACTTCACCATGCTCCTTGTGGGAGAGGCGTCGAGCCTGATGGACGTCATCTTGCTGAGGACGATTCCGACGCTCGTGCTGACGGTGCTTGCCTACGCGCCGTTTGCCTACTTCCTGTCTCACTCGACTGGCAATACGCTCAGCCTTGGCGGCAAGCCGTCCAAGTCGGCTCGCGCGCACGGCTCGCGCTACGACCTCGACATCTAGTGGAATCGCACAGATGAGCCCCATTGCCGTCATAGCGACTCTTCTGGCCATCGTTCTTGTCGCGCTGGTCGTGCTCGTCCTCATCAACAGGGGCGAAGCGCGCTTCACCTTCGACATTGGTGGTCAGGCTCCACGCGCCTCAGGTGGCGGCGACAACTCGAGCGAGAAGGGGTTCAAGAGCCGCCTGACGGGGCTCTCGATCTTTTCCGGCACCATCATCGGCGTCCTGTTCACGCGACTCTGGGCCATGCAGCTCGTGTCGGTGGACGAATACACGCAACAGGCGGAGCGCAACCGCACGCGCACCATCTCGAAGGTAGCCCCAAGGGGCAAGATCCTCGACCGCAATGGGGTGGAGCTGGTCAACAACCGCCCCAGTCTCGTGGTGATGGCGAGTGCCGACGTGGTCGACGACGAGGTGGTGGTGCAGCACCTGGCCAATGTGCTCGGCATGCCATACGTCGTCGTACGTCACAAGATCCAGGACCAGACGGAAGGTGCTCAGAGCCTGCGTACGGTGGCTGTGGACGTCTCCCGGCGCACCGTTGCGTATATCGACGAGCATCAGCACTTGTTCGAGGGCATACACATCGACGAGCGTGCGCAGCGCCACTACCCGCTGGGGACCATCTGCGCCCATGTGCTGGGATACACGGGAAGCCCCACGACCGAGCAGCTTGAGGCCTCGAAGGAGGACACAAGCGACTCCGCCATCGCCTACGAGTCCGGCGACACGGTCGGTCAGGCTGGCATCGAATACCAGTACGAGAGCGTGCTGCAGGGTGTGCGTGGCGAGCAGACCGTCTACGTGGACGCTGATGGCAACGTGTTGGACTACGCATCGTCCATCGAGGCGCAGAGCGGCTCGGACGTCGTCCTCACGATCGACAGCAAGGTCCAGCAGGCGGCGGAGCAGTCCCTCGACAAGATCATCAAGGAGCGGCGCGAGGCGGGCAACGCGGAGTGCAAGAGCGGAAGCGCCGTGTGCATGGACGTGACCAACGGCGACATCATTGCGCTCGCAAGCTACCCGACCTTCTCGCCCAACGACTTCGTGGGAGGCATCTCCAACGACGACTGGGAGATGCTCTCTTCCGAGGAGTCCGGATACCCCCTGCTCAACCGGGTGATTGCCGGACAGTACCCTTCGGCGTCTACGATCAAGCCACTCTCAACCTTCGCCGCGCTCAACTACGGCATCGCCAGCAGGGACTCCGACTACTACTGCCCCGGATACTGGACGGGCTTCGGCGAGGCGTACGGCCAGTACTGCTGGGACCACAACGGCCATGGCGGGGTCTCGCTGCGCGGGGGCATCGTGCTCTCCTGCGACTCGGTCTTCTACGAGATCGGCAAGGCGTTCTTCGAGTCCGACAATCCCGAGGGCCTCCAAGAGACCTATCGTCGCTGGGGCCTGGGCGAGGGGCTGGGGATCGACCTTCCCGCTGAGAGCGTCGGACGCGTGCCGGACGCCGACTGGAAGTGGAACTACTTCACGCAGGCGGACGACTACGACCGCGGCTGGAGGGGCGGCGACACCACCAACCTCGTCATCGGACAGGGCGACCTGCTGGTCACGCCGCTGCAGATGGCCTGCGTGTATGCGGGCATCGCGACGCGCGGTACCGTCATGAGGCCGCACTTGCTCAAGAGCGTGGCCACGCATACGGGCGACGGCACCATCATGGACTACAAGGGCGAGGTGGTGCGCACCGTGGAGGAGAAGTCGGAGAACTTCGACTTCGTGATCGACGCGCTCAAGGGCGTCATCTATGAGGAGTCCGAGGCGCAGGCCTCGCACTTCACCAACATGAAGGAGCAGGTCTTTGGAAAGACCGGTACGGCCGAGCGCGCTACCGACCCGAATCCCACCGGCTGGTTCGTCGCGTGCGTGCCCGCAGACAATCCGCAGTATGTCGTTGCGTCATGCATCGAGCAGGGCGGCTTCGGCAACGAATGCGCCATGTACGTGGTGCGCGATATCCTTGGTGCCATCTACGACGAGCCCGACACCTCGACGGCAGTCGACACGTCGGGCGTGCGATAGGGGGTGAGTGCCCATGTTCTCTCGTGACACCTCGCCGGACGGAATCGGCGACAAGGCCCATACCACCTTCTCGCGCGGCAGCGGCAGTGCGAAGGGGCCGCGCATGTCCACGGCAGCCCTGTCGCAGATGGTCTTCTTGCCGCAGCTGATCCCCACGGTGCTTCTGGTCGCCTATGGCGCACTCGTCATCTGGTCCGCGTCGCTCACCATCGCCGAGGCCTCGTTCTCGCGCCAGATGGTGGGCATCGCGATCGGGGTGCTGGTGGCGTATGGCGTGTGGTCGTACGACTACCGTACGCTCGCGAACCTCTCGACCGCGCTGCTCGTGACAGCGGCGGTCCTCATGGTGCTGCCCAAGATTCCGGGCTTCGGATACTCGGCCAAGGGCATCACCGGCTGGGTGCGGATACCGCTCATAGGCCTGCGCTTCCAGCCCTCAGAACCCGCAAAGCTCGTGACCATCCTGCTGATGGCCTCGCTCTGCGCTCAGTACAACGGGCGCATCGAGACCCTGAAGGACTACTTCAAGCTCTGCGGCATCCTCTGTATTCCCTTCCTGCTCATCCTCACGCAGCCGGACCTCGGCACGGGCCTGATCGTGCTGGTGGCGGGGGCGGCCATCATCATATGCGCGGGAGCGCCCCGCAGTTGGGTGCTCATCACCATCGGTATCGTGGTGATGGGGGCTACGTTGGTGGTGGTCACGTCGATGATGCCTGGCGTGCCGCATGTGCTCAAGCAGTACCAGCTCAACCGCCTCATCGTGTTCGTGGACCCGTCGGTGGACCCCTCGGGCAATGGCTACAACCTCCAGCAGGCAAAGATTGCCGTGGGTTCGGGAGGCTTCTTCGGCAAGGGAATCGGCAACGCCACGCAGTCCGGCTCGGGCTTCCTGCCCGAGGCGCACACCGACTTCATCTTTGCGCTCATGGCCGAGGAGTTCGGATTCGTGGGCTCGACGGTGCTGCTGGGGCTCTTTGGGTGGATGATCATATCGACCATCTCGCTCGCCCAGAGGGTCGACTCGCCCTTTGCCAAGCTGATCCTGTCGGGCATCGCGACCATGTGGTCGTTCCAGCTGCTGCAGAACGTCGGCATGTGCATCGGCCTCATGCCCATCACCGGCATCCCCCTGCCCTTCGTGAGCTTTGGATCGTCCTCGATGATCTCGCAGCTGATGAGCGTGGGCATGGTCCAATCAATCTGGCGACACAGGCCCAAGGCTGCATAGCCGCGAAAGGGGAGTGAATGGCTGGCTCGTCAATCATAACCAAGACGACCGACATGGTCATATCTGGCCGCGAGGTCGAGGAGCAGCGTGTTGACCACGTGTGCGTTCTGGCGCTCGTGGACGTGACGGCTCCCCGTTCCCTCGCGATACCGGTGCGCGATGCCTTCGATCCGCGCATGCCCACCTCCGAGGTGCGCGTGGTTGCAGCGGGATCCAATACCGACCTGCTCTCGCCGACCATCCCCGACGTGTGCGTCGCCGTGATGGGCCGCAATGCGGCAGGCATCGCCTCCGGTGTCACAGAGCTGGCAGCTGCGGGCGTCAAGGTGGCCTTGGTGGTAGAGTCCGCGCTCGATGCTCCGAGGCTGCACCTCGGCCAGACGGCAGCGCGCCGCGTGAGCATCATCTCAGCGACCAACGAGGAGGTCCTCCTGGAGCGCCTCGCCGAGTGGCTCGTGGGCGCGACGGACAAGGGCATCGCCTTTGCCGCCAACTTCCCCTTCTGTCGCAAGGCCAAGGTCCGGGAGATCACCAACTCGTTTGCCATGGAGAACGCCAAGAGCACGGCCAAGCAAGGCCCGGGTGGCGAGCTGCCGTCCATGGCCGTCAATCAGGCGCGTCTTGCCCTGGCGATTGCTGCGGTCAACGGCCAGCCGCTGGCGCTCGGGCGCATCCCCGAGGTCCTGTCCGCTATTGGAGCGGGCTTCGGGTCTCGCATGTTTGCCAACAAGGCCCTCGGCAAGATACCCCTCGTGGGCTGGATGGCCCAGGCAGGATTTGGCTATCTGGGCACGCAGGCCACCGGAAGGACCCTTCAGCACCGCTTTGACAAGAAGGAGCTGAAGGCAGCCGCCAAGGACGATCCCAGCCTGCCGGAACCGCCCTCCACGGCCAGCCGCGTGGTCGAAGCGGTGCGTGCCCGTCTTCCCAAGCGCGAAGGCAAGGTCGTCAAGTCGCACGCTGCCGCTGAGGTGCGCCTGCTTCCCACGGGAGAAGAGGGAGGCTTTCTCGTCTACGAGCCAGAGGTGGAGCAATCATGAGACTGCCGCGCGAAGACCGCTTCCACGAGATCGAGCCGCTGCTGGGCAAGGTATCTCATCCCGCTCGCTACCTCGATCACGAGTGGGGTGCCATCGAGGACCAGGAGGGTCCCTTCCACGTCTGCATGGTCTATGCCGACACCTACGAGGTGGGCCAGCCCAACCTCGGCATAGCGATCCTGTACAACGAGCTCAATAGTGCCGAGGGCATCTCGTGCGAGCGCGCCTATCTGCCCTGGGTCGACATGTCCGCCCTGATGCGCGAGCGTGGCGTGCCCCTGCTCTCGCTCGAGAGCTCGTCGCCGCTGGCGTCGTTCGACATCGTGGGATTCACGCTGGCGCACGAGCTGGTGGCTACGAACATCATCGAGACCCTCGACTTGGCAGGCATCGCCATACGCGCGGACGAGCGTGACGAGGACGATGCGTTCATCATTGCCGGCGGACCCTCGGCGTGGAACTGCGAGCCGCTCACGCCCATGTTCGACGCGGTGCTGCTGGGAGACGGCGAGGGCGAGATCGTGGACGTGGCCCGCTGCGTGCGCGATGCGCGCGCCGAGGGGCTGAGTCGCGCGGAGATCCTGCTCAGGCTCTCGCGCGTACAAGGCGTCTATGTGCCCTCCCTCTACGACATCGTGGTCGACGAGGACTCCACGCGCTGGGGATATGCTGTTGCCCGCGAGGGGACGGGCGCCCCGAGCGTCGTGTACAAGCGCTGCATCCCCGATCTCGCCGCGACGGAGCCCGTCGCCCAACGCATGGTGCCCTACATGGGCATCGTGCAGGACCGCTTTGCGATCGAGGTGCTGCGGGGCTGTGCGCGTGGCTGCAGGTTCTGCCAGGCGGGCATGACCTACCGGCCGGTTCGCGAGCGCCCTGCCTCCCAGGTGGGCGATGCCGTGGACGATGGCCTGATGACCTCTGGCTACGACGAGTGCTCGCTTTCGTCGCTCTCGACCACCGATCATTCGCAGTGCGAGGAGATCCTCCACCGTCTGGCGGAGCGCATCGAGGGCAAGGGCGTGCGCGTATCCATTCCGTCGCAGCGCCTTGACTCGTTTGGCGTGGACATGGCTGCCGCGGTGTCCGGGTCCCGGAAGGGCGGCCTGACCTTCGCACCGGAGGCTGGTACCCAGCGGTTGCGCGACGTCATCAACAAGAACGTGACCGACGAGGATCTCGACCGCGCGGCGCGCAACGCCTTCGAGCATGGCTGGCGCCGCATGAAGCTGTACTACATGATGGGCCTGCCCACCGAGACCGACGACGACATCGTCGCGATCACGGCGGCGGCTCGACGCGTGCTCGAGATCGGCCGCGAGGTATGCGGACGGCCGCGCAAGGGCAAGGGCGGCGTGAGCGTCTCCATCTCGGTGGCGGTATTCGTGCCCAAGTGCTACACGCCCTTCCAATGGATGGGGCAGCTGGACCGCGAGGAGGTGCGTCGCCGCCAGCAGCTGCTGCTTCAGTCTGCAAACGACCGCGACATACGCATCTCATACCACGACTCGGACGTGTCGGTCATCGAGGCGGCGCTCTCGAAGATGGGACGACAGGGATTCGACGTGGTGCTCGAGGCGTGGCGGCGCGGCTGCCGCTTCGACGCCTGGACCGATCAGTTCCACTACGACGTGTGGCTCGAGGCGGGCAAGGCCGTCGGCATAGACCTCGAAGAGGTGGCCACCGAGCAGTTCGACCTCGATGCGCGCCTGCCTTGGGACCACAGCTCGCCAGGCGTAGACAAGGGATTCCTCCAGCGCGAGTGGCGCAGGTCCCTCGAGGGCAAGACGACGCCCGACTGCTCGATGACGAGCTGCACGGGCTGTGGCGTGTGCCCGACGCTGGGCGTCTCGAACCGCATAGCAGGTGATCGACATGTGCGCTAGGACTCTCGGAAGGCCGGACTTCAACCGGCTTCGCGTGCGATTCGGCAAGGACGGGCGTCTGGCCTACCTCGGACACCTCGAGGTGCTCAACACCGTCATGCGCTCGGTGCGCCGGGCACAGCTGCCGTTCCTCGTGGGCAACGGCTTCGCGCAGCGGATGCGCATCCAGTTCTCGCAGGCGCTCCCCGTGGGAGCCGCATCCGTGTGCGAGTACTACGACCTGTACCTGACGGAGCGCGTGGATGCCGACGTTGCGCTCGAGCGTCTCGTGGCTTCGACTCCGAGCGCATTGGCTCCCGTGGAGGCCCGCTACGTGGGAAGCAGGCTTCAGGCGCTGGAGGCTTGGCTGACGCGCTCCGACTGGCAGATCCACCTGCTGGGAGACGGAGACGGGCTCGATGCGGCGGCGCTCGATGCGGCGCTGCGCGAGTTGCGCGAGATGGGGTCCATCGACTTCATGCGAGGCGACAAGCCGCGTACCATCGGGCTCGACGACACGCTCGTCGCATGGGAACTGACGGATGCAGGTATCGAAGGGGGCCGTAAGGCGCTCGACATGACCCTCCATACGCGTTCATCGAACTTGGGGGCGCTGCGCCCTGCGGTACTGCTCGAGGCGGCCTTTGGACGAGCTCCGCTTGTGGGGTGCTCGATCGACTCCATGAGGGTTCTGCGCCAGCGGCAATGGCACGAGGGCGAGAACGGCGCCTGCCTGGATCCCATGGCCGACGAACTCGCTGGCTAGTGTGGGGTGTTGGCGGGCGTCAGCGGTCCATCCATGGGGGGTACGAGTTCCGTAAGGTTCTGGGAATCTGCTTGTCTTGTGGAGCTGCTACTTGGCATCCCCACATCTTGTGGGTGACGGTATCCTCACTTAGGCGGTTTTTTGCTCGGACAGCGTCATTTGGCGTTGACCGAACGATGAGCTGCGAGTAATATTAATCACTGTTGCATCAACATCAGCAATGAAGGGTTTGGACATGTACGCAATCGTTTCTACTGGTGGCAAGCAGTATAAGGTTGCCAAGGGCGACGTCATCGACGTCGAGAAGCTCGACGCGCAGCCTGGCGACAAGGTCGAGCTGGACGTTCTCATGCTGAACGACGGCGAGAACACGGTCGTTGACGCTGCCACCCTCGCTGGCAAGAAGGTCACCGCCGAGGTCGTCGAGCAGTTCAAGGGCAAGAAGCAGCTCGTCTTCAAGTTCAAGAAGCGCAAGCGCTATCACCGCACCAAGGGTCATCGTCAGAACCTGACCAAGCTTCAGGTCGTCGAGATTCCCGCGTAGCTCGGCTCACTAGGAATCACCATCAAGAGATAGGCAGGTATAGAGATGGCTCATAAGAAAGGCCTTGGCTCTTCGCGTAACGGCCGCGATTCTCACGCCCAGCGTCTTGGCACCAAGATCTATGGTGGCCAGGCAATCAAGACCGGTCAGATCATCGTCCGCCAGCGCGGCACCCATATCACCCCGGGTGAGAACGTTGGTCGCGGCAAGGACGACACGCTCTTTGCTCTCGCCGACGGCGTCGTCGAGTTCAAGAAGGGCAAGAAGCACTACGTGCATGTTCGCACGCAGGCGTAGCTTCTCGCACAGCGCCAAGTAGCAGGGCCCCCGAGATGCTCGGGGGCCCTTTTGTCGTACCATGGGCACATGTGGAGCACATTTGTTGCCGGGGGAGTGCCCGCCCATCGGCAGTGTGGTAAGGAGGCATGCCGTGCCAACGGCCACCTTTACAGACTTATGCAGGATCAACGTCCGCGGTGGTGACGGCGGCGCCGGATGCATGTCGTTCCGGCGCGAGGCCTTCGTGCCCAAGGGCGGTCCTGACGGCGGAGACGGCGGGAACGGCGGCTCGGTGATCCTTGAGGCCGACCCCCAGCTCTCGTCGCTTATCGACTACCGCTACAAGCATCACTTCCGCGCCGAGCGCGGCACGCACGGAAAGGGCGCTCGCCGCCATGGCAAGGCGGGCGAAGACCTCGTGCTGCACGTGCCCCTGGGAACGGTGGTGCGCGAGCTCGACCCGCAGCGCATGGAGCCCGCATACGACATCTGCGACCTCACCCATCCGGGCGATAGGGTGGTGGTGGCTCCGGGCGGCATGGGCGGCCGCGGAAACATCCACTTCGTGACCTCGGTGCGCCGGGCCCCCGCCTTTGCGGAGAAGGGCGAGCCGGCCATAGACCACTGGATCGAGCTCGCGATGAAGCTGATGGCGGATGCCGCCCTGGTGGGCATGCCGTCGGTGGGCAAGAGCTCCATCATCGCGCGCATCTCTGCCGCGCGCCCGAAGATTGCCGACTACCCCTTCACGACCCTCGTGCCCAACCTGGGTGTCGCTCGTGCCAAGACGGGTGAGTCGTTCGTGGTGGCAGACGTGCCAGGGCTCATCGAGGGCGCCAGCGAGGGCAAGGGCCTGGGGCACGAGTTCCTGCGTCACATAGAGCGCACGGCGCTCATCCTGCACGTGGTAGACCTCACGGGCGGCTTTGAGAACCGTGACCCTCTGAAGGACTACCAGACCATCAACGACGAGCTGGCGGCATATGCGGCCGAGCTTGCCGAGCGCCCGCAGATCGTGGTGGGCAACAAATGCGACATGCCTGGAGCCGACGTTGCCTCGATGTTCCTGCGCGAGGCGGCCGAGGCGGACGGATACCCCTACTACGAGGTGTCTGCCGTCACCGGCGAGGGGCTCGACGAGCTGGTGATTGCCTGCGCAGCTAAGGTTGCCGAGCTCAGGCGTAGCATCTCCGTCGATGCCCCTACAGTCGACTTCAACGCCGTGGTGGAGCGCGAGCGGCTCCGCCGCGACAAGCGGATCTCCATCACGCGCGAGGAGGCGGGCGTGTGGCGCGTGTCGGGTGGTGCCATCGAGCGCATGGTGGTGCAGACCGACTGGGACAACGAGGAGGCCGTCGCCTATCTGCAGCGCCGCTTCGACCGCATCGGCCTCGACGACCTGCTGGCCAAGCATGGCTGCGTGCAGGGCGACGAGGTGCGCATCCTGGGCTATGCCTTCTCCTACGACGGCGTTGCCACAGACGAGGAGCTCCCCGCGGAAGATGAGCTCGAAGAGCTCACCGAGGACGAGGACGCGCAGGACTAGAAGACTACGGAAAAGGAGCCTGAGGGATGGCTGACCTTTCGGGACAGAGCGACATCATCGTCGTCAAGATTGGCTCGTCGACGCTCGTGAATGCTGAGGGGGCCGTGGATAGGGCCTTCCTCGCCGACCTCTGCCGCCAGGTGGTGGCACTGCGCAAGCTGGGCAAGCGCGTGGTGGTGGTTTCTTCGGGCGCGGCGGCAGCAGGCATGGAGCGCCTGGGCTTTGAGAAGCGTCCGACCG
>ODAI013280404.1_pt1 | contig 15816 bp, 14 predicted proteins | sample 1539321 | NCBI WGS metagenome assembly ODAI01 (sample SAMN02144231, study PRJEB22623) | gut metagenome | biome: sheep rumen | host: Ovis aries | place: New Zealand
CCCGGAAACCGAAAAACTCGACGGCCTCCGTGAACTGGTAGGAGAGCAGCTCGGCGTCCGGCTCCAGGATGCGCGTCGCGCCGTAGCTGTCAAAGGTGAAAAAGCGCGAGAGCAAACGGGTGTTGAGGACGAAGCCTGCCAGCAGCAGCGCGAAGCTGAGCCCGGCCGCCGCCAGCTGCCAAAGCGGCAGGGAACGCAGCGCCAAGGACAGCTCCTTCTCCCCGCGCAGCGCGTGCAGCCCTTCCCATACGAGCGCCAGCCCCAGCGGCAGGGCGAACATCATCAGCAGCCGTACGCCCGCCAGACCGCCCCAGAGGGACAGGAGCGCCAGGAGTGCGAGCCGCCGCACGCGCCCCTTCTCCCTGTCCATGCGCATGAGCAGGCCCAGCAGCAGAAAGATGATGCCGAGGAAGACCGAATAGTAGCAGCCGTATACCGAAAACTCGGCATAGACGCGGGTAAAGGGCAGCGCCAGTACCGCGGCGGCGTAAAGCCCGCCCGCGGCGAGGCCGCACGATCGCGCCATGTACAGGAAGCAGGCCAGCGTCAGGGCCAGCATCACCGAAACCGCGAAGACGCGGGCCGCGTGCCACGAGGAAAACAGCGCAAGCCCCAGCTGGTAGAGGGGCACGGGGCTGACCACGCGCAGCTCGCTGGAGTAATACCAGCTGTCCGTGACGAGGCGGCCCTCCCGGTTCAAAAGGTCGGAGAGCACCATCTCGCTGGCCAGGTCCGCGTCCGGGTAATGCCTGCCCAGGCGCGCATACGCGGCCACGCTCGTGGCGAAGGCCAGAATCAGCAGCGCGGCGGGCAGAAGCCTTCCGCGGTTTTTTCCGTCGTTTCTCATGTCGTACAGCTTTCCCCCGGTCCGTCAATCGGGTTTACAGCACGGCTCTCCCGCAAGGGGAGAGCCGGTCTTTTCCGTTACACGTTAAACAGCAGCTCGTCGTAACCCGGGACGGGCCAGACGCCGGCATCGCAGATGCCTTCCAGCAGGTCCACGGGGGCGCGCAGCACCGTCATCGCGGGCAGGATCTCGTCCCTGCAGGCCGCGGCACGCGCCGCGCCGGAGAGCTTCGTGATTCTCGACTGCTTCTCCTGCAGCTCCGACAGCGCGCGGGTGGCCTGCCGCAGCAGGATGCACGTGCGCTCCAGCAGCTCCTTCTGCGCGGAGGCGTCCGCTCCGGCTTCGGCGACGGCGTTGGCCGCGCGGGCCACCTCGCCCGTCCAGCGCACCACCGCCGGCAGGATCTCCTTGCCGGCCATGTCGATCATGGTCAGCGCCTCGATGTTGATCACCTTGGCGTACTGCTCCCAGGCCACGTCGGCGCGCGCCGCCAGCTCCTTGGCGGTATACACGCCGTGGCGCGCGAACAGCGCGGTCGTGTCCTGTGAAAGGTATGCCGGGATCGCGTCCACCATCGTGCGGATGTTCGGCAGCCCGCGCCGCTCCGCCTCCGCGATCCAGTCCTCCGTATAGCCGTTGCCGTTGAAGATGATCCGCTGGTGCGCCGTCAGCTCCCGCTGCAGCAGCGCCGGCACGGCCGCCGCCGGATCCTGCTGCTGCTCAAGCTCGTCGGCGAATTCACACAGGGACTCGGCCACGATGGTGCACAGCACGGTATTCGCGTCCGCGATGCACGCGGTGGAGGGCACCATGCGGAACTCGAACTTGTTGCCGGTGAAGGCAAAGGGCGAGGTGCGGTTGCGGTCCGTCGCGTCCCTGCGGATGTGCGGCAGGGTGGAAACGCCCACGCTCATCTCCGAGAAGCTGGGCACCTGTTCGTCGCTGCCGCGGATGATGTGCTCCACCACCGCCGTCAGCTGGTCGCCCAGGAAGACGGAGAGGATCGCCGGCGGCGCCTCGTCCCCGCCCAGCCGGTGGTCGTTGCCCGGCGTCGCGGCGGAAAGCCGCAGCAGCGGCGCGTATTCGTCCACCGCTTTCAGCACCGCGGTGAGGAAGAGCAAAAACTCCGTATTGGCCTGCGGGTCACGGCCCGGGTCCAGCAGGTTGCGCCCGCCGTCCGTCTGCAGGGAGAAGTTGTCGTGTTTTCCGCTGCCGTTGACGCCGGCGAAGGGCTTTTCGTGCAGCAGGCAGACGAGGTTGTGCCGCCTGGCCACCTTCTTCATCACGTTCATGACCAGCATGTTCTGGTCGGAGGCCACGTTGGCCGTCGTGTGCACGCTGGCCAGCTCGTGCTGGGCGGGCGCCGCCTCGTTGTGTTCCGTCTTGGCGGGGATGCCCAGCCGCCAAAGCTCCAGGTCGACCTCCCGCATGAAGGCCGCCACGCGCTCCTTGATCGCGCCGAAGTAGTGGTCCTCCATCTCCTGCCCCTTGGGCGGCATGGCGCCGAAGAGCGTGCGGCCCGTGAAGATCAGGTCCTTGCGGCGCTTGTACGTCGCCTCGTCCACGATGAAGTACTCCTGCTCCGCGCCAACGGAGGGGATGACCCGCCGCGTTTCGGTGTCCCCGAAGAGGCGGAGTACGCGCACGGCCTGGCGGCTGACGGCCTCCATCGCCCGCAGCAGCGGCGTCTTCTCGTCCAGCGCCTCGCCCGTATAGGCGCAGAAAGCCGTCGGGATGCACAGCGTGCGGGTTCCCCCGTTGTCGTAGAGGAAGGCCGGGCTGGTCACATCCCAGACGGTATAGCCGCGCGCCTCAAAGGTCGCGCGGATGCCGCCCGAAGGGAAGGAAGAGGCGTCCGGCTCGCCGCGGATGAGCTCCTTGCCCCGCAGCTCCATAATGACGCCGCCGTCCCCGTCCGGGCTGATGAAAGAATCGTGCTTTTCCGCCGTCGTTCCCGTCAGCGGCTGAAACCAGTGCGTGTAGTGCGTGGCGCCGTTTTCCACGGCCCACTCCTTCATGGCGCAGGCGACGGCGCCCGCCAGCTCGGCATCCAGTTCCGCCCCGGTCTCTATGCAGCCGTGCAGCCGCCGGTACAACTCCTTGGGCAGCCTGCGTCGCATTTCCCTGTCTCCGAAGACCGCGTTTCCGAACAGCGCGGGGATTTGCGTTTTATCCATGCGTCTTCCTCCCGTCTCTTGCGGCAAGATACGGGGAATTATACCATTTTCATGCGCATGGAGACAAGTGCAAGATGGTGTTATCTCGCCTCAAACTGCACGGTGACGCTGGCGCCCACGTTTACGCTGCCGCTGCGGATGCCCGTGCCCTGCGCGCGCTTGCTTTCCATCGCCGCGTCCGTGGAGGCGCCCTCGTATACCGTATCGTACACGGCGTTCTCCGTCACCTTCTCTGTCTCCCCCAGCGTAAGGCCGGAGGCGGCCGCCAGAACGCCGGCTTTCTCCCGCGCCGCTTCCACGGACCGCTTCAGCCCTTCCCGGTACAATTCGTGCCGGCCGGTGCAGTCGAAGGCGATGCTGTTGAACTCCGTCATGCCGCCGTCCGACATCGCGCTGACGACCTCGTCCAGCATGGAGACGTCCCGGCAGGTCACGACCAGCGAGTGGTTCGCCTGATAGCCGGTGATGTCCGGCTCGCCCTGCGGGTCGCTGTAATCGTAGACCGGGTAGTAGCCGTAATAGTCGGTCACGATGTCCTCTTTGGCGATCCCGAGCGCCTCCAGCCGCGCCGTCACCTGTTCAATCACGGCCGTAACCTTCTGCTGCGCCTGTGCCACGCTGCCGGCGCGCACATTGGCGCCGCAGGATACGCGCGCCAGATCCGGGTCGGCGGTGAGCACAGCGCTGCCCTGCGCCGTGATTTCCGTATCCGCAAGGCCACACGCCGAAAGGGCGATCAGAAGCACGAAGAGCATTGCAAACAGCTTTTTCATTTTTTTCCTCCCTGATCCCGCTTTGGATTGCGCGCCCTCCGGCACGGAGGCCGCCTTGTGCGGGATCTTCAACCATGGGACGCGGAGCCCCGGCCGTTTTATCCCTCATGACGAAAATTATATGAAACCTCCGGGCGGCGGCCGCCGCCCGGAGGCCCGGTTTACCTGTGGCGGCCCATTCTGCCCGCAAAGCCGGCGCTCTGTCCTGCGCTCGTCGCCCGGCCGGTCAGCTGGATCTCCGTCTCCTCCTCCCCCACCTGCAGGATGACCGTCTGCCCCTCCTCCAGCTCCGGCGAGGAGAAGACGACGGAGTCCCCGCTGTCCTTCGCCGTATGCTCAAAGAGCACCGTGCCGTCCGAAAGAGAAACGCGGATCACGTCCCCCGCCTCGAAGGCGAGCCCCGCGTACCGGAAGGAAACCTGCGCCGAGTCTTCCCCGAAGCACTCGTCCATGCCGGAGGCGCCGACGGCCAGCACGGTTCCGCCCGAGACGATCAGGCTTCCGCCGTTTTCGCTGCCGGAGTCCAACGCGCCGTTCATGGATTCGGACGGCCCGTCCACGACGACGGTTCCGCCCTCGATGACGAGGTCCCCGTTGGAATCCAGGCCGTCTCCGCCCGCGTGCACGCGCACGGTCCCGCCCGAAATGCGCAGGAGCGCCGGGGCTGCCGACGTGCTGTCCGTCTCCTTCGCGCCTTCGCCCGGCGCAAAGTCCCCCGGCTGCCCGCCCTTTTCCGGGCCTGCACCCTGCGGGAAGTCCATACCCCCGGGCGGCTCCATCCCTTCCGCAGGTTCCATGCCCTCCGGCGGCTCCATCCCTTCAGGCGGCTTTGCGCCTTCCGGCATCCCAGCCCGCTCTCCGCCGGCAAAATCCGGTTCCGCGGAGCTCCCCGCGGCGGCGGCGTTCATGCCGTCGTCCTCCGCGGTGACGTCGATGTCCCCGCCCAGGATGACGATCTCCTCCGCCTCCAGGCCCTCGTAGCTTTCCGTCACGGTGAGGCTGCCGCCCGAGACCGTCAGCTTCGTTTCCGCATGCACGCCGTCGTCCCCCGCGCAGATGACGAGACTGCCGCCCGCAATTTCGATCCACCCCGTATCCGGCTTGCTCTCGTCTCCGTCGGCATGGAGGCCGTCTTCCCCGGCCGTGACGGAAATCCTGCCGCCCGAGATCAGGATGAAGTCGTTGGCGCGCAGCCCCGCCTTCGCGGCTTCGATTGCCAGCGTCCCGCCGCTGACGGTCAGGCTGTCGGCCGCCTGCACGCCGTGTTTGCCCGCGCTCACCAGCGTCAGGCTGCCCGCGCCGTCCAGCAGCAAATCCGCCTTGGTAACCAGGGCGGAGGCCGCGTCGTCCCCCTGCGCCGTGCTTTTAAGGCGGTTTTCGGAGCCTTCGGCCGTCAAAACCGTCACCCGGCTGCAGGAGGCGATCTCCAGCGCGCTGCCCGTGCTGCTCGTCACGTCCAGCCCGTCCAGCACGAGCGTCACGTAGCCTTTCTTCCCGGCCTCCACGACGATGCGGCCTTCCTGCCACGTGCCCGTCAGGCGATAGGTTCCGCTCCCGCCCAGGGTCAGTACACCGTCTTCCAGCGTCACGCCGTCGCCCGTCCACTCCGCCGTATCGCCCGTAAGCGTGATCTCCGCCGTCCATACGGTCTCGGCATCCGCGGTGCCTGAGCCACCGTACGCGTCGCCGAAAAGCACCAGCACACACAGCATTACAAAAGCCAAAGCGGCTGCAATCGTTTCATTTTTCATCAGGCTCACCTCCTGTCGGTTCGCCCATTATGCCATGCGATTGTGGCATCCGCATGAACGCACCCGGAAGAGATCTTGACGAAAAAACCTCCCCGGAAAGGGGAGGAAAACCGCCTTTTATCGCCGTTCAGCCTTTGCACAGGGCCACGAACGCGTCCCGCTGGCGCCGCGCCTCGGAAAGAAGCGCCGCGCAGTCCGCCTTCTGCCGCCCGCGCAGCAGCTCCGTCATCTCGGAAACGGGCGCAAGCCACGGCGTCAGCGCCAGGTTGGCCAGCACGCCCTTGAGCGCGTGCGCCGCCTCGAAGGCGGCGGAGTAATCCTCCGCCCCCAGCGCTTCTTCCAGGCGGGCAAAGTTCCCGTCTTGCGCGGCCATGCCGGCCAGGCGGAGATAGAAGGCCTCGTTTCCGCAGCAGCGCGTCAGCCCCTCGTCCACATTCGCGCCCCAGGCGCGCAGCGCATCGATCGTCAGCATTCCTCTTTTCCTCCTTTGATGAAGCGTTCAAACTCCTCCGGCGGCAGTGGCCGGGAAAAATAGTAGCCCTGGATGATGTCGCACCCCGCGCTCTTCAGCATGTCGACCTGCTCCCGCTCTTCCACGCCCTCCACGATGGTGGGCACGCCCAGGCAGCCGGCCAGATTCATCAGCACGCGGATGATCTCCCGGTTCTTACCGCTCTTTTCGATGTTCTGTACGAACTTCATATCGAACTTGAGGGCATCCACCGGCATCATAAAGAGCATATTGAGCGACGAGTAGCCGGAGCCGAAGTCGTCCATCTCCACCTTGAAGCCGGCCTCCCGCAGGGCCGAAACCATCGCCAAAAGCTGGGCGGTGTCCTCCGTATAAGCCGATTCCGTGATCTCCAGCCAATATTCGCCCGGGGAGAGCGCGTATTTCTCCATGAGCCCCGCAAACCACTGGCCGAGGTTCGGATCGTACAGGTCGATCCGGGAGACGTTGACGGAAACCGGGACGCTGACGCCGAAGCGGTCCTTCCACTCCCGCATCTGCGCGGCCGCGCGCTCCCAGATGTGGCGGTCCAGCTGGCTGATGAGGCCGTTTTGCTCGAAGAGCGGGATAAAGACGCCCGGGCTGATGAAACCCAGCTCCGGATGCCGCCAGCGCACCAGCGCCTCCGCGCTGCACAGCACGGGCTCCTCACCCCGGATGTTGAACTTCGGCTGATAGTACACGCAGAACTGTCCGGAAGCGATGGCCTCCCCCATGTCGTTCATCAGCCGCTCCGCATACACCTCGCGCGCATGCAGCTCATCGCTGTAGACGTTCACGCACTGCTTGTAGTCGTCGCGGATCGCGTCGCAGGCCGCCTTGGCCCGGTCGAACCGGTGTTCCATCTCCATCTCTTTGTCCGCCGCCGGGTATACGCCGAAGCGGACGCGGATGCGGACCGCGTCGCTGAGTTCGTCCAGCACCTGCCCCAGGCGCCGGCGCAGCGGCTCGTAACTCTCCTGATGCCGGCAGTAGAGGTAGAAGAGGTCCGACCCGCACCGGGCCGCAAGCCCGTCGTGTTCCCCGGCAAAGCCGGCGAGAACCCCGCCGATCGCGCGCAGCACGCGGTCGCCGTAGGCGCGCCCGTTCATCTCGTTGAGCAGGCGGAAGCGGTCGATGTCCAGCGCCACGGCGTCCATTTCACCATCGGAAAGCTGTCTGTCCCGCTGCCCCGCGTACTCGTAGAAGAACGCGCGGTTATACAGCCCCGTCAGCGGGTCGTTTTCGGCCGCCTCGATCAACTGCCTGTCCTCGAAGAGCTCCACGACGCGGTTGACGCGCGCCAGAACGGCCTCCGGCGCGTTGTACGGCTTTTTGATGAAGTCCACCGCGCCGAGCTTTAAGCACTCCACTTCCGCGCGCGCCTCGGAGGTCAGCACGATGACCGGGATATCCCGCGCCGCTTCCAGCGTCCGCATTTCGTGCAGCACGTCAAAGCCGCTCATCACCGGCATCAGCAGATCCAGCAGCAGTACGGAGATATCCGCCCCCCGCTCCCGCAGGAGTCGCATCGCCTCCCTGCCGTCCCCGGCGGGCAGGATGTCGTAATCGTCCTGCAGGATGAAGCCCAGCATCTCCCGGTTGACGGCCTCGTCGTCCACCACAAGCGCAAGGCGTTTGTTCAGCCTCGCGTAACGCTTACCGTACAGCGTCACCACCGCCTTTCATGCACCGGGCACTTCTCTTTCTTCATGCTTTTTCCGGCTTTCCCGATCCGTAAAAACCGCAACCGCCGCGCGCGCTGTTCTTGATCTCGTAGAGCGCGGCGTCCGCATCCCTGAAGATGTCCTCCGTCGCGTTCTGCCGGTCTCCGAAGGCCACGCCGACGCTCAGCGTAACGGCGGGCGATTCGCCCTGCGGCACCGAAAGCGCGCGGTTGGCGCGTTCGATCTTGTCCCGTACCAGGTTTTTCAGCTGGGAGGTGGCGTGCGCCATGACGACGCAGAACTCGTCTCCGCCCGTCCTGCAGATAAAGTCCTCCGAACGGAAGGAACTCTTCAGCACCGCGGCGACGCGCCGCAGCGTCTCGTCCCCCGCGTGGTGCCCGTAAGTGTCGTTGACCTGTTTGAAATGGTCCACGTCCACGATCAGCACGCCGACGTCCTTTTCCGTCATCGTCCGGCGGAAATCCTCGAAGGCCGCCCGGTTGTACAGCCCCGTCAGCGCATCGTGCGTGGCGGAATAGGAGAGCTGCTCCTGGTTGCGGCTGTTCTGCCGGAAGAAGTCGTTGAAGGTCTTCGCCAGGAAGCGGGTCTCGAACGCCCCTTCCTCCGGGATCGTCTCGTTGCGCCGGATGTGCTTCACGCACCGCTCCAGCGGGCCGATCATGAGCCTGGAGAACAGCAGCATGACGGCGAACATCACGCACAGCAGCAACGCGACCAGCACGCGCTGGCGCAGCAGCGTGTTGCTCAGCGTCTCCAGGCTGCTCTGCTGCTCCGCCCGCGTCTCTTCCACGAGCGCGTTGATGCTCTTGTCCACGTCGCTGTAGATTTCGTTTTTGCGCTCCACATAGGCCTCGCCGAAGACCAGCTCCCGCGCATGCGCGCGCTGTTCCTCGGCAGAGAGCGCCGCGTCCTCCGGCAAAAGCGCCAGCGTGCAGACCGCCTCCGGCAGATCCTCCGGCGCCAGGCCGTACCCAGCCGCCGTCAGCCGCATGGCGTAAAACTCCACCCCGACCAGCGCGTTGCTCTTTTCAAGGGCACTGGACAGGTAATTGAGCGTTTCCGCCCCGCTCATGTACTGGCGGATCCCCTCCAACGCCCGTTCCCGGCTGCGGGTGACCTCCATCTCTTTCATGAACGCCTGCGCGTGGGCGGGATCCCCCGTCGCGGCGAAGCTGCGCACGTCGGCCGTCAGCGTATCCGATCCTTCGCGAAAGAGCTCCGCGTTTTGCTGGCAGACGATATAGCGGTCCGTCGCCAGGCGCATCCGGTCATATCCCTGCGTCGCGTGGTAGCTGGAGAACAGCAGAAGGACGGAGACGACCAGCACGACGACCATCAGCGCCGCGTTCAAGGCGCGCATGCGGACGCCGCTCGGGGATGCGCTCTTCTTTTCCCTGTCTGTCCCTGTCATTCGGCCACCTCCAGTATCTGACGGATAATCCAGTATACCGGATAAGGGTTACATAATCGGTTACATTTTGTCTTTCAGCATCGAACCGCCGCCCAAAGGCGTCAGGCGGTAATCGAAGCGGACGTCCGAGCTGGGACACTTGCGGTAAAACCGCCCGCGGATGCGCTCCATGACCTGCTTGCCCGTCTCGTAATTGGCCGTGGGCAGCAGGAAGGCCGCCACATTGGGCGAATAGCGCGTCACCGTATCGCTGCGCCGCAGGCTGCAGCGCAGGATTTCCAGCAGCGCGTTCATCCGGTCGTCCTGCCGGATGCTGTCCATGGGTTCCTCGCCCACGTTCAGCAGCGTCACCACGCCCAGAAACGTGGAGACATGCAGGCGCTCCAGGTTGCGCATCAGCATGCTGCAGATTTCCTTGAAGGCGCCGTATTCGCACACCGTTGCCCCCTCGCCCGCTTCCGTCTCCTCCAGCTCTCCGCGGATGCGCTCCATGTCGTCTTCCAGCCTCAGGCTCATCCTCGTGATGCGCCCGTAGTACTCGCGCAGCGCCTCCGAGGGCTGTACCCCCAGATACCGCGTGTTGAGGCGGATGGCGTGATAGTACTGGGTCATCGCGTCGCCCGCCCGGTTCAGCCGGACCAGCGCGTCGATCAGCGCCATATGCAGGCGGTCGTCGAAGCGGTCGATTTCCAGCGCCGTACGGCAGACCGTGCAGACCTCTTCGTCCGCCCCCTGCCGCTCCAGCTCGTCCAGCCACGCATAGACGGCCGCCATATACCGGTTGTGCAGCGCGGTCTTGCGCGCCATCAGCCAGTCCTCCGACTCGCTGAACTGCAAAAGGTCCCCCGTATACAGGGACAGCAGCCGGTTCATGTCCCTGCGGCGCTCCGCCTCGGGGAGATTTCCCTCCAGCGCGTCCAGCAGTTCCATGATCTCCAGCGCGTCCACGCTGACGTTTGCCGGACACTCCCAGTGATAGGCGCCCCTGTCGGAGACGATGCACGCGCCGAAGCCGGGCGCCACGCCGTTCATCGCCTGTCGCATCCGGCTCACCAGCGTCTTGAGCGCCGCCTCCGGATTGCCGGCCGATTCGTCCGCCCAGAGGGTGCTGTACACCCGGGCGTTGGAGACCGGCGCGCCCTGTTCCAGGACCAGGAGCTCCATCAGGCTGACGCTCTTGCGGCTCCTGCCCAGCTGTGTATCCATGCGCAGCTCGTCCACGTAGACGGCGAAGCTGCCCATCATCTGCACGCGGATCGTCTCCGCCAAGATAACCCCCTCCTTACAGCCGCTTGCCCAGCGTCTCCGGGCTGACCGCATAGCTGAGCGCCGCCTCGCGGGTGATCTCGCCCGCCTTGTACAGGCGCGTCAGCTCCGCGTCCATGGAAATCATGGAAGATCCGCCTCCCACGATCGCGTTGTCGATCTGGTGCGTCCGCCCGTCGCGGATGAGATTCTGCACCGCCGGATTGACGAGCATCAGCTCAAAGACGGCCACCTGGCCGCCGTTTTTCTTCGGCACCAGCCGCTGCGAGACCACCGCCCGCAGCGCCATGGCCAGCTGGACGCGGATCTGCGCCTGCTGCTCCGCCGGGAAGGTGTCGATCATCCTGTCCACCGTCTTGGCCGCGCCGATCGTATGCAGGGAGGAGAGCACCAGGTGACCCGTCTCCGCCGCCGTGATGGCCGTGCGGATCGTCTCCAGGTCGCGCATTTCGCCCAGCATGATGACGTCCGGCGCCTGGCGCAGCGCCCCGCGCAGGGCGCGCGCGAAGGTAGGCGCGTCGCCCGGCACCTCGCGCTGGCTTACGATGGATTTCTTGTGGGAATGCAGGAATTCGATGGGGTCTTCCACCGTCACGATGTGCCCGCCGCGCGTGCTGTTGATCCTGTCCACCAGGCAGGCGAGCGTCGTGCTCTTGCCGCTGCCCGCGGGACCCGTCACGAGGATGAGGCCGCTGCGCGTGTCCGCCAGGCGGATGACGCTCTCCGGGATGCCGAGGGCGGAAGGATCCGGCAGGCCGAAGGTCACCATGCGCAGCGTCGCGGCCAGCGTGCCGCGCTGATGGTAGACGTTGCACCGGAACCGGCTGAGGTCGGGCACCGCGAAGGAGAAGTCGTCGTCTCCGTTTTCCTCCAGGACGGTCTGCTCCCGCCGGGCCAGGCTGTAGGCGGTGGCGACCAGCTGCACCGTGTCGGACGGCTTCATCCGCCCGTCCGTCAGGGGCGTAAAATCCCCCTTGACCTTGGCGGTCACCGGCGCGCCGGGCACGATGAAGATGTCCGAACCGCCCAGTGCAAAGGCCTTCTTCAGCAGCTCAATCAGTTCCATTCCTCTTCCTCCGTTTCCACTGCCAGCCGGTGAACCCGCCACGCCGCGTGTTCCTCCGCCGTGCGGGGCAGGGCGGCCGTCAGCGTCAGCGTCCTCACACCGTCCGTCAGGCTGAAGTCCGCCGTCGCGTTCCCGCCGTCAATCACCTCGCCGTCCTCCGGCTGCAGCTGCCCGCCGGCCGCCAGCGCCGCGTGCGCGCGCGCGTCCAGCCGCGAAAGGGCGCGCTCCGCCTGTGCGTTCAGCTCGTAGACGGAAGCGGTCACCTGCGCGCTGCGGCTTGCCAGGCGCAGGTCGTTCTTTGCGCCCATCAGCGACAGCATGCCGAGCACGGTCAGGCTCAGCACCACGCTCACCAGGATCAGGCTGGCCGCGCCGGGCCCGATCGCGAGATTTCCGCGCTTTGTCATGGCTGCCCTCCTTTATACACGGCCAGAGGCAGGGACAGCAGCTCCTGCGTCCCGTCGCCGGCATAGACCCGGCCGGTGACCAGGCAGCCCTGCTCCGTCTGCTCTTCGGCGAGGGCTACGCCGAGCGTGTACTCCGCGCCCGTGCGCGTCCAGTCTCCCCCGTCCGCCAGGCTGAAGCCTTCGGCTTTCAGCAGCGCTTCCCTGTCCTCTGCCGCCAGCAGGGCGTCCGCCACGCTCTGGGCTTCATCCAGCGCCGCGGTGATTCGTCCCGCCGTCGCGCTCATGCGGCTGGCGCCCGCGAAGACCTGGATCAGCACTGAGACGCACAGCATGAAAAAGGCGATGGCGATCATCAGCTCCGTCAGCAGGGCGTTGCCCTGTGTCCGTCTGTTCATGGCTGCGCCTCCCCGCCCGCCGCGTAAAGCCTTACGCGCGTCTCCTTCGTCCGTCCCTCCGCATCCGTCCACACGGCGCGGACCATACCGTCTTCCACGGCCGGCACAAAGCCGGAAACGGCGAACAGGGCCTCGCCGTCCTCCGGCGCAAAGCCGTCCGCCTCGTCCATATAAGAGGTGTACAGCTCCCCCTCCCATGCGTACAGGCGCAGGAGGTACCGTTCGCCGTCGTAGGTGTCCGCCACCTCCAGCACGGGCAGGCCGTTCTCGTCCGCCACGCGCACCGTCCCCGCCTCGTCTCCCGCGCGGACGGCCTGCCGGACGAGCGCCGGCAGCAGCCGGTCCTCATTGTGCGCTTCCGCGCGCAGCACGACGCTGCGGTAAACCTGCGCACCCAGCAGCACCATCAGCACGGACAGCACCGCAAAGATGCCCAGCAGCACGAAGACGAACAGGCCGGAGATGGCGTGATTCCGCCTTACCATTCCTCCGCCCCCCTCTCCATCACCCGGATCTCGGGCAGCTGGTTGGCCGCAAACGCTTCATAGCGGACGTAGTAGTTTTCTTCGTCATAGGAGAGGCCGTAATGCTCTTCCAGATAAGAAACGTCATCCGGATACGCGCCCTCCACGGCATAGCAGGTCAGCGCGGCGTTTTTGACGGCCGTGCGCACGAGGTCGGTTTCGCCGCTGCGCTGGGCGTTCCCGATACGCCCCAGCAACAGCCAGCAGCCGGCCAGCGCCGCGAGGATGACCGCCGCCTTCAGCAAGTCTCTCTTCACCGGAATTCCCCTCGCTTGTCACATCATGCTGCTGAGGATGCCCGCCATCGGCAGCATCACAGCCAGCAGGATCGCGCCGATGACCACGGACAGAAGCGCCACCAGCGTCGGCTCGATAATCCCGACCAGGCGCGCGATGCCCTCCTCGGCTTCCTCTTCCGTCTGCTGCGCGATTTCGGCCATCACCTGGTCCTCGCGGCCCGCGGCCACGCCCACGCGCACCATGCGGTTCTGCAGCTCGTCAAACAGCTTCGCCTGCGCGATCGCGTCCGCGAAGGAATCGCCGCGCTCCAGCGCTTCCCGGATGCCCTGCACTTTGCCCGCGGCCGTCTCGTCCGCAATCGCGCCTTCCGTCATGGCCAGCGCCTCCTCCAGCGGGAAGCCGCTGCCCAGCATCATGGACAGGATGCCCGCCACGCGCGAGGCCGACAGCTTGTCCAGCAGCCTGCGGACCGGCGGGAAATGACGGATCAGGAACCGGATCGTCTTGTGCCTGTGCCGCGTCCGCATCAGCGCCGCCAGCACGATGACAAACAGCAGCGCGAGGCCGACGAGGACCAGCACGACCCATGCCAGCGCCGTACCCAGGCTGATGAGCGCACTGCCGGACGCGCCTGCGCCCGTGCCCATGCTGGAGAGCACCCGCCGGAAGACGGGCAGCACCCGCACCAGCATGATGAAGACGATGACGACCAGCATGACGCCCAGGGAGAGCGGGTAGGTGACCGCGTTTACCACCGTGCGGCGCACGCGTTCCTCTCTCGCGTAATGCTGCTTCAGGCCTTCCATCACGTGCTCCAGCTGGCCGGAACGCTCCCCGATGCCCACCATCTCGCGCAGATAGGCCGGCCAGCGCGCGTCGTCCTTCATCGCCTCGTACAGCGATCCCGTCTCGTTCACCCTGCGGCTGAGCTCCGCGTAAAGCGCGCCGTGCGTATCCGCCGCGGCGCTCTCGGCAAGCGTCTCCATGCCGTCATACAGGGGGATGCCCGCGTTCAGGATGATCCCCACCTGCCCGCAGAATCCGCTCAGTTCCGCACCGGTCAGTCCCTTGTCCTTCTTCGCCATGGTTTTGTTCCTCCCGCATCAATACATTCGCTCTATGGTGTAAGTGCGCGGCTTCGCGATGGCTGAAATCGCCGCTGTCGGATCGAAGAATTTCTCCTTGCCGTCCACCACGATCAGCGTCCACGCGTGATACTGCTTGTCCGCGTAGCCGATCGCCATTTTGCACGGCACGCCCGCCACCCGCATGAGACAGCAGGTGATCGCCGACAGATCCTGGCAGATGCCCATCCGTTTTTCAAAGCTCCCGTCGATGTCCGGCAGCATGCCCGCCGTGACCGTCGCTGCCCGGATGTAATCGTACATGAAGCTCGACTTCATGAAGTTCACCACTGCCTGCGCCGCGTCCTGCCCGCTCTTTCCCGCGCACAGCTCGTCGCTCTTGGCGACGGCCGCCGACAGGCGCGTGTAGTTCACGTACTGGTTGGGTGCGAGGAACGCCGCGTCCTCGCTCGTCAGCTTCGGCGAGATGGAAATCTTGCCCGCCTGGGAATACTTCTTGCCGGAGACATTTTCAAACAGGGAGACCGAGTACTTGCCGCTGCCCATCTGCAAAGGAAAGACCTCCATCTCCCCCTTGTTGTTGAGGTCGTAGGTCAGCGTCTCCTTGCCCTTGGTGATGCGCAGCTTGAGGCGTTTCTTGCTCTGCTTCTTGACGCCCGCCATCACGTACCCGTCTTCCATGTGCGTGACATCCAGCACCAGCTTGCCGTTCGATTTGGAGCTTTTCCCGCGCTCCGGCCATACGGCGTCCTGCGAGTTGGCGCTCACGCCGACCCAGAGCATCAAAAGGAGCCCTGTCAAAACAGCCGCACGGCCGATCAGCTTTGGAACCGACATGCATTCTCTCCTACTTCCGTATAGAATAAATCGCCAAATACAGACATAAATATAATATCAATCCGTGACGTTTCCTGTCAATGCTGCACAGATTATTTGCCCCGTCCGGTGAGAAAAAACGGACACTCCCATCGGGAGTGTCCGTCGCCTGACAGAAATCAGAACTCTTCGAATTCCTCGCCTGCCGACGCCGCTTCCGGCACGTAATCGGCAAAGGTGGTGCCCGTCATCGCCTGCGCCCAGCTCACGTACTCGCTGACCGCGTAGCCCTGCAGCTCCCGCGGGTAGAAGTCGAAGTACACGTTGGAGTAGAGCGGCAGCACCGGCATGTCCTCCACGAAGCGCTGCTGGAAGCTCAGCCACCGCTGGCAGTAGCTCAGCGTGTCGCCCGGCTCCACCTGACGCATGGATGCGGCCAGGTTGTACAGCGTGGCGTCGTTCACCTGCGTCCAGTTGCGCGCGCCCTCCGGCTGGAAGTTCTCCGCCGGGTCGAAGAGCACGTCGAAGTTGGAAGCCAGGAAGTACATGTCCTCCCCGCGCTCCTGCTGGCGGTAGTACTTGGCCAGCAGCGTGTTGAAGTCCTCCGCCTTAAGCGTCAGCGCGATGCCCGCTTCCTTCAGGTGGGGCACCAGGTACTGCTCCAGCGCTTCGGCCACGGCATTGCCTTCCGGATAGCCCAGCGTCAGGTCCAGCGCCACGCGCTGGCCGTTCACGACCTTGCAGCGCACGTCATCCGTGCCCGCGCGGTACGCGCCGCCCTCGCGGTTCTCCGTCCAGCCGTCCGCTTCCAGCACGCGGATCGCCTCGTTCACGTCCAGGGACAGCACCGGGATCTCGTCCATCGTCAGCGCTTCCCAGG
>ODAI012946065.1_pt1 | contig 15813 bp, 9 predicted proteins | sample 1539321 | NCBI WGS metagenome assembly ODAI01 (sample SAMN02144231, study PRJEB22623) | gut metagenome | biome: sheep rumen | host: Ovis aries | place: New Zealand
GAGGAGTTTTGGCGCTTAGCCATAGAAAAAAATCTGAGGATTTTTTCGAAGAAAAAACCGCAAGATTTTTATCAAGAAAAACTAGCTCGCTAACAGCCCTATGTACTTTCCCACGGGAGCCCGTTTTTTCTGTGTAAGATTTCACTAAATTATGTTATACTGAATTATTATGGAGGATTAAAAAATGAAAACCGCTGCTGTTTTTTTTGCTGATGGCTTTGAGGACATCGAAGCACTTTCACCCGTAGATTACCTTCGCCGCGCTGGTGTTGAAGTAATTACCGTTGGTGTTAAAGGAACCCCTTTTAATGACACAATGATTGTAACCAGCTCTCACAACGTTCCAATGATTATGGACATGAGCCTGGACACATATATGAAAAAATACGGAGATTCAATTCCAGACTGTGTAGTTTGCCCGGGTGGCGGAAAAGGTGCTATCAATCTTTCTGAATGCACTACTCTGCTTGCTCATCTTGAAAAAGCATGGGACGCAGACCGTCTTGTTGCAGCAATCTGTGCAGCACCGGCTGTTGTACTTGGAAAGACAAAGATTCCTGCCGGTAAAAAGTGGACATGTTATCCTGAAATGGAAAGTGAATCAAAACCGGAATATTTAAGTGGATACAGCAATAAGGTTTTTGTTACAGATGGAAATCTTGTTACTTCACGCGGACCTGGAGCCGCAGAAGAATTCGCTATGGAACTTGTAAGGATTCTGGCTGGAGATGTAGTTTATAAGAAGGTGCATGATTCAAGCCAGCAGAGGTAGTTTAGTTTACGGTGGTTTCGACAAGCTCAACCACCGTACTGGCGGCTCAACCACCGTACAGGCGGTTTCGACCACCGTACAGGCGGCTCAACCACCGCCGGCCAGGTTATAACTCTTTTTCTTTCTCGCTGATCTGCTCAGCGAGATTTTTTATTTCTTCCTGAATATCATTGAGAATCTTAATATCTTCCGGGTTTTCGCAGGTGATTGAAGCGCCCTGTAAAAGCATCTGAGAAAGCTTTAAGCCCATTTCTTCGTACTTGCAGTCACGTTTTGTTTCGAGTTTATGAATCTCAATTTTTGTTACGCTTTTATCAGTAAAATCCTGAACTTTATCTCCGGCTTTTGACAAAGCTTCTTTTGAAGCTTGAGTTCCACGAGAGAATAAATCTTTTACCTTGTTTCCAATTTCATCCATATTCATAATTACACCCTCTTGATTGCAAGTAATGTTAGGTCATCAGACTGTTCATCTTCCAGCATCTGATCATAATCTACATAGTTCACACCAGAAGAATCTTCTGTTTTATGAGCTGCGTAATAATCATACATATTAAAATATTTTAATAAGAATTCGTCAATCTTTTTATCAATTCTTATATAGTCTGTCTGAGTAACTTTATCTGATTTATAAAGACGGAATACCTTTTCAAGGGACGCAAGGGCAAGAATTGATTCCTGTACACTTCCCTCACACTTAGTAAAATCAAACTCAAGCACTTCTGTTATGTTTGGATTATCCTGCTTTGTCAGAGTAAACTTTCTCTTGTTATAAACTGCTTCAATAATCTGCTGTACACGCTCAGGTCCAAACTCTTCTTTTGCATCTTCCATCTTGATTTCAGTTTCTTCTTCATGAGTTTTCGGATTCATCTTCTTAACTTCAACTTCATTCTGGCGCACTGTATAATCCAGCTCACGGATTCGGCGGGTTGATTCTTCAATACCGTCAGTATACAGGAAGAGAATATCACCATGATTCAGAACTGTTTTTTCAACAACAAAGCCGCCGCGCATTGCAACAAGGTCTGAAGTAAATACTCCGGCTGTAGGAGCAGATGCAAGTGTAAGCACTTTAATCTTATGGCTGGCTGAATCATAAATGTGAACTAGGTTATCTCCGGCATTACACATATAAAGTTCGCCGGTCTTCACATTCAAAAGACAGATGATAAGAGTTGCAAACTTACCGCGAAGACCAAGACCTTCAATAAAGTCATTAATCTGTTCTACAAGCTTTTCAAGGTGAGTTCCGTTTTTAGCATATGACCACTTTTCAAAGTATCGGCGGAAAATTGTAGCAACGACGGTCATGATGATGGCCGCTGGAATACCGTGTCCCGAAACGTCGCATTTAATAATTCCAAACCACGTATCATCAAGTCTCTTATAGTCAAAATAGTCACCAGATACACCAGATTCACCTTCGTAGTAACCAAAGCATTCAAGCTCGTTATCTTTATATTCGGCGTAGGTGTTCTTGTTATTTGCGCCAAGGGCTTCGAGCGGCAGGAAGGCTTTCTGAACGGCCTTACCGTCCATTGCAAGCGCTTCTTCTTCTGCATTTGCAACAAGCTCGTGAGTCATGTTATTAACCGCATCGCCAAGTCGGCCTACCTCATCGCGCGACTTAATCTCAACATCTTTTCCTTTCAGATTAATCTTGTTCTTTGTCTGTCCAATCATAATAACGTGCTTTTCAAGTTTTTTGATTGGAAGGACTATCAGTGATGCAAATACATAAGCACCGATAATTCCAAAGGCTACAGCGGCAATAGCAACAACAAGTGAGAATATCACAATCTTTCTGATTTCTGCATTAAGGCTGTCGATAAGGCTTTGTGTAGAAAGTTCAAGATAGATTACACTGTGAATATAATTTCCCGTAGTTCCCTTGCGGTACATTACCGGTCGGTAGAAAATGTAATCTGTAAGACTGCGGTCAAGATTTTCGGTATCGAAGGCCGGGTATGAGCCGCAGGCTGCTTTTGAATATTCTGCAAGACGGGCATCAAGTTCATTTCTGAGTTCTGCAATTACATCCGAAAGCCTGTCTGCTTCTTCATTATCTTCCGGAAGAACTGAAGCATATAAAGATTCAGCTTCTTTTGAAAGGCTGTCAATTTTATCTGAAAGCTCTGCTACCTCTGTAGCAATTGTTTTATCAAGTTCTTTCAGTTTTTCAGTTACATCAAGAATTACTTTTTCTGTAAGCTGAGACTCTCCATATACCAGAGAATAATTATCCATCTTTTCACTGATATCAGAATCGTTTGTAGCCCAGATGTAATTCAGATTTTCAGCTGAATCCGAGTCCAGCTGCTGACCTATAATCGTAACATATTTAACTTCATCCATTGCATCCTTTTGACCAGGCAAAGCAGAAAGTTCAAGAAGGTTATTTGCAGGGAAGAAATTCTTTACACCAGAATGGAGACTTTCAAGAAGAACCTCAGTTCTGTTCTGCAGACCGGCTGCCATTGTCTGCTCCTGAAGTCTAATTACCTTATAACCGTTTTCAAGAGAAACGGCTATTACAACTGCGATAATAAGTGAGAAGGTGAACGCAATAAGCTTTTGCTTTAAGCTTGGTAAGCGTTTGAAATTTTTCCTTAAGTTCTTCAATGGCATGGCAGCTCCTGTGTAAAGAGAAGCAATTTCTCTTTGCATTAATTTTTTCTCGTATATATTCTGATGTATATTTATCGTTATAAAAATCAAAGTAACGGCTACAATCATAAGGATGATAAACAGCACAATAAAACTGATTGCAACCTTGTATTTATACTGTCTGAACTGCTGGCTCAGACGGCTCTCTGGAACATATTCAGCTTCGATCTTTACTGTACCTGTCTGTGAAATCTTGAGTACATTGCCTGTAAAGTAAAGGCCGCGGTCAGTATGAAGGAGTCCCACTTTATAAGTGCCTTCATCAAGTTCGGTTCCAAGATTAACATTTGAGATTCTTGTGTCTGACTGTACCCGGTACTGTCCGTTTGCAGAAGTAAGTACAAGGTCGTAAGGAGCCTTGCCGTCTGCATCAATATAGATTTCGCGGATGGTTCCATCATATGTAAAGCCGCCACCGTTAATTGTAAGGATACTCTCGCCTGCTTCTGTGCGGCTTTGCTGTACGCTTGTGATGTACGTAGACGGCTGAAATTTATTCAATATATAAAGAGATGAAACCGGCTCGCTGATGTTTCCAACCTCATCCACGGCAGCTACGGATATCATGTAAACACCGTTTGCGCGGTTGTAGTAGCGGCTAGTCGTTAGATTTCTTGTCTGGGTCGCGTTGCTGGTTGTGAGACGGCGCACTTTGGTAAGCTGATTTTCATATCGCTGAATAAGGCTTTCTTTAATCTGTTCAACAGAGTTTGCAGAAAGTCTCATAGGATGCTTTTTCGAAACTGCAATTGATTTTGGAATAGCACCCAGATAATCAATCTTATAAAGATATTGTGCCGTATCTTTTGACGGTGAAGCATTCCATGAAAGGCTGTAATTATTTGATGAAACAAAGCCATATTCATCAAGATTATTAAATTCAATTACAGGAGCCAGTGGAGGTGTAAGGTCAAGATGATAGGTAATTTGTGCCGGCTCAGACCAGTTTCCCGCATAGTCTGCAACTCGGGCAGAAAGAATGTAATTACCATCTTCATTAGCCTTAAGTCTTATTGTATTTTCCTTTGTAAAATGCTCAATCTGCTTTGGAGGCTCTACAGCATTTTCCTTTGCCCAGGTATATGAATATCCAGATATATTAGAAGAGTCGCTTGGGAAATTAATCTGAATGCGTACATCTTCTGACCTTGAACTCTTACCCTTCTTAAATGAAAGCGGCGTAAAGTTTGGAGGAAGAACTGATCTATCTGGAGAAAGAATTGCAATAGAATTTTTTGATGCAGTATTTATCTGCTGCCATATAAACGAAAGAACCTTTATTCCTTCTGCAGAATCTTTTGTCACAAGAGGATAAACGAACATATTGGAATTTCTGTTTTCTGCAAGACTTGATTCATTCCAGTAACTTCCGTCTTTTTTTACCATATAAACAGATTCACGACCGCGCCTTGTATCAAACCAGGTCATGTAAAGTGCGCCGTTAAATTCAAACATAACCGGCTGGCTCGCATTACCGCTATGAGTAAGCTGCTCTGAAGTGCCGGCTGTTACTCCGGCAGCCGTTATATTTTCTACCCAGATTGAAGAGTTTACAGAATCTGTTCTTTCCCAGGTAAGATAAACTTTACCTTCATATTCATAAAGGGAAGGTCTCTGGTTCTGATATTCATGAAACTGTTTTCCACCACGCGAAGAAAGAGAACTTCTGTCTGTTACTAAAACAGGAGGTGTCCAGTTTTTTCCGGCGGCGGAAGAATCAACTGTCATATAAAGCTGATAAGAAAGTCTGTTAGTTTCTGCCGAAGTATACTGTGCCTGGAATACAACTATATCACCAAACGAAGATGGCAAAAGAACCGGAATAAACGGGTTTCTGTAATTCTGAGCAGGTGTAAACTGTGAAAGCTTTGGCCACTTAATACCGTCTGAAGATTCTGCAGAGAAAATTGTAAATGAGTTTTCCTCACCTACAGATGTAAAGAGTCTGAAAGTATCTGAACCGGTTTTATAAATACGAGGTGCAACAGTAATAGAAGATAATGAAGGTATTTTTGATTCGGTAAAGCTTTTACATCCGTCATTTGAAACAAATACCGAAAGATTTGAAAGACCTGTCATTACAGCAACAGCGACTGTCCCCTTCTTTAAGATTGCCGCTGTATACAAATCTGGAACTTCATCTCCAGAATAAATGAAAGGTCCTGCAAAGCCTCTGTTCTCTGTATAGTCTTTGAGCGATGTATATATTCGAACAGAAATGTATGTCTGATGTGTAGAAGGATCAACTTCCTGCCAGAAAAGATATGTCCGCGCCCCGTCAGAAGAAGTCAAGGTTACCGGGAAGCGGGAATCTGTATCAGTAATTACGACAGGATTTTCCCAATAAAAATCGGTAGCCGCAATAGCAGAAAACTGAGTAAGAGCCAGCAGAAGGAGGAAGAATAATTTTTTGAAAAGCGACATATTTTTTCTCATACTCTAGCTGCGGGCCTCAATCTTATTCTTCAAGTCTTTAATTTTCTGCGAGTTTGCATTTGCAGGCTTTTTCAAAAGCTGATCAACAATTGCATTTGCACCTACTACATTATTATTCTGAAGTCTCTGAATTGCAAGCTGATAAAGGCGTTCATCTTCTGTAGAAAGTACAGTTGATGTATTACCGCCAATCTTTGTTGTAATCCTATCCTTCAAAGCCATTGCTTCCTGATTATCAGAAACAAGGGCCAGAGCTTCATCTATTTTTGAAAGTGCATTCTGAAGTTTTGCAGTATCGTTTCCGGCAGAGTTATAAATTTTCTGAGCATCGGCTACAAGCTTCTTTGCACGGTTTGCACCGGTATTACTTACAGGCTTTTGTCTGATTCCAATATCAATTTCTACCTGATAAATCAGATCCTTTAATCCTTTATAGTTTGGTTCAAGCTCATAATAGTCAAGAAGATTTGCATAACCTTCCTGTCTTGTTTCTGCGCTCTTACACATCATTTTTGCCATTTCAATTTTCTGAGCAAACTCTTCATTAAACTTCTGAGGGTTCATGAGGCGGTTAATTCTGAGTGTAAGAATTGATGCTTCCTGATTCAAAGGATATACGTACTGAAGTTTCTGAATACTGTCGAGGGCACGGGCAAGATCTTCTTCTCCTGCAGCACGGTTACCTTCTCCTATCTTACGGCTTCCTTCATCAAAATACTGATAAGCCATATTCAAAAGCTGAGACATTTCCGGATACTGTGGCGCAGACGGAAGAATCTCACGACCAGTTTTCATTGAAATAGCTGTATTTACAAAGTTCAGGAGGTTTGTAATTTCTTCATCTTCATTAACATTTGTAACTGCCCAGCGGATTTTTGCCTGATTCAGATATTTTTCTGCATCATCAAAGCGGCCGTTAAAGTAAGCATCCTTTGCCTTTGTTTTAAGGTCACGAACCTCGCGGACAACGTGCTCGTTTTCTGCCTTTGCAATACTTTCACCCAAAGTCTGAAGCTTTGTATCTGTCTGACTTCTGAGTGTCTCATCATTCTGATTCATCAAAGCTTCATCATATTTTGTAAGGGCATCCTGAAGCTTCTTTCGTGCTGTATCAAAATCTTCATTTCGAAGAGCATTCTGTGCTTCAGTATAACGAAGGTCTGCTTCATTACGAGCGAGCTGAGCGGCTGTCATCTGACGGCGGGCTACAGCGCCCTGCTCCTGTGCAGTTGTAATAAGGGCACGGAGTTTTTGTCTCTGTTGTTCAAAATAAGTTTTTGTTTCAACAACTAAGGCTGGAACCGATTCATCACCACGGCTTCCGTGTGCCGCATAGTTTTCTGAAATTACAGTTTCATAGTCATCAATAGACCTGATTCCATCCAAAGCTGTCTTTTGAACATACTGTGTAATTGAAAGAGAAATATCCGGATAACTGTAATAAATTCCAAAATCAAGTTCCGGGTCTGCGTTAAACGTATCTTCATAAACAACTGATTTAGAAATATCTCTATTAAGCTCAGTCAAAATATTCTGAGGAATCTTTGTAAAGAAACCATTGCGGTATTTATCTGCAGAATTACTGTAAGAAAGCACATTTTCATAAACAGAATCTGAGCTGAGCTTGTAATAACCGGTAATTTCGTTCCAGGCGCGGCTGATAATTCCAGAAGTCTCATCAAAAATCTTATCAAGAGTTTCTGTATAAACTGCAGTAAGCCCGTCAAAGTCTCGGCGACCAGAAGTATTTGCAGCAACTTCATAAGCCTCAGTCCATGGATAACCAGAAAGCTGCTGTTTATATTTTTCTCCGACAATTGTTGTAAGCTTTGAATTAGATTCAAAAAGGCCTCTTACAATTTCACCCTGCTCTTTTATATCAACTTCGTTTCCTGTAATTCTTGCAATACTCTTTTCCTGACTGGCAGCAGTATCCTGAACCTGAGAATAGATTCCTGCAATTCTGTATGCTTCTGTACAAAGCTTTTCTGCATAATCATTTAATGAATAATAAGCTGCATATGGATTTTCAAGAGTATGAGATTCAGCTGCTGCGAGTTTATAAATATCCAGTACACGGTCTTCCAGAGAAGAATAACGAGTTACTTCATTAACCAGAGTCTTATTCAAAGAAACTGAATAGCCCCCATATTTTTTCAGAATCACAGCATATACTGCATCATTCATATTTCCGACAGCATGATTCCACTGTGCATCTACCGCGCCAAGAATACCAGAACCCGGAACTGAATCAACTCCGTAAACAAAACGGAACATAAAAGGCAGGAACGAAGCATCGGTTGAATCCGAATCAAGTTTCTGAACTTCTGCAAACTGTGCCTGCAGCTCCTGGCCAACTGTAATAATTCCCTGACGCAGTCTGTTATAGTTTCTGAAGGCATCTTCAACTTCTGCAAGTCTATTTATAGCCTGTTCATACTGCTCTGCTTTTGCGGCTTTTATAAAATCATTTACAAGGTTATTAAGTCGAGGAAGATAGTTCTTTTCCTCAAACTCTGCAATTCTTTGATCCAGGCTTGCAAGGGTCTGATTAACAGCATCTGTAAGCTGAGTATTGTCTTCCCACTGATCGTAAAAGTTGTCGCGGTAAAGCCAGAAGCCCTCTTTTGCTTTTTCAACAGCGGCTACATATTCGCCTTTGCCGGAAAGCTCTGCAGTGGCATTCTGAATCTCAAGAAACAGAGCACGGAAATAGTTAAACTCTGCAGACTTTTTCAAGTCAGCAATAAACTGAAGGTTCTGGTCTGACGGATGCTTTTCGAATTTTTCAAGCTGGGCCGTAATCTCATATATTTCCTTGTTGTTTCCAGGATCTGTCTGAATCAGTTTGATAAGGCGTTCGGCCAGAATAGAATACTGATTACGAGCGTGCATGATTCGTTTTATACGGCTTTGTGCGTTATCAAAATTTTCAGGATTTTTTTCGATGTAGATATTCAGCTGTCGAAGGGCTTCATCATACTCTGTTCGGCGGATAAGTCTGTCGATTTCAAAAAGAGACAAATCATCCTTTTCCTGCGCATAGGCACAAGGCACGGTGAGAAGGATTCCGAATGCTATACAGAGAAAAACTTTCCCTTTCATATTATTAATTATATTATATTTTATTTTCGGCAAATAAGATATTATACTTATAGAAAAGAATTAAAATTCCGAAAAAGAAGTAGATTATGAAGAAAATGGGTAATTTACCCCGCAAATTGACAGTTTTATTTTTCCTCATTCTTCTTTGCAGTAAAGCAGGTGCCCTTACTATTACAGATGTAAGCTCTGTTCTGGGCGATCTTTTTTCTTCAATGACTGATTCAAATGAAGGTACAACCTCTTTCCGTTCACTTTTAGTTCCTTTTGGCGGGCGCACGGAAAGTCTTGGAAATGCCTATACGGGCCTTTGCGATGACATCAGTTACCTGCGCTATAATCCTGCAGCGGGAGCAATTCAAAAAGAAACTCAGATAGCCCTTTTTCATAATGCCTGGATTGCAGACTCTAAACTTGAAAGTCTTGCCTTTACCACAAGATTCAAAAATATTCCGCATTTAAGTTATGGCGGATATATTTCCTGCTTCTATCTGCCTTTTACAGAATATGATTTCTTTGGTGATAGAGTTGCAGCAAATTACTATACAGAAAGTATAGCGGCTATTAATGCCTCTTACAACGTCCTTGCAGGTTATGATTTTAAGGGACTTGCTTCAGGAATTACCGTAAAAGCCGGCTGGCGCGGAATGCCAGATTATACAGACAATGAAACCGGGGCTATAATTGCAGGTTCAGGTATTAAACAAAGTGCCTTTGCTATTATGGCAGATTTAGGCTTTATGCTTCAGTTCAACTTCCTTAAGTTCTACTCCTCAAGAGACCCGAACGTTCGAATTGGTTTTTCTGCACAGAACGTTGGTGTAGCATTAACCGGTTTTGGAGATGAAATTAAACTTGATGACCCGCTTCCAACCACTGTTGCGGCAGGGATTTCTGTAAAACTCATTAAACCTATCACAGTTTCTGCAGATTTTGTACAGCCACTGAACCTTCAGAACATCAATTCATATCAGATTCCATATTTTAACTCTGGAGTTTCCATTCAGTTTGCCTCTTTTGTATCTCTGCTTGCAGGTTTTTCTCTTAAAGGCGCAAACCCAAGAATCAGTACCGGTTTTGAATTTGAAGTTGCAAAAATCAGATTGAACATGAACTATACTCTTGACCTTACAACTTCCGCGGCCCCGGTAAACCGCATCAGCCTTTCTGCAAAGCTTCTGCTTGGTGATAAGGGACGAAGTGTAATTGATGCTCAGGTAGATGAATATTACCAGATTGGCCTCAAATATTATGCAGATGCAAAATGGGAAGATGCAATTCTTGTTTGGGAAGAAGCCGTTAAATTAAACAAGCGCTTTGACCCGGCAATTCAGGGTATTCAAAGCGCCCGTTATCAGATTGAAATGTTCCAGATGATTCAGGATTCCCTGCAGCTGGATCAAGATTATTAATACTATCTCTTTTTAGTAAAGATTCTGTAGTTCATCCAAGGGAAGATAGAATCTTTTGCTTCAAGCTTTGTAAGCCATTCTGTACTTACAGTATTCGAACCAAGTGAATCAAAAACAGCTGTAAAGGCTGCAATTGATTCCTTAAAGCGTTTTTCTGCAAACTGTGGGAACTCGGAACGGTTAATCATTTTTGCAAGATTAAGACTCTGTGCAAGCATAAGTTCCTTAGCACCAAGATTCAAAAGACGAGTCTTAAGTCCTGTATCCATTGGGAAACGGCCTGCAAGGTCAATCATACGCTCACAACTCTTTCTGATATAGCGCATCATCCAGCAGTTTTTGCTTGAAAGAAGGTTTTCACCATATCCTGTACCAATTCCAGCAGAGAAATATGGCTCAATTTTTTCAAGATTGTACTGTTCATCACACATTCTGTCGCATGAAAGAACAGAAAGTCCTGCATCACTAGCCTTTCTTATAACTTTTTCAAGCCAGCTGATACATTCATTCCAGGTTTTACTGAGCTTTGAAATATCCAGAGTACAGATTTCTGAAACATAATTATATGATGGAAGGAGCTCTGCAGCCTTATCAAGAGTCTGGCAGCGTTTTTCAACAAAGGCTGCTGCATCTTTTTCAACCTGCACTTCTGCACATTCTTTGTTATACAGGCAGCCGGAATCCTTAAAACAGCGGTTCCAGTATTTATATCCTGTTGAATAACGAATCTGATCCTTATCAATCAGACTTGTAAGTTTTTCCATAGGAAGTTCGTAACCAATATCTCTGTTCTGATTTCTATAGCATTCAGCAAAAATAATTCCGTTTTCACCAAAAAGCTCAGAGTCAATTACTCGGTTTCTTGCAAAAATAACTAGAGAATTGTCTGTACGAGAAGGATAGAAGATACCTGCTTCCGGTACAGTTTCTGCAAACAAGATACTTCTTGAATCAAGAATTGTGTAGGTATAGCCGTAAGCGCGGATAAGCTTTTCAATACCAGGTGTATACCCCATTGCAGGAAGCCAGAAACCTTCCGGCATAACACCAAAATACTGACGGTATGCATGGAGTCCGCTTTCAATCTGAGCAGAAATGATTTCTTTGAGATCTGCATAGTGCGGCATAAAGATATCTGTTCCACAGGTTCCCATAAGCTCAATATAGCCTCTGGTCATATACTCTGCAAAAACAGGAATAAGGTTTTTATTGTATTTATTTGTAAAATCTGCAAGAAGAGATTTGTTTGATTCAATTGTGTCGTTTATGATTGCGCAGAGCTTTTCATCAGCCTTATTACGTCTGATTTCTGCCTTACCAAGTGTATTACGTTTTTCAAGCCATTTGATATAGTCTTCCTGAAGTTCCGGATCAGAAAGCATATTACACAAAACCGGAGGAAGAACAAGAGCAAAACGATATTTAATCTTATCTGCCTCTAGTTTTTCAATCATTCTTAAAAGTGGAATATAAACGTTTGAAATTGATTCGTAAAAACTATTTAAAACTGGAGCATTATCTTTCAAGTCTTCATCGGAGTGACGTATAAAATCCTGACTTGCTTTAATAACTATACTCAATATTTTCTGCATAAACTAAACCCTTACCCGATCATGAAAAAGAATGTCTGTGATTTCTATACTGCTCTACTATAAGTTCCTTCATTCCAGAAAGTTCGATAACCGGAGATAAAGGTTCTTCGCGGCCAGGCTGCATTTCATTTACCATTGCTGCCCCCTGCGGAATTGAAATTACTGGAGAGAAAGCAATAACTTCCCCTGTACTGCCAGTAACGCATATAAGTTCAACTTTTATATATTTTTTTCCGGTAGGAAGAAGAACGTACTGTTCCTGACTCTGTGAAGGAGTCTGTACTTCAAAAGCTTCATCCGGTTTTGCATCACCAGGATTTTCGTATGAACAGATTCTAAGCTTTAAGCTGCAGGCGGGATTATCATTGATTCTGGCTAAATCATTATCATTAAGATTCCAGAAAACAAATAACCATGCAGGATTTCGTAAAACGCATGAAACCTGAGTTTCATTAAAGTTTCCGTTAAGCACCAAAGGCTGCTGATTATCGACATCAGTAGCGATAATCATTTCATCTTCTTTATTGTTTGATTCTTCTGAAAGTTCAAGAAGTTCTGCGATAAGGAAGCGTCTGTCCAGATCTTCCGGAACATCAACGCCGTATTCATCTGCCAGCTGCACAAGGTCTGAAAATGAAAGTTTTTCAAGAGAAGCACGATTTATAGGTTCTTCATTCATATTTCAACATAATCTAAAAAAAATGAATTAATGTCAATCTTTTTTTAGGAAAATACTAAAGTCAAAATGACAATGGCCGATAATTAAAGTGTTGGTGATAATATCGGGTGGGAAAACGACATCCAGACACCTGAAAATTAACTCCTATGTTTGCTTTTAAAAGTTGAAAAGTGTGTGAGACTTTTCAACTTTTTTTTATTTAAAACGTTTTAAATTCAAGATTTTTATATTAATTGCCGATATAATAAATGGGTAATTATCGAAAAATGGAATCAATTAACATCAATACACTTCGTGCCGGAATAACCTACACGAGTGACCTTTTGATAGACAGCTCTTTTCTCATTCTGCCAAAAACTGCTGAAATGACAGATGAACTTATCAAGGCTCTCAGACAATGGGGCTTTGAAGAAGTTATCAGTGACGGTTCAATCAGTCTTGGTGGTGATATCGGTGTTTCCAGAGCTGATGATTCCGAGAATGAAATCCAGAAAGAAAAAATCGGTGAAAATGTAAAGAAGGCCATTGAGAGCTCTAAGCACACTGCTGTTGGTAACAGTGATAAAGCCCGCATGGAACTTGTTCGTTCAGTTTATGAAGAATACATGAACTACATCGAGTCTGTTTTCACCCATTACGCTACACATAAAGAAATTGACCAGGAAGAACTTTCAGATACTGTTCAGGATCTTTGTATCTTTATCAAAGAGCACAGACGTTACATTCTTCGTGTAAACTCAACTATTCAGGCTGAAGACAGAAACTTCCTTATCATTCATACAATGCGAACAACTGTTTTGTGTCTGGCAATTGCACAGCAGCTTCATCTTCAGCTTTCAAAGATGGTTGAACTTGGTGTTACCAGTATTCTTCATGAAATTGGTATGCTCCGTCTTCCTCCACAGCTGTACATGACATCAAGAAAGCTTTCCGTTCGCGAAAAAGCTCAGATTTCAAAGCATACACTGCTTGGTTATACAATCATTAAAGATTTGAATTTTGGTCTTTCTATTCAGCTTGGTGTTCTTGAACATCACGAAAAAGAAAACGGAACCGGTTACCCTCGCCGTCTTACCGGAGATAAGATTTCTTCAATTGCAAAGATTATTGCAGTTGCCTGTACATACGAAGCAATTTCTTCTCCTCGAAGTTATAAAGATGAAAAATCTACATTCGATGCTTTACTTGAGTTACTTCAGAACAAAGAACATGCTTATGACGGCTCTGTAATCAAAGCACTTTTGTATACAGTTTCTCTCTACCCTATTGGAACTTATGTATATCTTTCTAACCGTAAGATTGCAGAAGTAATTGATACAAATCCAGACAATCCAAAAACACCAGTTGTTCAGCTGCTTACAGAAAAAGAAGCTGATGGTTCATTAAAGACACTTCAGATTGGTGAAAACAATATTAACATTCTTCGCATTCTCACAAAGAAGGAAAAAGAAGATATTCTTAAACTTGTTCGTGAAAAAGAGGAAAAGGAAACAAGCAAAACTTCTCCAGCCGCGCCTGCTCAGAAAGAAGAAGCACTTCCAGAAGTTTCTGAAATCAATGAAACAGAACCTGCCCCTGCAGCAGCAGCACCTGCTCCTTCTCCTGAAGCACAGCCAGAGACTGCAAATACAGCAGCACCAGAAGGCGATGCACCTGCCGCTGATGATGGCACAGAAGAAGTAGATATTAGTATCTTTGGTTAATAGATTTTAGCCTAATTAAAGAACATCCTTATCTTTTCCACATCCTCTTGGAATTTTTCGTCGATTACCGGCGGATGCTCGTTGAAATATAAGATTTGATTAAGTTCGTCCTGAGTTTTTACACCCCAGATAGGAATAACATTTTCAAACTGGTGAAGGAAGCCGAATGCGAGTGGAATATTTTCAATTACACCTCCGCACAATGGCTGCATTGCAATAAAACCGACATCATGTTCTTCGCAAAGTTTTACAAGTTCAATTGTATCATCACTGCTGATCATACTGAATGGAAACTGAAGAGTTTCATAACAGTCTGAAAGAATTGCCTTTTTTGCAGTTTCAAAATTAGTAGTAACAATTCCAATATGCGAAGCTTTTTTTTCTGATTTTAATGCTTTAAGAGTATCGTAGATTTTGTCTGCCCCTCCCGGAAGAGGAAGAAACTTTTCTGTTTCCAGCTGAAGCAGATCTACGTTATCACAGTGCAGAGTCATCAGACTGGTTTCAAGACTCTGTCTGATTTCGTCTGATGTCTTTGCATCTGTAGTTGTAGAAAGGAATACGTTACGACGGATATCATACAAAGCATCTCCAAGAAGTTTTTCACTTTCCGGAGTTTTTCGCGATGTATCAAACAGATTGATTCCCGCATCATACGCATTGCGTACAAGCAAAGCAACGTTTTCGTCTCCACCTGCCTCGGTGAGTTTCATAGCACCAAAGGCAACGCGAGAAATCAATAAATCAGTTTTTCCAAGTCTAACGTATTCCATAAAACTAGCGTTCTACCGGCTTATAGTTTTTAATAGCTTTCTGGATATAGAATACCAGGTCATCAAGAGCAACACGTTCCTGCTCCATAGAGTCGCGGTAACGTACTGTTACTGTGTTGAACAGTTCGTTTGCAGAACCGTCTTCTTTCTTTTCCTGGATTGTATCGTAGTCTACTGTTACACAGAATGGAGTACCAACTTCATCCTGGCGGCGGTAGCGCTTACCTACTGTTCCAGAAGTATCGTAATCAGTTACAAAGTCTTCCTTAAGCATGTGCTGGATTTCCTTTGCCTTTTCTGCAAGACCGTCTTTCTTCATAAGTGGAAGAACTGCAACTGTGATAGGTGCAAGACGTGGGTCAAGGTGAAGAACTGTTCTGTAGTCTTCTGGCTCACCCTCTTTTGCAACATTCTGCTCTTCGTAAGCTTCGCAAAGGAACATAAGGAAGTTTCTGTTCAAACCTGCAGAAGTTTCGATTACGTATGGAATGTACTTCTTGTTTCCATCTTCCTGGTCAATGTAAGACATATCCTTCTTTGAGTATGTCTGGTGCTGTGAAAGGTCAAAGTCTGTACGGCTGTGAATACCTTCAATCTCTTCAAATCCGATTGGGAAGTTGTAAGTAATATCGTAAGCATCCTTAGCGTAGTGAGCAAGCTTGTCGTGGTGGTGC
>ODAI014101176.1_pt1 | contig 15813 bp, 18 predicted proteins | sample 1539321 | NCBI WGS metagenome assembly ODAI01 (sample SAMN02144231, study PRJEB22623) | gut metagenome | biome: sheep rumen | host: Ovis aries | place: New Zealand
AGTATTCCTTTCATCCGATACACAATTCCTTTCTGTTTTGATTGCATTTTTAATGAATGCATGGTATATTGTGGGGTAAAGGATCGGAGGGAGGCTATACCATGATCGAGATCCGCAAAGTGACGATCCCCGAACTGTCCGACGAGCAGCGAAACCTTTACATCTATCTGCCCGAAGCCGCTCGGCGTGAACCGCAGCGCCGCTTTCCGGTGCTGTACATGTTTGACGGGCACAACGTCTTCTACGATTCGCAAGCCACCTATGGCAGAAGCTGGCGGCTGGGCGACTATCTCGACCGTACGGATACACCGCTGATCGTGGCTGCGATCGAGTGCAGCCATCTGCCCAATGCGCGCATCAGCGAATATGCCCCCTTCAGCTTCCGCGACAGTGAATTCGGTCAGGTGACCGGCCGCGGGCGTGAGACTATGGAGTGGATCGTGAACGTCATGAAGCCCCTGGTCGACAGCAGCTACCCTACCCTGCCCGACCGGGCGCATACCTTCATTGCCGGCAGTTCGATGGGCGGGCTGATGAGCCTGTACGCCCTGTGCGCATACAACGCCGTCTTTTCCCGCTGTGCGGCGCTCTCCCCGTCGATCATCTTCGGCGAAAAGGCGCTGGATGCCTGCCTGCGCAACGCAGCGTTCTCCGACGGCACGGTCGTATACATGGATTACGGCGAGCAGGAGCTCGGCTTTGCCGATACCGCCGCGCGCTGGCGCAGCGTCAGCAGCTTGCTGCTGCGCAAAAATGTCCTGTTGACGACTCGGATCGTCCCAGGCGGCACGCACTGCGAGGCCAGCTGGGAGCGGCAGGAGCCCTTCTTCATCCCTGCGCTGTTATATGAAAGTACACTCTGAGAATACAGGAGGATTCACCATGGAAATACGATATGACAAATGGTACAGCAGCTCTCTCGGCCGCGAGATGGAACTGAAAACCTACGGTGAGAACGGCAAGCCCGTGCTCTGCATCCCCTGCCAGAACGGTCGGTTTTATGACTTTGAAAACTTCAAAATGCTCGACGCCTGGGCCCCCTTCATTGAGGAGGGCAAGGTCTGGGTCATCACGGTCGACACGATCGACAGCGAGACCTGGTCGGACAAGAACGGCAACCCCTATCTGCGCATCCGTCGGCACGAGCAGTGGGTACAATACCTGCTGAAAGAGGTCGTCCCCTATATCCACTCGCTGCAGCGCTCGCGCGGCCAGGCGGAGAGCGGCATTATGGCCTTTGGCTGCTCGCTCGGCGCGACGCACGCCACAAACCTCTATTTCCGCTTCCCCGAGACCTTTGACATGCTGCTGGCCCTCTCTGGCATCTATGACGCGGCCTATGGCTTCGACGGCTATATGGACGAGCTGGTGTATTATAATTCCCCGCTGCACTACCTGCCGAACATGCCGCTCGACCACTCGTATATGGAGTTGTACCGGAAAAACAAGGCCGTCATCTGCGTCGGCCAGGGCAACTGGGAGCTGCCGGACTCCACACGCAGTCTCAAGGCCGCGCTGGACGCGAAGGGCATCCCCGCCTGGGTCGATATCTGGGGCTTCGACGTGACGCACGACTGGCCCTGGTGGTTCAAGCAGGTGGCCTACTTCGTCCCGAAGTTCTTTGAGGACGAGCCCAAGGCGGAGGACACCGCCCCCAGGGAGGAGCGCAAGACCAAAACCGCCGCCAAGCCCAAAGTGCCCCGCAAGAGCCGCGCCAAGGCGAAGGATCTGTGACACAGACAGTTCAGCCCCGTCAAGGGGCTGAACTCAAGCTGTCGACAAAGTGTCGACAGCTTGAAGGCAAAAAGGGAACTTCTGAAAAAAGTTCCCTTTTTGCACGGATTGAACGCAGAAAGGGGACTCCCGCCCCCTCTCTGCGCTCTCCCCCTGCTTATCGTTCCCTTGCCGCACGGGTTTGTCTACAGTCTGAGGCAGCGAAGCCGAATGGCTTCGCTGCCTCCTTTTTTCTATTACATAAAAAGAGGCCCATCTCTTTGGTCGTCAGCTTCCTTTGCTCGCTCAGTGCAAGCCTCCTTGGCGTCATCGATCCCCCCGGCGGGGTTTATTCGGTATCATGCATAAAAAATCTGAATTATTATTGAAATTAAGTGCACTTTATAGACAGGAACGGCGATTGTACGCGCACGCAAAATCCCATTTTTCTCCACTTTTTGAGATAAGACCCCCCTCCGGGGTTCTTTGCAAGCCGTTTTTTCATCCCCCACCCCGGGTTGCGGGCCTTGGGCGGAAAGACTAAAATACAGCCAAAGTTGAAAGCAGGATTGAACGAGATGGGAAATACAAGTCTTCAAGCGCAATACGATTCCCACTATATGGCTAACCGTATTTCCCGGGCCGTCGGTCATATGAAACTGGTCAAAAATATGGTGGAATCCGGCGCGGACTGCACGGAGATCCTCATTCAGATCGCCGCCGTTCGCGGTCAGCTCGACAGCATCTGCGCGAAGCTGCTCTCTCAGTATGCCGGAGCGTGCGCGGAAGAATACCGCCGCACCGGCGATCCCCGGTTGGTAGAACAGCTTCAGACAGATCTTGGTCGGTCCATAAAGAAATAAGTGCATCCGTGGATCACTCCCCTTTGCAAATACAGTTTGGGAGGAACATCGTTATGGCATGTTTCCTGGTATCCACCGCTGAGGCCATTGTCGTCACCGTGGCGGCAAAGGCTGCGAAAAACAGCGAAATGAAAGCAGAATCCCTGAAGCTCGAGAAGAAGGCGGCCGCAGAGGAAAAGCACGAGAAAAAGCTGCCCTGGAGCAAAAAACTGATGATTCTGGCACAGCTTTTGTGGGGCGGCGCGTTTCTGCTGTGCTTCGAGCACATCTGGCACGGTGAAGTTGTGCCATGGTTCCCGTTCCTGACCGCCATGAGCGATCCCGGCGACACGGCCGAGATGCTGCATGAGATGAGCACGATCGGCGTCACCATGGCGATCATCGTCACTGTGACCTGGGCGATCATGATGTTTGTCGCGGACAAGATCCTGGAGCGCCCGGACGCCGAGCCCAAAAAGGCCGCTGCATAAGGAGGCGCCGTCATGACTCTTCTGATCTGCGTTTTTGCGGCCATCGTCGCCACCGTCAAATGGTATACGCGCAAGGACGACAGCCTGATGCTGGGTGTGCCCTGCGTGCTGTTCTGGGGCGCGTCTCTCATGTGGCTGGGCGATGCGATCTTTGAGTATGCCGAGCTGCAGGCCGAGTATTTCACGCCTGCCGCCGAGGATATGCTCAACGACGCTTTCCTGGGGCTCTCCGTCGTGGCGCTGGGCCTGATCCTGTGGATCGTCATTCTGCTGATCAAGGATCCCAAGGGCGTTGTCAAGGCCAGTCTGCGGAAGGCCGCCTCGAAATAAACGCCGGACACAAAAGGCCGCGGATTCACCGCGGCCTTTTTCTATAGGAGTATCGTATGTACAGTTTGGATGAATGCGCCCGTCTCTGGGACGAGGTCGGGCAGCACGGTGACAAGGCATCAAGGATCGAGCGATCCCGCTCGTGGCTTCCGTATTACGCCTCCCTCGCCGAGCCGATGAAGACAGCGCCGTTTTCTTTGGAAGACGGGCACGACAGCGCTCCGGCGCATCTGCTGCGGGAAGGTCTTGTCGGCAGCACGGATACGGTTCTGGACATCGGCGCGGGGATGGGCGGCGACAGTCTGATCTTTGCCTCCCACGGCGCCCATGTCACAGCGATGGAACCGAGTGCGGGCTGCCTGGATGTGCTGCGCCGCCGCGCGCAGCGTCTTGCGATCCATAACATTGAGACGGTCCAGACCTTCTGGGAGGACTTTGACCGGCAGGAAACCTTCGACGTCTGCTACAGTTCGATGTGTCCGGCCATCTGCAATATAGACGAGCTGCGGCGGATGGAACAGCTGTCCCGCCGTCTTTGCTGCCTTGTCACGGTCGCGCGCGGCTCGTATGACAGGCACCGCAAGGCCATGATGGCCGAGCTTGGGATCCAGCCGAAGGGCGGGATGGTCACCGAGGCCATTCACTACTATAACGCGCTGTATCTGATGGGCCGCCAGGTGAACGTCCTCTGCCGCAGCTTCCATCACGAAACCGCGATCCCACGTGAGCGGATCCTGGAGCAATACCCGATCTACTTCCGGATCTTTGGTGTGGAAGAGGAGCGTTCCGTCCCGTTTTTAAAGGACTATCTGGCGAGGAACGCCCCGGACGGGCTGCTGCGTGAAGAAAGCCACATCAACCTTGCTATGCTGATATGGAACGTGAACTGATTCTCAACTACGACAGCGGCCGCATCGCCGCACGGCTGGACCGCGGCGAGCGGCTTCTTATCGAGCGTGTCCGCCTGCAGCTTCACGCCGCCGAGCGCCTTGCGCTGATCGGGGAGACCGGTTCCGGCAAGACCATGACCGCCCTATCCATCCTGCGCCTGTTGCCGGACAATGTATCTATGAGAGGCGGCAAGCTGCTCTTTGACGGGCGCGATCTGACGGCGGAGCGAAGCATCCGCTCGCTGCTCGGCGTGGAGCTCGTGTACATCCCTCAGAACGGGCTGGAGTTTCTCGATCCGGCCAGAACCGTCCGGCAGCATCTGTACGACAGTCTGAAAAAGCTTTCGGTTCCCCGCCGGGAACGGGAGAGCCGCGCTGTGGATGCGCTTTCCGCGGCCGGTTTTCCGGAGCCGCGGGAGATTCTCGGCAAGTACCCGTTCCAGCTCTCGGGTGGGATGGCGCAGCGTGTGACCATTGCGCTGACCGCCTGTTCCAGGGCAAAGCTGCTGATTGCCGACGAACCGACCAACGGTCTGGATGCGGAGGCGAGAGAAGCGTTCTTTCAGCTGCTGGACCGCGTGTTTCCCACGGCTGCCAAGCTCATCATCACGCACGACATGGCGGTGGCCGCGCTCTGCAGCAGGGTGCAGGTGCTCTGCGGCGGACACACGGTGGAGAGCGGCCCGTCCATTCAGGTGCTGCGCACACCGCGGCATCCCTATACCCGTGCCCTGCTCGCCGCGCTCGTGGAAAACGGGATGCAGGAATCTCCGCCCCTGCGCGCAAAGGCCGGACAGTGTCCGTTCTATCGGCGCTGTCGTGCCGCGTCCGACGCCTGCCTGGGCGAGCTGCCCCTGCGCCGCGACGGCGATACAGAATGGTGGTGCTGCCAGCCATGATCGAGGGGCAGAATCTGAAAAAATCTTTCGGTGAAAAGCTCATTTTTGAGCATGCGGATTTTGTGATCCCGGACAGTGCGATCGTCGGCGTTTACGGTCCCAGCGGGATCGGGAAATCTACGCTGGCCAAGCTTCTCTGCGGGCTCATGAGGCCGGATGAAGGCCGCATCCTGCTCGACGGCGAGCCGCTTGTCGCCGCCGACCGGCCCTACGACCGCCGGCGCGGTCTTGCCATTCAGATGGTCTATCAACAGCCGTATGCCTCGCTTGACCCGAGCCAGAAGCTGATCGAGGGCTTCCGCGAGCTGATCCGTTACCACCGATTTGCGAAAAACCGGACAGAGGAAGCGCGCCTGATCGAGATGCTGATGGAAAACGTCGGGCTCGAGAGCGGTATTCTCAGGCACCTGCCACGGCAGATCTCCGGCGGTGAGGCACAGCGCGTCGCCATTGCCCGATGCCTGCTGTTTCAGCCGCGGCTGCTGATCCTGGACGAGGCAACCTCGATGCTCGACGTCTCCACCCAAGCCAACGTCATTTCCCTGGTCAGACGGGTCATGGTCGAAAACAACGGCTCTGTGCTGCTCATCAGCCACGATATGGCCCTTGTGAATTATCTCTGCGATCAAATCTACGGATTTGACAATAATACGTTAAAGGAGAAGACAACATGAAAAAGACCCTTGCCCTTCTGCTCTGCCTGTGCATGGTCCTGGCGCTCTGCGTGACCGCGAGCGCGGAGGGCGCTGCCATCGAGCAGATCACCATCGGCACCACGGCCGCAATCGAGACCGCAACCAACGGCGAATACGCCTATGATATGCTCTCGAGCGGCACCACCCAGATGCCTCTTGTCTATCAGGACACGGACGGCAACTATCACCCCCTGCTGGCGAGCTTCACGACAGAAGATTCACTCACCTGGACCTACACGATCCTCGATGGAATGAAGTGGGACGACGGTGAGAATGTGACCGCCGAGGACATTCTGTTCACACTGCAGTACGAGGATGCAAACGGCAGCGCGAATCTGGTCGACCAGACCGACAGCGAGGGCAAGACCACTGCCGCCAAGTACGCCGGATACGAGATCTCCGAGGATGGGCGCAGCATCGCCCTGACGCTCGCCGCCGCCAATGTCCGCGAGCTTGGCAATATGACCTCGTTCCGCGTCTATCCCAAGCACGCCTGGGAGGGCAAGAGCGAGCTGAGTGAGGATGAGCTTCGCATCGGCTGCGGCCCCTATAAGTTTGAGTCTTTCAGCAAGGAGTCCGGCACGATCACCTTTGTACCCAACCCCTTCTTCCCTCAGCAGCCGCACGCGGCGCGCCTTGTCTACCAGCTCTTTGATAACGACGACACCATGTTCCTCGCGCTGCAGAACGGCGACATCGACATGACCTGGGTCTATTCCACCGGCGTGCCCGGCACCTATCAGGATGTTCTGCGCGACAGCGAGGCCGTTACGCTTATGAGCATCAACGCCACCAACGCGCCCGCTGTTCTGGCCTTCAACAACGCCAAAGGCCCCTTCGCCGATGAAAACCTCCGCAAGGCAGTGGTAAATGCGCTGGACTATGAGCAGCTGCGCAGCTATGTGGGCAGCGCCGCGGCAGATATCCCCAACGCCGGCTTTGTCCCCAGCTCCACGCTCGGCTTCAAGGAGACCGCACAGCTCGCCACAGACCTTGAAAAAGCCGCCTCTTACATGACCGCCGCCGGCTACACGAAAAACGATGCCGGACAATATGCGGACGCCGAGGGGAATGTCTTCTCCTTCACGCTGACCTACCGCGCCGACCGCAACAACCAGGCCAGCTGTGCCGAGCTCATCAAGACCCAGCTCGAGGCCTTCGGCATCGAGGTCGTGCTCGACGGACTGGACAGCGATTCCTACAACGCCAAGACCAGCAACAAGTTCTCCGAGAACAATATCACGATGGAAGCGGCTCTCTACGGTTATACCGCGGCCGGCATGGGCATGGGCAACGGTCTGGCCACGATCTATGTGGACGGTCGGCACCCGGTTCAGGGCGGCGCGCAGGTCTATGACGAGCAGTTCCAGACCGCCCTTGCCGCGATGGCTGCCGCCGCCACGCCGGACGAGTACATCGCCGCCGCCGGGGATATGCAGGATTTCTATGCCGAGCACAATCCGATCGTGGCGCTCTACTGGGACAGCATGACCTTCGGCATCTCCTCCCGCTTTGACAATGTCGTCATCGACGGCGCCTTTGGTCTCAACAACGTCAACAACTGGCTGAGCATCACAGAGAAATAAAAAACAGACGAGGGAGCACGCCATGAAAAAATATGTAAGCAGCATTTTCACAGCCCTGGTGTGCTTCCTCGTCGTCATTCTGCTGAATTTCATCCTGCCGCGGCTGCTGCCCGGCGATCCGATCGCCTATCTGTCCGGCTTTGCCGAGGAGGACATGTCCGCCGCGCAGTACGAGCGCTATGCCGACGCGCTGCATCTCAACGAGAGCCTGCCGATGCAGTTCTGGTATTACCTTCGCTCGCTGGCGGACGGGACACTCGGCTATTCCTTCAAAAAGAACGCCGTGGTCTCGGCGCTGATCCGGGAGCGCATCGGCTATACGCTGCAGCTCACGCTGCCCGCCGTGCTGCTCTCCACGCTTCTCGGTCTCGTCTGGGGGCTCGACTGCGGCTACCACAGGGGCCGCCTGCGCGACCGCGTTTCCACCGCTGTACTGATCGTGCTGAACACCGTACCGGGCTTTCTGATCGCCCTGCTGCTGATCCTGCTGCTCTGCTTCAGGCACCGGCTGTTCCCCTATACCGGTCTGAGCTCTGTCGGCATGGTGCCGGGTGTTCCCGGCTATCTTGCCGACCGGCTGCGGCACCTCTTTCTCCCGGTTCTGACACTGACGCTCGGTGCGCTGCCTTCGCGCTATCTGCTGATGCGAAACACCGTCTCCAAAGCCACCGGGGAAAAATATGTCCTCTACGCCAGGGCGCGCGGGCTCTCCGATGTCAAAATCCAATATGCCTACATTCTCAAAAACATCGCCCAGCCCTTTATCACCATGGCAGGCATGAGCGTCTCTCTGTGCGTCGGCGGCTCGCTGGTGATCGAGAACATCTTCTCCGTCAGCGGTATGGGCAAGCTGCTGACCGACGCCGTCTATACGCTCGACTACCCGCTGATGCAGGGCATTTTGTTCGTCACCACTGGGATCATGGTGATCTCGATCATCGTGTCCGATTTGCTGTGTATTCTGATCGACCCGCGGGTCCGATGGGGGGAAGAGCTTGCGTAAAGAGAGACTTTTTTCACTTTTTCTCGGGCTCGGGCTCCTGCTGCTGTTTCTGGCGGCGGCCTTTTTCCCCGTTTGCTTTACCGGCTACGGTCTCAAGGATATGGACAAGCCGTGGCTCTCCCCTTCCGCTGCGCATTATCTTGGTACCAATTCCCTTGGCTATGATATTTTCACCGAACTGATCTACGGCACGCGTGACACGCTGTTCATCGGCGTAATGAGCAGCGTACTGACGCTGGCTCTCGGCGCGCTGATCGGCACGCTGTCGGCACAAAAAGGCCTGATCGGCACCGTGTTCAACGCGCTGATCAACGTCTTCGTACTGCTGCCGCGGCTCGTCACACTGATCGTGCTCGCGGCCTTCCTTGGCAGCTCCCAATGGCATCTGATTGCCCTGATTGCCGCGTTCAGCTGGGTGGGGACAGCCCGGAACGTCCGTGCGCAGGTCGTTCACCTCAACAGCCAGCCCTTCATCGAAAACTGCGTGATTCAGGGCTATAGCCGCGCTCACATTATCTGGCGGCATATCCTGCCCAATCTCTATGAGATCCTGCTCTCACGCTTTCTGCTGGGCGTCAACAGCTGCATCATGATGGAATCGACGCTGAGCTTTCTCGGCTTTGGTGATCTCTATCACCCCACCTGGGGCACCATGATCAACTTTGCCTACAAGCGCGGCGCCTTTATGCGGCAGGCCTACGCCTATCTGCTGTCGCCGGGCCTGTGTATCATGCTGCTGAGCCTGTCGTTCTATTTCATCAGCCTTTATGTAGAGACGCACCGGGAAAGTATTCAAACATAAGACATCCGGGCAGTGAAGCCGATCGCTTCGCTGCCCGGATGTCTTATTTATCTTATATCCCGTTATTCCGCGTCCGTCGCATCTGCAAGCAGCGGCAGCAGCTCGGCCTTTTCCACCGTCAGTACATAGTTCATCCCATCCACAGTGCAGACAGCATCATACAGCGCAGCAGTATGGACGGTGCCGTCCGCATCCGTCCAGCTCAGCCGCAGCGGCTCCCCCACTGTACGCGCGTCCGTCGCCTCTCCGAGTGCGGACAGCAGGATCGCGGCCTGTGCATCCGTCAGCTCCATGGGCTCGCTTTCAGCCGCTTCGCTGCCGCTTGCCGGCGCGCTATCGGCTCGCGCAGCACTCTTTGCCGCCTCCGACACGGTATTCATTTGAAGGCCATTCTGTGCCGCCTCCGGCGCCATCTGGGCGGCCGCGGGCATGCTGTACATCTCGGCCTCCGCTTCCGCGGCGGCATAATTATCGCCGGTATCTTCGGCGATCTCATCGGCGGTCACCGCCGCCATCGTCAGACCGCCCGCCGCTTTGTCCGCGCGGTTTCGCGCTGCGGTGGACAGGCCGGCCAGCAGCACCACGGCCAGCACGGCGACCGCGGCCAGCTGCCGAGAGCGCTTTGTGAAAATCAGCACGGGCTTTCGGTTTTCGCGGCGGATCTCCGCCATCACGTTTTGATGCAGGGCGGCGGGCGGCTCGGTCTGGAGCTCCTCCATGCCGCCGGAGAGGGCGGTAAAGGCCTCAAGCACAGCGCGGCACTCTTCGCACTGCGCCGCGTGCAGACGCAGCTCCTCGGCGCGCTTATCATCGAGCTCGCCGTCGATCAGGCAGCTGGCCCATTCCTGGTATTCCTCACAGCTTCTCACTTACCGTCCACCCCCTTTCACTTCTTTCACTTCTTTAGACGTTATCCAGTCGGGAAGGTTCCCGTCGTGCTGCAGATACGTACACAGTTTTTTTCTTGCGCGGAAGATGCGGCTCTTCACGGTGCCGCTCTCGAGCCCCGTGACCGCGCCAATCTCCTCATAGCTCAGCCCCTGCAGCTCGCGCAGCAGCAGCACCTGCCGAAACTCCGGCGGCAGCGCGTCAAGCCCACGCCGCAGGCTCTCCTGCGTGAGCTTTTGCTCCAGCAGCCGCTCGGGCTGATAGCGCTCGTCCGGGATCTCCGTCTCGCGCTCCTCGCCGTCCTCGTCCTCTGTCTGCAGCGGCGCCGTCGGTCGGCGCTTTTGCTGCCGCAGAAAATCAAGGCAAAGGTTGGAGGCGATGCGGTAGAGCCAGAGGGAAAAGCGGCTCTCGGCGCGATATGCACCGAGGCCGCGATAGGCCTTCAGAAAGCTCTCCTGCGCGAGATCCTCGGCGTCGGCGGGGTTTTTCACCATGCGCAGGCAAAGGTTGTAGACGCCCTTTTCATAGGCCGTCAGCAGCGGCTCGAAGGCCGCCGCGTCGCCGGACTGCACACGGCGGATCAGCGCCTGTTCTTCCTCCACAGTCACCGCTATCACCTCCCGTTTTATTTCAGATCTCTTTTCATATCCCCTACGATTTTGCGGATCTCCGCAAGGCTCTCGACTTTCACGAGCGCATTACGGTATACCGCGGCGTAGGGTACGCCGTGGAGATACCACGGCAGATGGTGCCGCGCCTCCAGGCAGGCGATCCGCTCGCCGCTGTGCTGTGCAAGCATTTCGATCTGTCCGACGGCGGCGTCCAGCCGCTCACCGAGCGGCGGCAGCGCGGGGATCTCCTCCCCGACAATGGCGGCGTTCGCCTGCGCAAACAACCAGGGGTTACCAAAGCAGCCGCGGCCGATCATCACGAGCTCGCAGCCGGTGTATTTTAGAATATGGGCCGCGTCCTCGCCCGTGAATACGTCGCCGTTGGCCGCTACCGGGATTTGTACAGCCTTTTTGACCTCGCGGATGATGTCCCAGTCGGCGCGCCCGGCGTACATCTGCACGCGCGTGCGCCCGTGCACGGCCAGCGCCGAGGCTCCGGCCTGCTCGAGCACCCGGGCAAACTCGACGGCGTTCACGTGCCCGCCGTCAAAGCCCTTGCGGAACTTGACCGTGACAGGTCGGTCCACGTTCTTCACGACCGCTTCGACGATCCGCCCGGCGAGCTCGACGTCGCGCATCAGCGCCGATCCGTCGCCGCTCTTGACGATCTTCCCGACCGGGCAGCCCATGTTGATATCCAGGATATCCGCGCCCGAGAGCTCGAGCGCCATCGGCGCGGCCTCGGCCATGATGGCGGGCTCGTGGCCGAAGATCTGCACAGCAAAGGGCTGCTCCCCCTCGCCGCGATAGCAGATCGCGCGGGTCTTTTCGTCCCGGTACACAAGCGCCCGGGCCGAGACCATCTCACTGACCGTCAGTGCGGCCCCCTGCTCGCGGCAGAGGCGGCGGAACGCAAAGTCCGTCACCCCGGCCATCGGAGCCAGGATCACGCGGCCATTCAGTGTGACACTTCCGATGCTCACCATTTCAGTTCCAGCCCCACCGGGCAGTGGTCCGAGCCCATGACCTCGGGCAGGATGAAGGCGTCGGTGATCTGCTCTCTCAGCCGGTTCGAGACGACAAAATAGTCGATACGCCAGCCGACGTTCCGCTCGCGCGCTGCGGCGCGGTAGCTCCACCAGGAGTAGGCGTCGGTTTTGTCGGGGTAGAGTGCGCGGAAGCTGTCGGTAAAACCGGCGGCGAGCAGCTCGGTGAACTTGCCGCGCTCCTCGTCGGAAAAGCCCGCATTGCCGACGTTGGTTTTGGGATTTTTCAGGTCGATCTCCTCGTGCGCCACGTTCATATCGCCGCAGACGATCACGGGCTTTTTCTTGTCGAGCTCGACGAGATATGCCCGGAAGGCGTCCTCCCAGCTCATGCGGTAGTCGATGCGCTTGAGTCCGTCCTGCGCGTTCGGCGTATAGACGCAAACGAGATAGAAATTCTCATACTCGAGCGTGACGACGCGGCCCTCGGTGTCGTGCTCGGGAATACCGATCCCACAACTGACGGACAGCGGCGTATGGCGCGCAAAAATCACGGTGCCGGAATAGCCCTTGCGCTCGGCGTAGTTCCAGTAGCTCTCGTAGCCGGGAAAGCTCAGCTCGATCTGTCCGGCCTGCAGTTTGGTCTCCTGCAGACAGACAAAGTCGGCATTGAAGCTCTGGAAGGTCTCTTCAAAGCCCTTTTTCATCACGGCCCGCAGGCCGTTGACATTCCAGGAGATGTATCTCATCGGTTTACCTCTCTAAAAGTGTTCTCTTAAAATCTGCAAATGCGACTTCACCATGTTCTCCGGCAGCGCCTCGATCCGGTACCAGCCGAGCTCGGTGGACTCCCCGTCGTGGACGCAGGGCTCGCCGTGCCAGCGCACGGCCTCATACGCTGTTGTGACGCAGTAGAACTCGTCGCCGTTCCTCACGCGGCAGAAATACTGCCGGCCGGAATAGACGCCGAGCAGCCGCAGCTCGTCGGCCTCGACGCCGGTCTCCTCCCAGAGCTCTCGCCGCGCGGTCTCCTCGCAGCTCTCGCCGAGCTCCATGAGTCCCCCGGGCAGCCCCCAGCGGCCGTCGCTGCGGTGCTGCAGCAGCACGGCCCCGCTCGGATCGCGCACGACGGTCACACTGCCGTTTAAATTCAGCGGCGCGTGTCCCACGCGCTCGCGCAGCCATTGGATATAGCCCATGTCAGCAGCCCCTCGCATCCGACAGCGCGCTGTTGTGCAGCCGCGGCACCAGGCCGTCGGCCGTGGTTTTTGTTGTCTCCACGCGCGTCGCTACCAGACGGTTGATTTTCAAACCTTCTGCGTAAAACTTGGTCTCGTAATCGGTCATGACACCCTGCGCTCCGTTTGCGTGCAGGTCGTTCGTGACTTCGCTCAGCGCCCAGCCCTCGGCCGTCAGCTGCTCGAGAGACCAGGTAAAAAGCGGCGTGTTGTCGGTTTTCAGCCAGATCTGCCCGCCGAGCGGCAGCACCGAGGCGTAGCTGCGCAGGAAGTTCGGCGCCGTCAGGCGGAATTTCGCATCGCGGCTCTTGGGCCAGGGGTCGCAGAAATTGATGTAGATACGGCTCGCCTCGCCGGGGGCGAAAAGCTCGTTTAAGTGCGCGGCGTCCATGTCCATAAAGCGCACGTTCGTGATGCCGCGGTCGCGGACGCGCTCCATCGCGAGGATCATCGCGTCCGGCACCTTCTCGAGCGCCACGAGCAGCGTGTCTGGTTCAGCCGCAGCCGTGTCAGCCGTGAAGCGGCCCTTGCCGCAGCCGAGCTCCAGTTCGAGGCGTGTATGCCCCGGAAAGGCGTCCAGCCAGCGGCCGCGGAGCGCTGCGCCGTCCGTCACCAGCAGCTCCGAAACAGCCTGCATACGCGGCTCTAAATTGTGTCTTTTTCTCATTCTCATCGGATCGTTCACTCTCCCGGCCACAGAATACCATATTGGCGGAAAAACTGCAAGGAAATCGAAAAACATCCCGGAACCGCTTTGTGTTCCGGGATGTCATGACGATTATTCTTTTTCCTTGCCCTTGTCTTTCGTCTCGGACTCGGGCGGGGGATCTTTTTTCACCAGAACACGCTCGACGCGGCGGCCGTCCATGGCTAAAACGGTGAAGGTGTAATCCTCCAGACGGAAGCTGTCGCCGCTCTGGGGGAAGCTGCCAAAGGATTCGACACACCAGCCGCCGAGCGTGGTGCTCTCGGCGCTCAGCTGCTCTTCGTTCAAGCCCAGCAGCTCGCGCACGTCGTCGATACCCATGCCGCCGTCGAGCTCATACTCCCCTTCGGAGCGCTCGACGACCTCGGGCTCGACCTCGTCGGTCTCGTCCCAGATATCGCCCACGATCTCCTCAAGCACGTCCTCCATCGTAATGACGCCCAGCGTCCCGCCGTATTCATCGGTGACGATGGCCAGATGCTGCCGCGCCTTGCGCAGTGTGTTGAGCACCTGGGGCAGCTTGGTGGTCTTGTAGATATAGCAGGGCGGCATCAGCAGCGAGCGGATGTCGGTATGGTCGTTGTCGGTGACGGCCTTTAAAAAATGGTTGAGGTAGAGCACGCCGATGATGTTGTCGACGCTGTCCTCATACACAGGCAGACGCGAGAACGGGGCCTCCTCGATCTCGGCGAGGATCTCGTCCCAGTTGTCGTCAATGTCGATGGCCTGCATGTCCACGCGGGCCGTCATGACCTCGGAGGCGGAGATATCCTGGAATTCAATGGCAGCCTGCAGGAGCTCGGAGCGGTCCTCGTCGAGGACGTCTTCGTCCTCGGCCGTCTCGATGATGGACTGCAGCTCTTCGACGGCTTCGTCAGAACTGTCGTTTCCCTCGCCCTTCATGCCGAGCGTCAGCAGCTTGATGAGCCCGACGACCAGCTTGATCAGCGGGAAGAGCAGCACTGTCAGGCCGCGCAGCAGCCAGGCCTCGCGCACGGCGAAGCTGTTGGCGTTCTTCTTGGCCGTGATCTTGGGGATCGTCTCGCCGAAGATGATGACGAGCAGCGTCATCACAGCGGTCGCGATCCAGGTCTTGTCGTCGCTGCCGAAAACGAGCAGCATAAACACCGACGAGAGTGAGGAGGCCGCAATATTGACAAGGTTGTTGCCGATCAGGATCGCGCTGAGCGTATCGTCAAAGTGCTCGACGATCTTCAGCGCGGTGCCGGCACGCTTGTCCCCGCCATCGCGGAGACTTTCAAGGCGCATGGTATTGCAGGAGGAATAGGCCATTTCACTGGCTGAGAAGAGACCCGAGAGCAACAGGCAAAGCAGTATGCCGAGTCCCACAAAAATACTCGTCATGCGCCCTCACCTCCCTCTGCACTCTCTGTGTCTTCGGGGAGGCGCCAGACCTCCAGCTTTAAAATGCGGTTGTGCTCCATCTCGCTGACCGAGACGCGCAGATCGTGATAGTCGAAGCTGTCGCCCACCTTGGGAATGGCCGCGAACTGCTCATAGGCCCACTCGCCCATCAGCGTGTTGACAAGCTCTTCATTCTCCTCGGGGTCCTTAAAGTCCAGTGTCTCAAACACGTCGGAGACCGACTCCTCCGCGTCGACCAGATAGTGGCCGCCGCCGAGATCGACGACGGTCTCCTTGACCACGTCGTCCTCGTCCCAGATCTCGCCGACGAGCTCTTCAAGAATATCCTCTACCGTGACAATGCCGAGCGTTCCGCCGTAGTTGTCGGTGATGACGGCGATATTCATCCGCGCCTTGGTCATGATCGGCAGGACCTCGTCAATATTCGTGCTCTGGTGGATAAACAGCGGCTCGTCGAGCAGCGCGCGCACATCGAACGTCTCGCGATCGCGCAGATACGTCTTGATAAAGCGGCGGATCTGCAGGATGCCGATGATATTGTCGATGCTGCCCTCGTAGACCGGCAGACGGCTGTGGTTCTGGGCCTTGATCTGATTGAGGATCTCGTCATGGCTGCGGCCGATGTCGATCGCCTCGAGGTCGACGCGCGGCGTCAGGATGCTCTCGACGGTCACGTCGCCAAACTGCAGCGCTGAGGAGATCAGATCGCCCTGGTCCTCGTCTAGCGTGCCCTCTTCGGTCATATCC
>ODAI013813016.1_pt1 | contig 15812 bp, 20 predicted proteins | sample 1539321 | NCBI WGS metagenome assembly ODAI01 (sample SAMN02144231, study PRJEB22623) | gut metagenome | biome: sheep rumen | host: Ovis aries | place: New Zealand
ATAGGAATATATAGGAAAAATAAAAAAATCGAAGGTTTCAACAAGAAGGAAAATAAAAATCAGATATCCTACAGAAGCTATGTTTTCACTGACTGGGAGCTTCCAAAATTTAATCAGGATTTCTTTAAGGAAATTAGGGTGATAAAATGAGTTTTATTTCAAAAATACTCGGTAACAAGGATGACGAATTCCATGAGGTTAGGGTTGACCGTGAAGTGTTGGAATCAGTCATTTATTACTCAAAAAAGGCTTATCCGAATGAATTTTTAGCATTTTTTGATGGTGAAATAAAAGACAAGATACTCTACATTACAGGATTGCTGTTTATTCCGGGTGAAACCTGTGAAACCGGAGCGGTTGTGCATACCGAGCTTATACCTATGAACACTAAATACATGGGATCGGTACACTCACACCCGGGACCAAGTGCAATGCCTTCGGATGCGGATTTGGTGACATTCTCAAAACACGGCTATTTCCATATGATTGTCTGTCTTCCATATTCCCTGCAAACATTCAAGTCATACGATAGATATGGTCAGCATATGGATTATACCATTGGGGATTATGGGGATTTCAGCGACGATAATCTGGATGAATTTTTTGATGAAAGCGACGTTGTAACTGACGATGATGTTTTCAAACCTGGATTTTTCGATGAAAAAGATGATGAATTCTTTAAAACATTGGATGATGAAAGGAAAAATCATTATGATGAATTTGAAAAGCAAAACAAAGTAGAAATAATCTCAAATACTCAAATACCCAATAATCATGTAATAAGAATTGAGTTAAATCCTGATGGCAGTGTTAAAAAAATAAGTAAAAAATAAAAAAATAAAAAACAATTATGGTGAAAAATTGTTTTTTAATTATAATTCTAATCCAATAGCTTCATAGACATTATCTAAAGCTTGGATTTCTTTAATCACGTCTTTTGGAATTTCTTTATCTAAAGTCAGAACCATGATGGCTCTTCCGCCTTTTTCATCTCTTCCAACTTGCATAATTCCAATGTTAACGCCATGTTCACCTAATTTGGTTCCAATTTTACCAATGCTTCCTGGAACGTCTTCATATTTTGCAATAAACATGTGTCCTTCAGGAATAACATCTACCCAGTAACCATTTACTTTTAAGATTCTTGCTTCGTGTAAGTGTGTACCTTCGGCTGAGAAAACATCGCTGTCACTTTTTGCAATAACTTTAATTAATGATTCGTATCCTTTTGCATTGTCTTTTCTTCCTTCAGTAATGCTTATGCCTCTTTCTTTAGCAACTAAAGATGCATTAACCGCATTTACCGGGGAACTTAAGAATGGGTTTACGGCACCCTGGATGACAGTTCTTGTTAAAATTTCAAGATTGTCGATTTCAGCCAATTCACCGCTGTAGATGATTTCTATTTCTTTTATTTTTCCGTTGACTGCTTGTGAGATGAAACTGCCTAACTTTTCACATAAGTCCATGTATGGGGATAACTCCTGGTAAGTGTTATTGTCAATACGTGGCATGTTCAATACATTTTTAGGGTTGTTTCCTTTGATTAGTTCAATGATTTCATCAGCTACAATAATTGCGGCATCTCTTTGTGCCTCTTTAGTTGAAGCAGCAATATGAGGAGTTAAGACAATATTGTCTAACTCGAATAATTTTGAATCTGATGCTGGTGGTTCCTCTTCATATACATCTAATGCAGCACCGCCAATTTTATTATTTGCTAATGCATCATATAATGCCTCTTCATCAATGATTCCTCCACGAGCACAGTTTACAATATATGCAGTGTCCTTCATTAATTCAAACTGCTCTGTGGAAATTGAATGTTCGGTTTCAGGAGTTAATGGAACGTGGATTGTAATGAAATCTGAGTTTTTAAGTACTGTATCTAAATCGGTTAATTCAACGCCCATCTGTTTTGCAACTTCTTCAGGTAAGTATGGATCATATGCCATTGCATCCATTCCGAATGCTTTGCATCTGTTAACTACCTGTGAACCGATTCTTCCCATACCAATTACACCGAGAGTTTTGTTTCTAAGTTCAACTCCCATGAATTGTTTTTTCTCCCATTTGCCTTCTTTAACAGATTTGTCTGCAATGGATATTTTACGGGCCATGCTTAGGATTAAACCCATGGTGTGTTCTGCAACGGTTACAGAAGTTGATTCAGGTGAGTTTACAACCATGATACCCTTTTCGGTTGCAGCATCAAGGTCTATGTTGTCCACACCAACACCTGCTCTTGCAATGATTTGCAGATTGTCAGCTTTTTTAATAATGTCTGCAGTTAATTTTGTCCGGCTTCTTACAATAATTCCATTATATTCATGGATGGTATCTGCTAATTCTTCAGGAGTAATTTCAGTATCTACAACAACGTCAGCTACTTCCTTTAAATTTTCAATACCTTTTTCGTTAATAGCATCAGCAATAAGTACTTTCATATTTTCACCATAATTTCTAAAATATTTAATAGTAAATATTAGTTAAATTTATGTGTTTTATTATATTTAAAGGGTATTATTTATATGCTAATTTTAGCATGTTCAGATTTTTTTTTAAAAATTATTATTTTTTTGGTAAAAATTTTTATATTGATTCTGGCAAATTATTAAATTGGTGATAGAGATGGTATCAGTAGATGAATATGTAATTTCAACCGCAAATGATGTGCCTGGTTACAGGATTGTTGAAACAAAAGGATTCATATATGGTTTGACAGTTAGAAGCAGGGGTGCCGGTGGACAAATAGGTGCAGGTATCAAATCCCTATTCGGTGGTGAAATCAAGCAATATGTAACCATGATGGAAGAGTCACGTGATGAAGCACTAAAAAGAGCAATCGATCATGCAAAGGAATTAGGCGCTAACGGAATTGTTGCAATAAGATTCGACTCAAATGAAATTTCTGATGTAATGCAGGAAATCCTGGTATATGGAACTGCCGTAGTTGTTGAAAAGGAATAGTTAACATGTTTTTTGAAGATTTGGAATATAAAGGTAAAACTGTCCCTCAGACAATTTTGGGTTATGGTCCATTTATGGCCGAGCTTTATTATGGCCATAGGTCAAGACTTTACTTGGATGACTTGTACAATAATCCTCAAAATATTTCAGAGGTTATCCAGGAGGCATATGATCATGGTGTCAGGGCCATTAACCTAGTCAATGATGATAATCTGTTGAAGGCATACGATTTGGCGGTTGATGCAGGTTGTGAAATGAAGGTCATTGCCACAATAGGCAAAAGTGATGTGGATTATTTGAATCCCAATTATGAGGTCGCAAAGGAGGTTGATTGGGACGAGGATATTGAATTGTTTTCTTCTTATGACTGTCCGCTGATGCTTGTTGATGAATTCATTGTTGATGGGTATGATTGGAGGCTGACTTCAAAAATATTAAACATGATAAATGATTCAGGTTCGCTTTCGGGTTTGGTGACTGCATTTCCATCAAGAACTTCCGATTTGCTTTTGGAAAATTTGGACATGGGCCTATTTGATTTTTACATGATACCATATAACAGTTTGTCATATATGATGGATATCAGTGCATTCAATGCCTCACAAAGGCAGGAATTCATTGACAAGATAAAAAAGTTGAATAAGAAAATCATTGCTACAAGAATTCTTGCAGCAGGAGTTTTAAAGCCAAAAGAAGCATTCACTTTTTATAAAAATGTTGATTTTGTAGACGCAATATGCATGGGTATTGCTAAAGTCAGTGAAGCGAAAGAGGACTTTGAGCTGTTGAAAAAATATTAAAGTTTCACGATTTCATATTCTTCAAATGGAACATGTCCTTCAGCTTCAAGGGATTGGTTTAAATCAGCTAATCCATTGATTAAATCTTTTATATTTTTATTTGAAGGTTTCTTTCCGGTAATCTGCAGGTATTGTCTTGGGGATATTTCACATAGTTCACATTCAAAATTGCAGCATCTGTTTTTCTCTTCACAGCCATATCCTTCCTGGGCTTCGTCAGTTCCAATAACAATGTCATCAAGGATTCTTGAAACACGTTCATCTGATGCGAACATTGCTATTTTTTGAGTTTTTCCACAGATTCCAATGGCTCTTTGACCTTTAAAGTTACAAACCCATTTTATTGGATAATTTTCCATATCAGTTATTTGCAAATTTTCCATATTAATCACTCTAATTTTCTTTTCTTTCCTTAATCATCTTTAACAATTCTTTTGAGTTTTCAAATTCCTTTAACTCCCAGGATTTAATCACGGGGATTGTTCCTATTGATTCTTTGATCTTGTCATTATTTATTATAAAGACAGGTTCTGATGTTGTCACCATTGACAAGTCCTTAAGTGGAATGGCCATTCTTTTTAAAGTTTTTTCACTTCTGTTTTTTTCAATATTCGCCATCAATGGAGAATCATTATCTGAACTTTTCATTTTAGCCACTGCATCAAATGGACTTTTATTTGTAGATATCACTCCGTATCCAAGTTTTGATAAGTCATTCACATCATTTGAATATGTTATGTTGTCTTTTTGAGGCTGTTTCAATAAATCAATGTCCAGTGTTACTTTGGTGTTTAGGATTTCTTCAAGTATCATTGCAGTTTCCGCATTAGCCCTTACAATGCCATTTTCATATTTGTACATTGTAGCACGGGATACGTGGGCAAGGCTTGCCAGATCCTTAAGGGACATTGAATATTCTTCACGATATTGCTTTATGACACTGCCGTCAATTTTAACAAAATATCCTCCACGGTCCGCTAAAATTTCAGGATATTCTCCATATAATATCATATTCTTCAATGTTTCAAAGCCGATTGTGGGAATTTCATATCTTTCATAGATTACCCCTTCCTCCAATATGCCATTTCTTGACTTTTCTCCAATTATTATTGGAGATGCTAAGAAAATATTTGCCAGTTGTTTCATTTCATGGGCATTATTTTCGTTGATGCTGTCAATATTTTGAAATGTTTTTAAAAGTAATATCTGCAGGTTTTTTCTTGCCACAATATCAAATGAGCCCTGATCGTAAATGTCTGAAGTTTTAAAGCCCCGTGATTTAAGTAAATTTTCGATATTATGCAATAGTTGGCTTCGAGTTAACATTGTTTACCTCTCTTAAAATATATATTATTTTAATTTTAAATATATTTCCGTAGGTGATTTTAATTAAGTATTTATATATTGGAATTGATGATACGGATTCTCCCGATGGGATGTGTACAACATATCTTGCAAGTCAAATAATTAATGAATTCAAAGACAATGGAATAGATTTGGTTGATTATCCAAGATTGATAAGATTAAATCCTTTTGCTCGTTTTAAAACACGGGGAAATGGTGGAGTCTCTTTAAAAATATTAAATGATTCCAAGGCTGAATTAGCAAAAGAGATAGTTCTGGATGAAGTTGAAAAGCTATCTATGTTTGATTGCGACAATACAAATCCCGGTGTGATTTTTTATGATGGTGAAATTACTCGGGTAATGGAGGATTATGCATTTAGGGCAATCTATGAGTTCATCACAATTGATGAGGCAGAGGAATTTGGAAAATCTGTTGGCTGTGAAATCCATAAATTTAAAAAAGGAAGAGGAATAATAGGATCTATCGCGTCCATCAGTTTGCCTTTGGATGATTTCACATTTGAACTGCTTGAATACAGGGCACCTCAAAACTTCGGTACGGAAAGGCAAATAAATTACGAATCGGTTTATGAAATGGACAAAAAAACTTTTCCCGACACATTTGAAAATATTGATTATTCTGAAGATTATATTGCAATTGAGCCCAAAACGCCATGCCCGGTTTTATATGGAATCAGATCAAATAATGTGGATGCATTAAAAGTGGCCAAAAGCATTGTTGAGGTGTCAGAACCGATTGATGACTCATGCATTTTCAAAACAAACCAGCATACTGACATGCATATTCAAAAAGCCGATCGAATTTCTGACATGAAACAGTTCGGATGTTATAGTGTTTTAGGTAGGGTAAAAAACAAGCCGACCATCATTGATGGAGGCCATATGTTTTTTTATATCGAAGATGATTCAGGCGAGATTGAATGCGGTGCGTATGAGCCAACAAAAAACTTTAGAAAAACAGTTTCCTATTTAAGGCCGGGGGATGTTATCAGGGTTTATGGAGGAATCGGTGAGCAGAACACATTCAACATCGAAAAATTCCAGGTTATCGAATTAAATGATGTTGAGTATAAAAATCCCATTTGCGAGTGTGGAAAAAGGATGACATCGGCAGGTAAAAATAAGGGTTTTAAATGCAAAAAGTGTGGAAATAAAATTGAGTCAAATGAAAAAGTTCCTATTAAAATTTCGCGTAATTTAATAAATGGCCAATTTTATGAAACGCCTGTTTCCGCAAGGCGACATCTCTCAAAACCACTTTGTCGTATGAATTTGAGTTAAATTGAACTTATTCATATTTATTTTTAGATTTAAGTCATTTTTTATAGAATATATTATTTCACTTTTTGTGAATAAAACTTTTATTTGTCATGATTTTTATTCGCATTTGTGGAACTTTTGAGAACTGAATCATATTAATTTATATACTACTTTTTTTATAAAAAATAAATAATTAGCTTATTGTAAAATAAATTTATTAGCATAGTTATATGCTGGGTGGGAGAGGGTATTATTTCAAATAAAGATAACTCGAATAATGAAATTCAACATATTTATCGTCAAAAAACTGATAAACGTATTTTAAAAAAGAATCCATGGAGAGATTACAGATTACACGGATCAATTCTTGTTTTGGTAATAATTGCAATGTTTATCGGTCCAATCGAAATAGAAATTACTAAAGGAGTAACTATTTCAATAATGCCGTTGCTTTACACAATGGTTTTGGGATTGGTATTCTATCTTGCAAAACCTATAAAATGGATTGAAAGAAAGCAGTCCAGGGTTGCTGAAGGAGCAATGATGTTATTTATCGGTATTTTGATTGCAAAATTAGCTATTTCTAGCGGTCAGTCCATGCATCTGTTGTTTGAAATGGGTCCTGCATTGATGCTGCAGGAACTGGGACACTTGGCAACAATTTTAATTGCACTTCCTGTTGCATTGCTTTTAGGTTTTAAACGGGAAACTATCGGTATGACAAATTCAATAGGTCGTGAACCTGAAGTGGCAGTTGTTGTGGACAAATATGGATTCAATTCTCCGGAATCAAGGGGAATATTTGCACTGTTTATTGTTGGAACAATGATTGGAACAGTATTCATCAGCTTTTTAACAAGCATATGTGTATCTATATTGCCATTGCATCCTTTTGCATTTGCTATGGCAAGTGGTGTTGGTAGTGCAAGTATGAATGCGGCATCACTTGGACCGACCCTTGCAGCATTTCCTGCACTGAAAACTCAAATTGAAGCGTTTGCAGGATTCAGTAACCTGCTGTCATTTTCAGTTGGAATTTACATTGTAATCTTTTTGGCTCTTCCTTTGACTGAAAAATTGTATTATCTTTTAGAGCCAAAAATCGGTAGAAAATCTATAGTTGACCCGGAGGGTGATGAATAATGCCTGAGATAATTGATGGATCTGAAAATGTTTCAGTTCATGGTATTTTTAATTGGATATTTCTTTTAGCGATATTTTCAATAATTACGGTAATCGGTAATTATATAGGTTACAAACATCCGATTTCAGATTCCTTGGTGGGAATGGCAATATTGTCATTAATTACTCTTGTAGGTGTTTGGATGGAGAGAAAACTTCCGCTCAACATTTCATCTATTATCTATATCAGCGTAATTGGAATTATTCTTGCATTCCCTACAATGCCAACTTCACAATTCGTTTCATATTATGTTTCAAAAGTGGAACTGATGTCTATCGTTACCGTATTTTTAGCTTATGTAGGTATTGGTATGGGTAAAAGTTGGAATGAGTTTAAAACTCTCGGTTTGCGTGCAATTGTAGTTACCATTTTAGTTATTGCATCCACTTACCTTGGATCTGCACTTGTTGCACATGTTGTTTTAGTTATGACTGGTGTTCCAGTATAACTTTTTTTTCATATTTTGAGAACTGTATTGCTAATTTTTATTCTCATTTGGTGAATTTTATTAAATTGTATGCTATTAATTTTTATAGTAGGTATTACAAAATTTGATATATACACTATTTGGGAGTGGATTATTATTCCTGATAAAGATGGCAATGTTGAACATATTTATAGGGAAAAAACTGATAAACGTATTTTAAAGAAAAATCCATGGAGAGATTATCGTCTACATGGTACTGTGCTAATTTTAGTAATTATAGCGGAATTAATTGGTACAATTGAAATTCCACTCACTAAAGATGTGGCAATCACCATAATGCCCTTGATATATACGATTATTTTAGGTCTTGTTTTTTATCTGGCAAAACCAATAAAATGGATTCAAAGAAAACAGGCACGTATTGCTGAAGGTGCAATGATGCTGTTCATAGGGGTTTTGATTGCAAAATTGGCAGTTTCAAGTGGCCAATCCATAGGTCTAATTTTTAAAATGGGACCTGCTTTGATATTGCAGGAACTCGGACACTTGGCAACTATTTTTGTTCTTCCAATAGCATTGCTATTAGGATTTAAAAAGGAAGCAATTGGTATGACCAATTCCATTGGTCGTGAACCGAATGTTGCAGTAGTTGTGGATAAATATGGATTCAACTCTCCGGAATCTAGGGGAGTATTTGCAATATTCATCATAGGTACGGTAATAGGTACAATATTTATAAGCTTTTTAGTTACATTTTCCCTTTCATTCCTGCCGTTGCATCCCTATGCATTTGCTATGGCAAGTGGAGTGGGGAGCGCAAGTATGAATGCAGCTGCAATCGGACCGACCCTTGCGGCATTTCCAGGATTGGAAACTCAGATTGAGGCATTTGCAGGATTCAGTAACCTATTGTCATTCTGTGTTGGAATTTATATAGTGATTTTCGTAGCTCTTCCATTAACTGAAAAACTCTATAATTGGTTGGAGCCTAAAATTGGAAGGGATTCTATAATGCCTAAAAAGGAGGAGGAATAAATGCCTGACTTAATCGATGGATCTGAAAATGTTTCAGTTCATGGTATCATTAATTGGATAGTTCTATTGGCGATATTTTCGATTATTACAGTCATTGGAAATTATTTGGGTTATAAACATCCTCTTACCGATTCATTGGTTGGAATGGGGATATTGTCATTGATAACTCTTGTGGGAGTGTGGCTAGAAAGATATTTGCCGTTCAACATTTCCTCGATTCTATATATCAGCGTAATAGGTATTGTGCTTGCATTTCCTGGAATGCCAACATCAGAGTTTGTTTTATACTATGTGTCTCAAATTGAACTTTTAGCAATTGTAACCGTGTTTTTAGCATATGTGGGTATTGGAATGGGTAAAAGTTGGGATGAATTTAAGGCATTAGGTTGGAGGGCAATAGTAATAACTGTTCTGGTTATTGCAGCGACATATTATGGAGCTGCTATTGTGGCACATATTGTACTTGTTTTAACAGGGGTTCCTGTAGGATAATAGTTGGGATATGTAAAATTGTTCCGACTAATAACTGAACTATTTTAATACTACTTTTTACAAATATTAAAATGGTGTTTTATGTTTTTAAAAAATATTTCTAAATTTATTTCAAACTATCGCTATGAACAGGCAACAATTGAATCAATAACTACAATAAAGGCTGCATTATTGGATTTTTTCGGAGTGACATATAGGGGTGTTAGTGAGGAAGCTCCGAAGATGGCCTGCATCACTATTGGGGAAATATTTAACGGAAACTTAAATTCAAATTTAAAATCATCTATTATTGGAACAAGATTTAAATCTGATGTATTGCATGCTGCATTGATTAATGGTATTTCCGCTCATGTATTGGAATTGGATGATGGTCACAGAAAAGCCCAAATTCATTTAGGTTCGGTAATTTTTCCAACAGCCCTTGCAATTTCTGAAGCATATGATTTATCTGGAAGAGAATTTTTAGAGGGTGTTATGGTAGGTTATGAAGTAGGAATTCTTCTGGGTCAAATTGTAAATCCGGAACATAGAAACAAAGGATTTCATACAACCGGGACTATAGGAACTTTTGTCGCAGGAGCTGTAGCTTCAAAATTATTGAAACTGGATGATCAACAGATATTGAATGCTTTAGGATTATGTGGTACACAGGCAGCAGGTTTATTGGAATCTGACCACAGTGGATCAATGGGTAAATCATTGCATGTTGGAAAAGCGATTTATAATGGAATTTTATCCGCATATCTTGCAAGAAATGGTTTTACAGGTAGTGAAACAATCTTTGAAGGAAATGAAGGATTCTTAAAAACAATGGTTTTTGACAACACTGATTATAATTTTGAGGACTTCACACTTGAAGAGGTCTTAAAGGACATTGGAAATGTGAGGGTCAGGGACATTTACTTTAAAAAATATCCATTCTGCAGGCATTTGCATTCATCAATTGACACTGCATTGAAGCTAAAAGCTAGCATAGGCGAGGAATATGACCATATTCAAAATATTGCAATCAAGACATATTCTGTTGCAGCAGAGCATAACAATTTCAATCCAAAAAATATTGAAGAGTTAAGGCAGAGTTTGCCTTATGCCGTAGCGATTTCGTTAGTGGTTGGCGAAGTGACTGTGGATGATATTAATCAACTTATTGAATTCGGTCTTTTGGATAACTATTCCACTGTGGATAGGGTAAACAGTATCAAGAATTTGGTGAATCATATGATTATAGTCTGTGATGATAAGCTGGATGAGTTATATCCAAACAAAAGGCCCTCAAATGTCATAATCAAATTGGATAAGACATTCAGAAATGGTGTATTTCAAAATATCTCATTCCTTCCAAAGGGTGAGTTTGAAAATCCATTCCAATTAAGAGATTTAATAGATAAGTTTAAGGCTCTCAATCCTCATTATGATATTAAAAATTTAACTGTTATTGATTCACTTGAAGAATATACTATGAAATATGTTGTTCAAAAATTGAATAGGTAGGTACTATGGAAAACACAAAAAATTTCCTTAAAAAACTGGGCATTGATGAGGTTTCAGGGGATTATATTTCACCAAAGCGATTTGGTGATGGCGGACAGTTCCGTTTTGAAGTTCCGGGAATCCAATCTCCAAAAACAATGAATGCACTTTTAGAGGAGTCTTTAAAAAATGATCTATTTATTCATCGGGTTACACAAACTAAGGGGATAATGATGTTGACCGATGAAGAAATCATGGAAATGGTGGATTTGGCCAAAAATTATGGTTGCGAGTTGTTTTTATCAGTAGGTCCAAGAGCAACATATGATACTTCCGCAACTGTTCACACTAAGGAGGGAAGTAGAATCGGATATCGGTTAAGGGGATATGACAATCTTGTTTATGCAATTGAGGATGTAAAGAGGGCATGTGATTTGGGAGTCCGTGGAATTTTATTATATGATGAGGGACTGTTGTATGTTTTAAATCAGATGAGAATTGAATCTGAACTTCCAAAAAATGTTCATTTTAAGCTTTCTGCACATGCTGGTCATTCCAATCCCGCATCAGCCAAATTACTTGAAAAATATGGTTTAAACTCTTTAAATCCTGTTCGTGATTTGCAAATTCCCATGATTGCTTCAATTAGAAATGCAACTGATATGGCTTTGGATTTGCATACTGAAAATCCTAAATCAACTGGAGGATTTATTAGGCATTATGAAGTTCCAAAATTCATTCAGGTGGCTTCACCAGTATATCTTAAGACGGGAGGGTCCGTTGCGGCCAATCATAATTGGGACACAACAGCCTCTGAAGCCATTGCACGCATAAAACAGGTAAAACTAGTTAAAAGGATGATTGATGAATATTGTCCTGAGGCTATTGCTTCACCGGATAAATCCAGTGATTTGGCAGTTCCTGAGTGATTATATGGATATATTAAAAAACATTTCTGATGCCATTATAAAAGCTTCAACCTCACTTTCAAATGATAAACTAAATGCTTTAAGACGGGCAATTGAGATGGAAGAAAATGAAAATGCTCGTTGGGCACTGAATCAAATTCTGGAAAATTATAAAGTGGCTCAAAAAACCAAGTTTCCATTATGTGATGATACTGGAATTCCTCATGTGATAATTGAAGTGGGATGCGAAAGACAAATCACCGGTGATTTAATAAATCAAATTCATGAAGGCATTGCATTGGGATTAAACAATCTTCCGGCAAGGCCTATGGCAGTTAAGGGTGATGAAATACAACGTATTGAACAAAGCCAAGGGTTATATGATGTTCCGGGTAAACTTTCACCGGCATCAATATTGATTGACAGCATTGATGATGAATCCTCATACAAAAGGGACATATCATCTGATACATTGAATATTCACTTTTTGCTTGAAGGTGGAGGCCCTGAAATTAGATCAAAGACATATAGGATTTACCATAAGCGATCCTTTGAAAATGTTATCGGCACTGCCTGTGAATGGTTGGAGTCATCTCTTAAAATGTTGGGTTGCACTCCTTCAATCCCATCAATTGGAATCGGAAGGACACATTATGAGGCAACATCACTTCTTTTAAAATCAATTGCCTATGGAAATTTAGATAAGCAAAGCCAAATTGAACAAAATATTGCAGATAGATTGAATCAAAGCGGTATTGGACCATTGGGTTTTGGAGGAAAAACCACTGTTCTTGGATGTTATTTGAATATTGGAAATCAAAGGGCAAGTGGAGTTAGAATAGTGTCAATTAGGCCTTCCTGTTTTGTAGAACCGAGAGTTGCCACTTTAAAACTATAAGTTTATATATTATTTAATATTATTTTTAATTAACAATGACAAAGGTTTAAAAAATGCGTGAAAATAACTTTAAAGTCAATCCAAAGTCTTTAAAAACTGCAGTTTCCCGGGTTGAAAAAGATAAAATTGTAACTCGAGGATATAATCAAAGAGATTTAATCGAAAAAATCAAATTTGGGGACATGGTATTTTTACTGTTGAAGGGCAGGTTACCTTCAATAAAGGAAAGTAAGATATTTAATCATGTTTTAGTTTCATTTTGTGACCATGGGGTAACTCCTCCAAGCACTCAAACTGCAAGACTGATAACTTCATCAGGCTCCCCAATCAATTCTGCAATATCTGGCGCTTTATTGTCCTTTGGAAATAAACATGCTGGAGCAATTCAAAAATCAATGGAATTGTATCAATCAAAAATCAGTTCCATTCATTTAATTGATGATTCAAGAATTGACAATAAGCAAATTGCTAGTTTGGCAATCGAAATTTACAATGAGTATGTCGTGAAAGGCAAAAAAATACCTGGTTTTGGCCATAGGTATCATGATGTTGATCCTAGGGCGGATAAATTGATGGAGATAGCAATTAATAAGGGTTATATTGGACCTCACATTAAGCTGGCTTTGGCCCTTCAGGATTTGGTATATGACAAAAAACATATAAGACTGAATGTTGATGGTGCAAATGCAGCAATTTTATCTGATTTGGGTTTTGATCCTGAATTGGGATTAGGGATATTCATGATTGGAAGATTGCCTGGATTAATTGCTCACAGTTACGAAGAGCATATGGATGAAGATGAGTTCAGAAGATTTTGCGATTTGGATGATGTAGAATATATGGGATGATATTATGGAATTTATAGATGTAATAAATGAAAGATATAGTGTAAGGGGATACTTGGATAAGGAAGTTGAAAAGGAGAAACTTGAATATGTCTTAAATGCGGCCACAATAGCTCCTACAGGAGTAAATGCGCAACCGTTTAAGGTATATGTAATCGATACCAAAAAGTACAGGGATGAATTGTCAGCAATCTACGGTGCCAAATGGTTTGTTGAAGCTCCAATTGTATTGGCAGTTGTCGGAATTAAAAACAAGGCATGGACAAGACCTTGGGATCAAAAGAATATTGCAGATATCGATGCAACAATCGTAATGGATCACATGATACTTGCAGCTGCTGATGTGGGTCTTGGAACATGCTATATTGGCGCATTTAAAAAATATAAGGCTCATGAATTCTTAAACCTGGATGAAAATGAGGAAGTGGTATTGTTCACCCCTTTAGGTTATGGCAATGCTGAGCCAAGGGAAACTCCAAGAAAACCGTTAGAGGAATTTGTGGTTTATAAGGATTAAAATGAGTTTATTTATATTGCATGCAGATAATTCCAAAGAAATGGACAAGATTTCAGAGGAATTATCTCAAAATAAATTTAAAGTTATTGAAAAACAGGACAATTACATTTTGATGAAGAAAAAGAGATATGGCAATCTTTTGATTCATGCGGTATGTTTAATTGTTGCATTGTCATTTATTGGAATTGTTATTTTTATTAATGTAGTGTATTTTGCATATTCCTTTTTATGGGCATCTCCAAATGTTTTAATTACCACTGAAACTGTCGGTGATGATGGTGAGCCATTGAAATTCAGCAATATGGATGAAATATTAAACCAGGCTACTCGCCTCATATAATTTCATCAACACTATACTCTTCTATTTTTCTAATGACTAGCGGACTTTTTGCATTAACATATTCAGATTCTTCACCGATTTTTGCATTGATGAACACTTCATTCACACTGGGCTCTGAAAATAGTGTCAGAATGTCTGAAATGAATTCATCATAATCCTTTTGAACATTTTCATCACTAAATCCCAATCGTGGAAGTTCACTGGTCCATAGGTCCTCTCCGGGGGAAAATTTCTTATCGACCACTTTATCGTCCAATATTTCTCCGTCAAGTGTTAGTGAAAAATTTTTATTCAAGATTATCCAAACTGCTCTTTCCATAATACTAGTTTAATATATAATGATATAAATATTATGAAAACTAAGTCATTATTATGGCAAATGTTAAAATGTTTAAATTATTAGGTGTGATGTTGGCGGTAATGTTAATAGTATGGGCAATAGCACCATTCCTAAGGCACCAGCCAATAACCAATGATGTAATGGCCACTGCAATAATACTGATTTTAATTGCAATTGCATATTTTATCATATTGTTCAATCCTGGATGGACCAAGGCAGTATTTTTCTTTGAAGGTATCGTTATTGGTGTAAGTGGGTATATGTTACTGGCTCACCCATACAATTTAGGCTTTGTTATTGTTGGTCTAATTATTGTTATCATAGCAATTCTCGCTTATTTACAAAAATTACCGCCTAGTATATTGAAATTGTTCTATAGATAATTTATTTATCTTTTATTCTTTTTTTTATTAAATATTTTCATGTAATTATTATTTTTTAAATACTTTTTTTTATTCAAAATTCAATTTTACGAAGTCTAATCAAAATTGAATAGTAAAAGATATATATATTACACAACAAAAATAAGTACACCATGGTGATTAATTATGGCAGAGATATCAGACGCAATCGCAATGATAAAAAAAGCTGAATCTGATGCTGAACAACTCATTGTTGATTCTGAAGCTCAATCAAAAGACTTGATTGCTGAATCACAAGTAAAAGCTGAAGAAATTATTTCTCAAGCTAAATTGCAAGCAGAAGACGATGCAAAAGATACTGTTTTTGATGCAGAAGATAAAGCTAAAAAAGAAGCGCAAACAATTGCTGAGCAGTCTAGAGTGGAAGTTAAATCCATAAAAGACAAAGCTATGGCAAATGTTGATGAAGCGGCTTCTATTATTGTCAAAAATATTTTGTAGTGTGAGATTATATGTTCAAGACAGCTAGAATGCGTAAAATTAGAATAGTTACACTTGATAAGTATGTGGCTCCTACAGTGGATGCTCTCCACGAATC
>ODAI014677463.1_pt1 | contig 15812 bp, 11 predicted proteins | sample 1539321 | NCBI WGS metagenome assembly ODAI01 (sample SAMN02144231, study PRJEB22623) | gut metagenome | biome: sheep rumen | host: Ovis aries | place: New Zealand
CATGGAAAAGGTTTCCATAGACGGCGTCATCACCATCGAAGAGTCCAAGACCATGCTGACAGAGCTCGACCTGGTAGAAGGTATGCAGTTTGACAGAGGCTACATCTCCGCATATTTCGCTACCGATACCGAGAAGATGGAAGCAGTGCTGGAAGATCCCTATATCCTGATCTATGACAAGAAGATCTCCAATATCCAGGATATTCTTCCGCTGCTTGAGCAGATCGTGCAGTCCGGCAAGAAGCTCATGATCATCGCGGAGGATATCGAGGGCGAGGCTCTTACCACCCTGATCCTGAACAAGCTGCGCGGCACCTTCTCCGTAGTGGGTGTTAAGGCTCCCGGCTACGGCGACAGAAGAAAAGATATGCTGCAGGATATCGCCATCCTGACCGGCGGTACCGTTATTTCCGAGGAAGTCGGACTGGATCTGAAGAGCGCTACGATCGATATGCTCGGTCAGGCCAAGAGCGTCAAGGTGACAAAGGAGAACACCATCATCGTAGACGGACTTGGCGACAAGGATGCGATCGCGCAGAGAGTTGCCCAGATCAAGAGCCAGATCGAAGAGACCAAGTCTTCCTTTGACAAGGAAAAACTTCAGGAAAGACTTGCCAAGCTCGCCGGCGGTGTTGCGGTTATCCGTGTCGGAGCTGCCACCGAGACAGAGATGAAGGAAGCAAAACTTCGTATGGAAGACGCTCTGAATGCGACCAGAGCAGCAGTTGAGGAAGGTATTATCTTCGGCGGCGGTTCTGCATATATCCATGCGGCAAAGAAGGTTGCGGAGCAGATGAAGGATCTGAAGGGTGACGAGGCAACCGGCGCGCAGATCGTCCTGAAGGCACTTGAATCCCCGCTGTATTTCATCGCTGAGAACGCCGGACTTCCCGGAGCGGTGGTTGTCAATAAGGTTAAGGAAGCTGAGGAAGGCATCGGCTTTGACGCTTACAATGAAGTATATGTCAATATGATCGAAGCAGGTATCGTGGATCCGGCCAAGGTTACCAGATCCGCTCTTCAGAACGCGACCAGCGTCGCATCCTCCCTTCTGACCACGGAAGCGACCGTCGGAAGCATCAAGGAGCCGGCACCGGCAGCACCGGCAGCGGCACCGGGAATGGGTTACTGATTCCCTTCCGGTCACCGGAATACCGTTTCATAAAGCAGTTTGAATATCCCCCGGTTTCGGCCGGGGGATACTTTTTTCCTGGCAATTGCTGACGCAGGGCGGCATTGCCTGCCCGCAGCGCCCAGGCCGCCGGAAGCTTAGAGGATCTGCCGCTTTCATATGCCGTAATCCGGATGCGGCTGTCAGGGACTCCCGGCAGCGAACGGCTTCGGATAAGCTACTTGAAAATTGTGCCTCAGCTTTTTATAATAAGAGAGATTGCGGCTGCTTTCAGGACCGGGAGCGGTCTTCCGGCAGCAGCTGTGAATGCATTGAACACGCATAAGCGTTCCCTGCCAGGGATCAAAAGGAAAGTGCATGACGGAAGAAGAAGAACGCATAGAGATGGAGCTGCGCAGGCAGGACAGACAGAGGGCGCGGCAGGAGGAATGGGAGAAGATCAAAAGTCTTGGCTGGGGTGCCAGAATCGGCTATTTCTGGGACTACTACAAGTTTGTGCTCGTCATCCTTATTTTTGTGATCGTCAGCATAAGCATTGTCCGGACGATGATTATCGGTTCCATGACGGATATGATCCTGGAGGTATCGGTTCTGAACACGGACACGCTGGCTTCGGATGCCGCCCTGCTCAGAGAGGATTTCGTGGAATATCTCGGAGGCCTCGGGAAGCATGAAGAGATCCAGATCGATACCTCCGTGAATGTGGTGGAGAATGCCCGCTCCCAGGCCGATATGATGGGAGATATGAAGCTGACGGTCTTTGCGGCGGCCGGTGAGCTGGATGTATGCCTGGCCCCGGAGAATATCATGATCTATCTCCAGAAAAAAGGCATGTTCCGCTCCTGGGACGACCTGCTGACAGAAGAACAGCGTTCCTTATGGGCCCCGGAGTTTTATATGTGCCCGGATCCGGACCAGAAGGCTCTGACGGATCAGGCGCTGGGAACTGGCGGAGAGAGTGAAAAAGATCCGCAGGAAGAGGGTCCGGACAGCGCTTCGGCAGCGGATTCGGATGAAGGGGACGGGAAGGCAGATTCCTTTAAATCCCGGGAGCATATCTACGGAATCAGGGTGGATGAGAACGGAATCCTGGACAACTATATCTTCTATGGGGAAGAACCGGTCTACCTGTGCGTTGCGGGGAATACAAGGCATGAGGATACGGTCCGGACATTTTTGGAGTTTATGAAAGGCGTTCCCGCGGGCAGCGCGCAGGAGGAACAGTCTGAAGCGTAAGATTTTCAGGAAAGGGTTGGTGTATCATGAATGATCTGTATCAGGAGATTCTGGTGAAGAAAAAAGCGTCCGCGAAGGATACAGCGCTGAAGATTCTGGTGATCGCGGTGACCGTGCTCATGCTGGCGGCAGGCGTGCTGCTTTTCACGCCCCTGCTTCTGGTCGGCGCGATCCTGTGTTTTGTTGATTTTTATTTCCTGCTTCCCCAGTTTGACCTGGAATATGAGTATCTCTATGTGAACGGGGATATCGATGTGGATAAGATCATGTCCAAGAGCCGCAGGAAGAAAGTGGCCTCCTTCTCAAAGGATAATCTCGAGGTCATGGCTCCCACCGGCTCCGCGGTCCTGAATGATTATATGAGCGGATGCAAGATTGAGGATTATTCCAGCGGAGAGGAAAATGCCAGAACCTGGACGCTTGTGTACAGCGGCGACAAGAACAAGACCGCTGTGATTCTGGAACTTCCGGATGAACTGTCGGAAGATATGCGCCGCTACGCACCCCGCAAGGTTTACCTCAGACAGTTCGCCTGAGCTTCCGTCCGGGCCGTTTATTGGTTAATCTGCTGTCTCCTGCGGGCCGATGAGGGCGGATGTTTGAATTGCGCAGGACCTCTATCTTTGCTATAATGCAAAAAATATAGCCAGCTTTTACGGCAGGCATCCGTTTTCACTCTTCCTGCCGCGTGGTCAGTACAGCGGCCATGACGGAAGAGGAAAGCGATGTTTTCGCATTCACAACTGCTTAGATACGGACTGCTTGAAAGGAGCCATGAGCCCATGGGAAGAATCGTTAGCGAAGGTATTACATTTGATGATGTGCTGCTGGTACCATCTTATTCGGAGGTGATTCCGAACGCTGTTGATCTGAGTACGAATCTGACTCAGTCGATCCGGCTGAATATACCGGTTATGAGCGCCGGGATGGATACGGTTACAGAACACCGGATGGCGATCGCGATGGCCAGGCAGGGCGGTATCGGCATTATTCACAAGAATATGTCGATCAGTATGCAGGCGGAGGAAGTCGATAAAGTCAAGCGCTCCGAGAACGGAGTTATTACGGATCCGTTCTTTCTGCATCCGGACAACACGCTGGAGGAGGCGGACGCGCTGATGAGAAAATTCCGCATCAGCGGCGTTCCGATCGTGGACCAGGAGGGAAAACTGGTCGGAATCATCACGAACCGTGACCTGAAGTTCGAGGAGAATTATGACCGCAGGATCTGCGAATGCATGACCAGCGAGAACCTGGTCACAGCCCGGGAGGGGATCACCCTGGACGAGGCGAAGACCATCCTGGGATCAGCCAGAAAGGAAAAGCTTCCGATTACCGATGAAAGCGGCCATCTGAAAGGGCTGATTACGATCAAGGATATCGAGAAGACGATCAAGTATCCCAACAGCGCCAAGGATTCCCAGGGCAGGCTTCTTGCCGGTGCGGGCGTCGGCGTGACCGCGGATGTGCTCGACAGGGTGGGCGAGCTTGTGAAGGCCCATGTCGATGTGGTCGTCGTGGACAGTGCCCACGGCCATTCGGCGAATGTGCTCCGGGTGGTTCATATGATCAAGGAAAAATATCCGGATCTTCAGGTGATCGCCGGGAATGTGGCGACGGCCGAAGGGACGGAAGCCCTGATCAAGGCTGGCGCGGACTGCGTCAAGGTGGGCATCGGACCGGGGTCCATCTGTACGACAAGAATTGTCGCGGGGATCGGCGTGCCGCAGATCACGGCAGTCATGGATGCATACGAGGCGGCGGACAAGTATTCCGTTCCGATCATTGCGGACGGCGGCATCAAGTTCTCGGGTGATATTACGAAGGCGATTGCGGCAGGCGCCAACGTCTGCATGATGGGTTCTCTTTTCGCGGGCTGCGATGAGGCGCCCGGAGATTTCGAACTCTATCAGGGAAGGAAATACAAGGTTTACCGCGGTATGGGTTCGATCGCGGCCATGGAAAACGGAAGCAAAGACCGCTATTTCCAGACCAATGCAAAGAAGCTGGTTCCGGAAGGCGTGGAGGGCCGCGTTGCCTACAAGGGAAGTGTGGAAGATTCCATCTACCAGCTTATGGGCGGCCTGAGATCCGGCATGGGCTACTGCGGGGCTGCGGACATCGAGACGCTGAAGAAGACGGGACGTTTTGTAAAGATTACAAGCGCGGCGCTGCGTGAGTCACATCCGCATGATATTCATATCACGAAGGAAGCGCCCAATTATACGGTGGAGGATGATATCTGACGGACCGGGTCAGGGAAGACCGGCGATATCTGCTTCCAGAATCGGGGATAGAGAAGTGAGCAGCAGAGACGACAATCAGATTCAGGAGGAGAACAGACAGGACAGTCAGATTGACACCTCCGGATACGAGAAGACGCTCAGGGCGGCCCGGAAGCCGGGAGGCAGCGGAAGGCGGAGACAGGACAGGGATGAGGACGACTGGGATGACTATGAACCGGAAGAAGTCTATCCTGTCCGGAAAAAGAAGGGCAGAGGCGGCAGAATCCTGTTCTGGATCATATTCGTGGAAGTTATGGCAGTCGCGTGCGGCGTGGCTTATCTCTATATCTCAAGGGGCAACCCGGATGTAGAGGATCTTCTGGCGAAGGATCCGAAGATCGCCTATGAGACAGAGACAGAGCCGGAGGCCGGGATCGCGGTTCCGAAACCGCCTGTGGACGTCCAGCTCCTGACGATCAATGAATGGTCAAGACCGGGGATCAAAGTCGATTCCATCGAGAAGGTCGTGGTGCACTATCTGGCCAATCCGCGGACGACGGCCCAGGAGAACCATGATTATTTTGAGAGCCTTAAAAATCTGCAGAATACCTATATGAGCGCCAACTATGTCGTCGGACTGAACGGCGAGATCATACAGTGCGTTCCGGATGAGGAAGTCGCCTGGGCATCCAATGAGGCGAATTATTATTCGATCTCTGTTGAGAACTGCCATCCGACGGGCACCGGCAAGCTCAATACCTCGACCTACTGGTCGCTGGTTCACCTGGTTGCCTACCTGACTGAGAAATATAATCTTGGCAGGGACGATATCATCCGCCATTATGACATAACCGGCAAGGACTGCCCGAAATGGTTTGTTGAGCACCCGGATGCCTGGGAAAAGTTTAAGGACGATGTCATGGTTTACCGGCAGGAGTGCGAGCAGGCCCAGTCGGAGGCGATGTCCGAGGCGAGGGCCGCCGGAATCCCGGAGGAGGATGTTCTGGCAACTTACCTTCAGGAAAATGTTACTGTCCCGGAACCGCAGCCCGAGACATCGGACCAGAGTCTGTGGGATGTGCTCAAGAAAAAGGCTGAAAGAGCATATGAGACGCAGACTGAGCCTTCCGAAGGACAGTAGATACACACAGCAATGCAGAGAGGGGAGGCACAGGCCTCCCCTTTTGAAACATTTCTGCTGCAGCGCCGCAGGGAGACATTAAGATGACAGATTTGGAAGAACTTTACAGACAGGTACTGAAGGGAAATGAGGTCAGGAAAAACCTGATCGCGATCCGGCAGGGGCTGGAGAATGAGACTGCCAGAAGGAAGTTTATGTACTTCCTCGGGGGAGAGTTCGGCCCTCTGACCAGCCTTCTGAAGGAGGAAGATCCCAAAGTGCGCCGGAATGCCGCCCTGATCCTCGGCATGACAGAGGATGAGGATGTTCTTCCGGCGATCGCGGAAGCGTGGGAGAAGGAACAGACCCTCTATATCCGCGAGGATTATCTGAAGGCGATGCAGATGCTGGATTACCGTGACTGCCTGCCGAAGCTCCGGGCGGCTGTCGGCAGACTGAGCGCGGAGGCTTCCGGAGGGGATCTGCCTTTATCCGGAAGAACTGCAGCTACGCCCGGGGATACCCCGCCTTCCGCCATAACTAAAAAGTCAGCGCCGCAGGAGGGAAGTTCTCTCTGGGACAATAACCGCCATATCAGCGCGGAGCTCCTTCGCCTGAAGGAGATGCTGCGGAAATATGAAAAGAGGCGCAGGCACAGGTTTATACGCCGGAATCCGGCTCCGGACCTGATCCTTATGGCCAACCGCTGCCAGAGCGGGATAACGGCCGGGCAGATCCATACGGGGGAAGTGAAGGCTCTCTCAGGCGGCGTTCATGTCAGGGGAGGCGACCTGGATGAGATCAGCCGTATCCGGACCTGGAGTGAATGCCTCTTCACGGTACCGGGGGCAAAGCCGGTTCAGGGCAATGAAAAACAGATTGCCGAAGGACTTCATGCGATGCGGATCGGCAGCTATCTCCGTTCCCTCCATGAAGAGGATCAACAGGGCTTCCTCTACCGGATCGAGCTGAAATCCGGCAGCATGGAGAGGGAAAAGAGGGGAGCTTTTATCAGAAAGATCGCCTCTTCGCTGGATCTTCTGGAGCAGGGGCTGCTGGAGAACTCCGATTCGGATTATGAAGCGGAGATCCGGCTGATTGAGCGCAAAGACGGATCCTATGCCGTCTTACTGAAGCTTTTCACGATTCCGGATCAGCGTTTCCTTTACCGCGTTGAGACAGATGCGCAGGGCATGTCTCCCGTCAACGCGGCTCTGGCCGTGCAGCTGGCGCTGCCCTGGCTGAAGGAGGGAGCCCAGGTTCTGGATCCGTTCTGCGGAACGGGTACGCTTCTGATTGAACGCAAATATGCGAAGGACGCGGATCCTGTCTATGGGGTGGACCGGCAGGGAGAAGTGATCCGGAAGGCCCGGATCAACACGGAACGTTTCGGAAAACTGCTCCGGGAAGAAGCTGGAAAAGAAGCTGGAAAAGAGAAGATTCACACTGAAATTTTCTATATCAACAGAGATTTCTTTGATTTCAGGCACGACTATCCCTTTGATGAGATCCTGACGGAATTCCCCAGGCTGAGGGACGATCAGACAGATCTGTTCGCGGATCATTTTCTGCGCAGGGCTTCCTCTCTGCTGGCGGGAGAGGCGGCCGTGATCGTCGTCACGGACGCGCCGCGTTCGCTGATCAGGGCAGCGGAAGCATTCTCTGATTTCAGGATCGCGGGACAGTTCCCGATCAATGAGAGAACCGGAACGACGGAGATTGTCCTGGAATACAGAAGGAGAACGTCCTGAGAAAACGGTTCGGCAGGGAAACACTGATTTATCGGTGTTTCCCGTCATTTTTATAGGCAACGTCAATTTTTTTACGTTGACTATAAAACTGTTGTAAGATTCTCCCCCGGAAAGGTACTTAAGAGGTGAAGGGGAACTAAGGAAACATTGATTCTACAGTGACAAATACGATAATCCGGAATAAATCAGCGTTTCCCTTAAATCCCCGGATGCTTCTCCGGGAGCAGACGACACAGAAGAGAGGATGCAGAGCAGATCAGACAGTACAAAGCGGCATAGCCTCTGCGGAGTTTCAGCAGAAAGGGTTGGATATGGAAGATAAGAAGATAATCGACCTGTTTTTCAGCAGGTCGGAGCAGGCGCTGACAGAGCTGGCGAAAAGATACGGCTCTCTTCTTCATTCGGTTGCCGCGCACATTCTGAGTACGGCTGAAGACCAGGAGGAGTGCGTGAATGATGCTTATCTGGGGACCTGGAACAGCATTCCCCCGCAGAGACCGGATTATCTGAAGGCCTACGTCTGCCGTATCACAAGAAACTGCGCACTGAAACGCTCCCGTTACAATTCAGCGGAACGCAGATGCCGTGAATTCGAGACGGCGCTGGAGGAACTGGAGGAATCTCTCTCCGGAACTGATCTGGAGCAGGAGTGGGCTGCCAGGGAACTTGGCCGGGAACTGAATCTGTTTCTCTCGAAGCTCAGCAGGGAGGACAGGACATTGTTTCTCCGCCGCTACTGGTTTTCAGATTCCGTGAAGGAGATCGCTTCGCAGAGGAATATGACGGAGAACGCGGTCTCCGTCCGTCTTCTGCGTCTTCGCGGAAAGCTGAAAAAGCATCTTGAGGAGCAGGGATTCCAGGTTTGAGGAAGAGAAAGGGGGACAGGCAGATGAAAAAAGAAATCATTGAAGAAGCACTGAGCGAGGTTCAGGATCAGTATATCGAGGAGGCGGCGGCCGGATCCGGAGAGGCAGGAAGAGAAAAGAAAAAACGGATTCCATTCCCGCCCGGAAAGTGGGTGAAGGCCGGGCTCGGCATCTGCGCGGCAGTTGTGCTGTGCGTGACGGCGGCTTCCCTGTATGAGCCGCTGAAGAGGAAATCCGCTGCCGTAACGGAGACGGCCGCCAGTTATGACACTGGCGCAGGCGGCTACGATGGCGGCTACAGCATGAAGGCGGAAAACGGCGCCGCCTACGAGGCAGAGGCACCCTTATCCGCTTCCATGAACGGGGACGCTGTCGACATGGAGGAAGCGGCGGAAGCATTATATGATACGGCAGCGCCTGAAGCGAAGGAAGTTTCGACCGGAGAAGGCAGCTCTCAGGCTCTGGAGAGAGAAGGCCAGACAGAATCTGATACGGAGCAGAAGCTGGTCTATTCGGCCAATCTCAGCCTTCAGACGCTCAGCTATGACGAGACAACGAAGGGGATCCGGGAACTTGTAAAGAAATATAAAGGGATTATCGAGTCAGAATCCGAATCGGACTCCAACTGGAACTGGTACAGGTCCACAGACAGCGATCCGAAGATGACCCTGTACCTGACCATCCGCATCCCGACAGAAAACTATGAGGATTTTCTTGCGGGCCTTGAGGGCAGCGGGAGAGTTGTCAGCCGGAATGTATGGGTGGACAACATCACAAGAAGCTATTATGACCAGAAGGCTGTTCTGAAAGCGCTCGAGGTCCAGGAGGAACGCCTCCTCGACATGATGGACAAGGCGGAGACGATCGAGGATATGATCGCTGTGGAAGCACGCCTGACCGAGGTCCAGACGCAGCTGAACCAGGCAAGGACAACCCTTTCCGGCATGGATTTCGACGTCGCCTATTCCACTGTGAACCTTACCATCGAAGAGGTGACCCGCTATGTACCGCAGGAGACCTCGACCAGCTTCCTGGAGCGTCTGAAGGAGACCTGTATCGACGCGGCATATACCTTCCTCGGAGCATTGCAGTCCCTGCTCTTTGCCCTGATCTATCTCCTTCCCTACGCGGCAGCTATTCTGCTTATCTTCCTGCTGGTGCGTTTTATCTATCGCAGGGTGAAGGCACACAGACAGAAGAAAGGACAGTAAGACAGGAGCGCAGTGCTGCGCAGCGGAAGGCCTGCTTCGGAAGCCGCGCAGCACGCGGTTTTGAGCGCATCAGGCGCTCAAAGATGATATGAGGGAAACGCTGAGCCTGTGGCATCAAAAGCTTCAGCCCGGAACAAATCAGTGTTTCCCTCGTATTCCGATTCACGATACTGAATTATCTGTTAATTGTTCGAAAAGTTGCAAAAAATAGAACAATAGAAGCATTGACAAATTCCGGACATTGTAGTATCATTCATTTTGTTCACGGGAGACAACAAAATGTCGAACGGAACAGTAAATAAGCGCGAGTGGCTCAGGGGTGGAGCGTCGCCTTGCCAAGGCGAAGGTCGCGGGTTCGAATCCCGTCTCGCGCTCTTTTATTTTGCCCGGAAATGCAGCAATTATGCAGCATTTTCGGGCTTTTATACTTTCATAAGTTCTATTGATCGCATATTTTTCTTTCATTTCCCCACTTTACAGCTGTTACAGGTTAAGCACATACATTATTATAATAACAGAACGTTGATGATGCGTGCAGCATAGGATGGAACAGTGACAAAACTGCGTCGGCTGGACAGAATGACGCGTTGATTCAGAAAAAGGACAAGGTTGGCTATGAAACTGTGGACGGCAGAGTTATGATTAAAAATTTGAACTGCTGATATTGTCCCAATGTAATGCTGCGAGGGTCAAAACTACCTTTTACCCCTCGGATCATCTCTACCGCAGCTGCTGTTAAGCATATATACAATAAAAGAAAAAGAGATAATATCTCATTGTGAGATTCTCAATCGCCATTCTGAATTGATTTTCCATTCCGTAACTTTATACAATCATAATTGAATGCGCGTAATTATGACGCGCAGGATTCATGACAGCATTGATCTGCAGCAGAGAACCTGGTTAACCTGAGCAAAGAGGGGAAATAGTATGGAATTCACAATGATAGAAGCGGGCTGGCTGTCGCTGCTGCCGCCAATTATCGCCATCGCACTGGCACTGCTGACCAAGGAGGTGTATTCCTCGCTCTTCATCGGCCTGTTTTCAGGCATGCTGATCTACACCGCATCAAGCGGGGGAACCATAGTCAATACAGCGGCGACGACATTCGATATGATGTCTTCCAAGATCTCCGACAATGCCTACATGATCATCTTTCTGGCGCTCCTGGTGGGCGTACTGTTTGTACTGAACCGCAGAGATTCTGCTTATCTTTGAACCGACTGCCGTCTGTCTCCCCGGAGTGTTTTATGATAAGATGAAAAGGTCAATAGCAGCAGCTGATCATAAAACGCTTTCCGCAACCGCGTCTTCGCGATGACCGGAGAAGAAGGGAGGAATATATTCATGAGTATAATGGCAGCAGTCAGAAGATACATCCTGTTTTCTCTCACATTGCTGACTCTGCTTTTCTGCGTATCTGCCGCAGGCGCGGATGAGACAGAAGGGCTGGAGGAGCCGGAGGCAGATTACGGTACTTTCATCAGTTCCATTCACGTCGGGCAGACCCATGTATGGAAACCGTTTGTGAATTACCCGGATCTTCCGGTCCGTTATTCAAGCGACGATACGAAGATCGCAGTGATCGCGGATGACGGGTCGATCACCCCGGTCAGGGAAGGCGCGGCGACGGTTACGGCTTCGACGCCCCGGACGGATGAATATGAAGCCTGCGAGGCTGAGATGTATTTTTATGTCCTTGCCGAGAATGACGGTCTGTACCTGACGGATATGGCAAAGCATTTTTACTATGAGGGAGCGGAATACCAGCCGGGGGAACTGCCTGCCGAGACAGAGCGGGAACTATGCCTGACACAGCCTGACCTGAAGCTGTTCATAGAGGATTATTTAAATCCCTGGGAAGAGAAGCTGGAACAGACAGAGGCAGTCCTGACAGCTATCCTGAATTACGGAGATCAGTACTTCAGCAAAAACAGCCTTTTCGACGGCTACACCAGCAGCAGCGAGGCGGGCCGGACAGACTGGATGCAGCTGCTCTACCGGAGAGAAGGCCTGTGCTCCTACAATGCAAGTTTCTTCTGTTATCTGATGCATCTTGGCGGGCTTCCGGCCATGCAGGTCGACAGTCCCGTAACGGAGAAACGCGCGCACAGCTGGAATCTGATCGAGCATAATGGTTATTACTATAATCTCGAGGAGTATGATTTTCTGCACGCTCCGAAGGATCGCTATGTGATTCCCCCTCTTTCTGAGAAAACGGCAGCTTATTTCCCGGGGCATATCATACAGGAACATGTCGTACATTTTCCCGTTCCGGGGATTCTGGAGAATTCCTGGAAGATTGAAGACCTTGGAAAGGATCTCTCCAGGCAGTGCCCTCTCTTAATGTATGAGCGGGGGGAAGACGGCGGATACCGCGTCCGGTTTGATGAGATCAGAGAAGGTCACATTCCGGAATGGCTGGACGGCAGCCCGGTTTCTCTGGATGAAATCAGCTATAAAAATATGGAAACAGATCTGCAGGACGGTCAGTATAATGAGGAGGCAAAACCTCTCTTTGACAGGGCAAACGCCCTGCTGTGGGAGGAAATCGCTCCCCTGATGAAAGCAGAAGAGCAGACGGAAGGAGATTGTGAACGCCATCCAGGTGGGAGGATATGATCCCTGTACCATCACGGATTTTGAGATTCCGAAAAAGTACGGCCTTCGTCAGACAATCGCGGATACCCTTGGCGTGGGCGGCGTATTCCGCGCCCTCCGGACGATCCCGGTCATGCTGGATTTTGCCCGCGACATGGAGGAGGTCTGTCCGGACGCCTGGCTGCTCAATTATACGAATCCCATGGCCATGCTTACAGGGGCCATGTTCACGATGACCGGCATCCGGACGGTCGGCCTCTGCCACAGTGTGCAGGTCTGCGCGCCGACGCTCCTGAATGAGCTGGGCATGCGTTTTGACGACAGGGTGCAGTATAAAATCGCCGGAATCAATCACCAGGCCTGGCTTCTGGAATGCACCCGTGACGGGATGGATCTTTATCCGGAGATCAGGCGCAGGGCGAAGCTGTACAATGAAGGAAAACTGGATATCGGGAGCTGGGAGCAGACTGTACGGTTCATGTCATAGACTTGCCGGAAGGCTATGCGGAAGATGACACAGAGTATCCGGCAGATCACGAAGAGAAGCAGCTTGAGATCATATTGAAGAAAGAATAAGCTGCCGGAGAAAGAATAAGCTGCTGCAGAAAGAATAAGCTGCTGAATAAAGAATAGGTTCCTGCGTAAGTACAGGAAAAGGAGAACTCATGAGAAGACAGATCGAAGCGCTTGTCCTGGCCGGAGTCATGGCCTTCAGTATTACGGGATTCGTGATGGCGGAGGATCCTTCCGGGGACACAGGGTCACAGATGGAAGAGGCTTCCGGGGAGACAGAGTCACAGACGGAGGAGGCTGCCGCCGGTGAGACAGCGGCACAGACAGGGAAAGAAACGGACGGAAATTTCCACAGTTTTGAGTCTCAGGAAGTGGATGTGTACCTTAACAGCACGCAGAGTTATATCACCATGCCGCTGTATTTCATAGACGGTGTGACGGATCTGCCCTATGTGAATCTGCCCGACTGGGCAGAAATAATGGCGGAGTATTATCATACCGTTGGGAATGATGGGGACTATGCGCTCAAACTTGAAGCAGACGGACCGGTGCTGCAGCTGACCAGAGAAAACGGCTACTCACTGATTGCGGATTTTGATAAGGCTGAGCTTACCTTTGATGATTATGACGCTTTTATGCATGGTTCCGGAAACTCCGCCCTGCTGGATCTGATTCAGGAAGAATCGGGATTTGACACGGAAGGGGAAACCATCCTCTTTCAGCGTGTGGAAGAGGGGTCCTTTGACCGTTACGGCAGGGCAGTAACACTGGATCTGTCCGCTTACAATATCGATGTTTACTGGGGCGACGGCTGTTACCTCCTGCCGCTGCAGACAGCCGGTGATTTCCTGCTGACTCTGGGTACGCTCTCCAATACTTTTTATAACGGCGAAGCTCTGTTCCTGACAAATGGAGACGGTCTGGAGGATCCTGATACCGGAGAACTGACGGAACTGGGAGAACTGTACTATTCCGCCCGGCCTCAGCCGCTGAGGAGCACAAAGCTGGCAGAATATAATTATCTGGAGCTCTGCATGGCCTTTGATTGCCTTTATGGACAGAAGGAAATTCATGATATCAGCAATTTTGATCAGTTCTTTTATGAGACCGGGTATAAGGAAGAACTTCTGAGTACAGATGCTCTGACTGCAGACAGGGCTCTGGAAGCTGTTATTGCCAGTCTGCTGGATGATCTGCATTCCGCTTTTACCGGATACTCCTGGATGGCCGGCTCCCAGGAATTATCGGACACGGCAGGTTTTTCCACTATAATGTTCAGACAGGCCCGGGAACAGTTTTCAGATGCCAGGGCGGCCGCCTCATCCGGGATTTCAGCCTATGAGGAGTATGGGAATACAGCATACGTCACATTTGATGCTTTTGAAGATCTGTATAACAGCCCTGATTACTACAACGATGATATACAGCTGGCGCTGAATGATCTGGATCCGGAGACAATGGATACCAAGACGCTGATCTGCTATGCGCACAGCCGGATTTACCGCGAGAACAGCCCTGTAGAGAGGGTGGTCATCGATCTGAGCAACAATGTCGGGGGAGCGATAGACTCCGGGGTCTTTGTGCTGGGCTGGGTGCTTGGAACAGCGCCGGTCAGTATCAGGAACAGCATGACGGGAGCCATCTCGACGGCTCTTTATAACGTGGATGTGAATCTGGATCATGTATTTGATGAAAGAGATACGCTGCTGGATAAAAAGGTCTACTGCCTGATTTCTCCGGTCAGCTTCTCCTGCGGCAACCTGGTTCCCTGTGTCCTGAAGACTGCGCCGAATGTCACGCTGCTCGGTAAAAGCTCCGGCGGAGGCAGCTGCGTCGTTCTTCCGATGTCGAATGCAGGCGGAGCCGTGTTCCAGATTTCTGCGCCTCTGCATTTGAGCTATGCGAAAAACGGCTCCTATTATGACATCGACCAGGGCGCGGAGCCGGACTACTATATTGACAGCATTGAAAGCTTCTATGACCGTGAGCGCCTGACGGACTTCATCAACAGCCTGCTGTAAATGTCCTTTTTCGAAAACAGGTCGGAGAAAGGCATTGATCAGGACCGGAATATATACTGTACCCATAACAGTGGACACGGAATGAGGCCGGATAAGAGCCTGGGGAAATGTGGAAAGGCGTGGATTATCTGAAGGGTCTCCGTATTTTATATTGTGATGATGGGAAGGTCAGAAGAAACTTTTGCCCCTCGCGTCATTGAAATAATGAAAATACAGAAGTTTCCTGCGCAGGCTCAGACCAAGACTGCTTCCGCCGGCATACAGCCCGGAAAGGCAGTTTGCGTCAGCTGCGCGGGGAACCGGGAATCTGGCAATAAAAGAAAAGAGGTACAGGAAAATGAAAAAAACTGGAATGATTCTTGCGGCCGGCTGCATGATGCTGGCCATGAGCATGACCGCCGCAGCTTCGGAAAGCAAAGAGCCTTTTAACGAAGCCGGAATCGACATGGCAGTTACAGAAGAACTGGATGAAACATCGGGAATGCTTCTTCCCTATCCGCTCGGTGCCATCGACCTTGAACATGATGTCTACGGTATGGCATTCATATATGTGGCAATGCCGCAGGATACGGCCCTGGAGCTTATGTATTCCGGCGATGTTTCCCAGGAAGAGCAGCAGGAACTGATCGATGCACAGGGTATCATCGGTATGCTGCTGTCCGGAGATGTGGATTATGATCAGGTTCAGGCAAAGTATGAAGGCAGCCTGGGTGTCGATAATCCGCTGGACTATGAGAAAGCGGAGGAGACGGGCTCCGCGGATGGATTCACCTTCTATTATCTTCCGTCCGCTGACAGAGAGAACTATCTGTCCTCCATTGACAGGGAATATGCTGACGAATACAGAAAGCTGGAGGAACTCCTGCCCGCTCTTCTGAAAGAATCGGATTACTATGCTCCGGTCGATCCGGAAAAGGAAATGACCGGTCAGAAGATCGAATTCACGACCACGGATCTGGACGGGAACACCGTGACGAGCGAAGAACTGTTTTCTCAGAACGAGATCACCCTGCTGAACTGCTGGGGGACCTGGTGCGGTTTCTGCGTTGCTGAGATGCAGGAACTTGCTGAGATCCATACGAGGCTGCAGGAGAAGGGCTGCGGATTTGTAGGTCTTGAATATGAGCAGGAGCCGA
>ODAI011728050.1_pt1 | contig 15811 bp, 12 predicted proteins | sample 1539321 | NCBI WGS metagenome assembly ODAI01 (sample SAMN02144231, study PRJEB22623) | gut metagenome | biome: sheep rumen | host: Ovis aries | place: New Zealand
CTCTGAAGTCGCTTCATGACAGTGGCGAGGCGTTCCATATCGCAGGTGTCCATGTCGGCCAGCTGGGGAATGCCCATGGCCCGGCCGAACTGGAAGCAGGAGAGCATGTCGAGGCAGCCGTCGCCGACGGTGACTTCATTCATGGCTGCATCGAAGTCCTTGTAGTGGAGGGAGAGGACGCGGTCCTTATTTCTCCAGAGGAGGGCTTCCGGGTCTTCGCCGGCGTGAAGGGCCCAGCCTACGTCCACCTGGGCTGAGACTGCGCCTTCGCACTCGTCAAGGACCCACTCGAACCCGGTCTTTCCGTCAATCTTAAAACGGACGTCGCCGTCCTCGTTGTGGAGGAGGAGATGCAGGCCGCGTTTCCGCAGAGCTTCACCGAGAGTCCGGGCCTCTTGCGCGAAGGCCTCGTAGGCTGCTCTCGTATAGGTCTGCGGGCACTTGATCACATACTGGGAAATGCCGACATCTTCCGCCAGCGCCGCCATCTCATCCATGTGGGCCGGCAGGTCAAGGGAGAAGGCGTGGGCGGATGTGACCGTGATATCCAGCCTGTCACAGAGCGGTTTTACCGCCCGCAGGGCATTCGGCTTCAAAAAGGCCGGAACGTCTACGCCCAGGTCGCCGAACACGACGCAGGGCTCGATCTGACGGCAGCCGGCGGCTGCCGCTTTTTTCAGGAAGCCGGAAAGGTCTGCGTGCCACTCGGGACACATTCCAAACAACTGTACGCCAAATCGCATGCTTGATACCTCCTTGAATACAAATGAATACATTTCTCTCAGGACCGGCAGGCGCCTCGGAATGCGTGCGTTCCTTCGCGGATGATGGTCAGGCGTCTGTGGATTCCGGACAGAGGCAGACCGATCTCGTGTCTGTTTTATTTTCAGGTCTCTGATAGATTTATTGTACCGAATGGGTCCGGAGGCTTCAAGAATAAGATTGTGAGGAAACTTTGGGAGAGCAGTGCATTGATCTCTTCCTGCAGGGGAGGAGAAATCCAGTTGAGATGTGAGCGCAGTTTCTTGAAAATCTTCCCTTTGCACCTTAAAAAATTCCCCCTTCCCGCCATTCGTCCCGGCTGTTTTTTAAAAGCCGCCTTGGCTATAATTAACATCAAAGCATTTTTTGCCGGATCTTCGGCATGGAGGCTGCCTTGTCCAAGGGAGAGAATGAAATTATCAAAGAGAATAACCGAATAGCTTTCCGAGAGATGACACCGGGACAGAAGATAGGGTATTTCCGTGATTACTACCTCCTGCCGGTCATCCTGGTAGTGGGCGGCCTGCTCCTCGTGGGCTTTTTTCTCAGCCACGTCTTATGGCCGGCTGAGGGCGCTCCGCTTCACGTTGTGATCGTGGACGATATCCTCACCGACGAGACCCGGGAGGAGGTCCGGAACAGAATGGGTGAGATCCTTGGCGTTCCGCCTGAGGAGATCGATATCACGGACAGCTATACAACGTCATCGACGGACGACTACGTCATGCTCATGGCCATGCTCTCCGCCAACGATGTGGACATCATGATCCTCCCAGAAGAGCTCTTCCGGCCTTTCTGCGCGGATGGCGGGTTCACAGACCTTGCGGAACTGTATCCGGAAGGTCTGCCGGAGATATTTGAAGATATCCTGGTGGAGACGGCAGGTCCGGATACGGAGCTGACCGGGGAAGAGCATGTGTACGGCCTTCATTTCTCGGAGATGGAAGGATACGATGCCTTCTCCAGCTCCGGAACGGACGCTGTATGCGGCATTGTCGGCAGAAGCGAGCACAAGGACGCTGCCATGGCCTTCGCCGAGTATATGGCGGAGCAGTATCAATCATAAAAGGGAAGAGGCATAACAGTATGAAAAGTAAACAGATCTTGGTACTATTGACAGCGGCGGCACTCTGCCTTTCCGGCTGCGGAGCCTCCGGAAATACGAACGGGGCACCTTCTTCGGAGGAGATGGCGGAAACGGAGAGCGGAGCTGAGGAGACCGGCGAAGAGGCCGCGGCCCCAGAAGAGGCCGACAAGCAGGCAGAAAATGAAGCCATTGTCGCAGCCGCGGAGGAGGACGTGGTCAGCTATCTCACTGACGGCGCCTACAAAAGTGCTGATGTTCTGGCCGAGCAGGGAGACTACAAATTGACCGCCGCGGAAGCCAGTTTTTATATCGCCTATCAGTATTACAATGCCGTCACCTATTATGAGAGGAATGGGCAGACTTTCTCCGCGGATGATCCTGCATCAGACGGCATGACAGCGGGAGAATATATGGCCAAGTACGCCAGAAGTCAGGCTGCCAATTATCTGGCCGGAAGGGCGCAGGCTGCAGAGCTTGGCGTTACCCTCTCCGAGGAGGACCAGGCTGCCCTGGACGGTTTCATGGAAGATAATTACCGCTCCTACGGCGAGTCCCGCTGGTATTCCGAGCTTGGCGCCGGCATGGTGAGCGAAGAGGACTTCGACGAGGCGGCCAAGGACCAGTGGATCCTGGACAAGGGCCGGACCATGTTCGCCCACAGCATGCTGTCCATGGGAACTACACCTGATGAATACAAAATGTATGCTGATAAGTATTACTATATCATGGCCCTGCAGGACAGTCTCTTCGGGGATGGCGGCGAATACAGCCTGACCGATGAGGAGCTGGACCAGATGACCGCCGAATATATGGAGGAGAATGGCGTGGTCTGGGGCCGATGCATCCTCTTCTCCACCATCAATGCCACGGAGGAGGAAGCCGCGAAGACCAAGGAGCAGATGGAGAGCGTGTACGAAGAACTCTCCGCCCTCAGCGGCCAGGAGCTCTACGACCGGTTCACCGTGCAGCAGGGCACTTATGACACAAGTGGTTATACAGCTGGCGAGGTCCAGATGTATACCAACAGCGATCCGTTGGTCCCCGGTTACTACGAGACTCTTTCCGGCCTTAAGGAAGGGGAACTTGGCGTTACCGACAAGACCGCTTATGGATGGTTCATCCTTCTGCGCGAAGATTCACAGCCCTCACTCCTCACAGATAACGTTCGCGCGACCTATATCAATGAGAACTTTACCGACCATCTCGAGGCGGCAGCGGCTGCATATGGTCTGGATCCTGACAGCATCCTTTCTGATCTTGATATTTCTCTCTATTTTGAGAGACTGGATGCCCTCAAGGAGGCGGTCTCAGCCGTCGACCAGGTCGTGAGCCTCCATCCGGCAGGCGAGGCGGACGGCTCAACCGGCGCCGGTGAGGAAGCCGGAACATCAGGCAAGGAGTCATAAGCCTATGGTCAGAGCATTATTGGTAGAAGACGACGCTCCGATCCGGAGGGGCATTATCCGGCACGTCAAGTGGAATGAGCTCGGTATAGATGAAGTGAGAGCGGCAGCCAACTCTGAGGAGGCGCTGGCCCTGCGGGAGAGCTTTGAGCCGGACATCGTCATATCGGACATTCACCTTCCAGGTATGGACGGGGTGGATTTATGCCGCCTCCTCGGGCAGCATAATCCGGAGACTGTCTTCATTTTCATCAGCGGCTATTCGGACAAGGAGTACCTGACGGCTGCCATCGACCTCGGCGTCATCGCCTACATCGAAAAGCCTATTGATCTGGCTGTTCTGCAGGATGCACTCCTAAAGGCCGTATCCAGACACAGGATGATAAAGGGCTGGCGGGAGGGCAACCTGCATTCGCTGCTGTACTCTCAGGATGCGCCTTCCTACAGGGGGCGGGAGGACAGGAACTCCATTATAATCATTATTTTCTCCCGGGACCCCGTTCTCGATATCCATAAACTGGCGGCAAAGGTGGCTGAGAAGCTGAATCCGCCCCTGTCCAAGGATTATGAAGCCCTGGGCGACAGGAGAAATGATAACTACAGCGCCATACTCGTCTCCAGGACCAGGACATGGACGGAATCCGCCGAGGAGCGCGTGCGGAATACAGTGCTTCCCCTGCGGGATCCGGATGAAGACTGGTATGTCCCCAGCGGCCGCAACATCCGGAACAGGGAGGATACGGTCCAGTCCTACAACGACGCCAAGAATGCCGTTCCTACCCTTGCCTTCAAGGGCTGGAACAGCTCCGCCAGTTACCGGCAGTCCTTTAAGGACTGGCACGGGCGGATCACTCCGGAGGAGGAGAGAAGGCTCTACTTTTTCCTGGAGCATCGGGACAGCGATAACGCGGTCGCCTTCGTCGACGAATGGTACCGCATGCTGGCCGATGAGGAGGCTGTCATCAACTTTGACGTTCAGAACCTCTTCTACACCATGAACCGGATCGTATCCATGCTGGATCCCGAAGGACTGGCAGTCCAGGAGGATTCTTTCCCCCAGGGCTACTATACTCTGGACGAACTCCGCGATTATGTCGTCGGCCATATTGAGCGCACCCTTTGGATCGGCGCCGGCACGGGGGAGAGCAGCGTGATCACCAGGGTATGCCTCTTTATAGAGGAAAATATGGGCAATGCCTCTCTGTCCGTGGGTGAGATCGCTGAGTATGTAGGCCTGTCGCCGGCTTATCTCAGCACCCTCTTCAAGAACAAGATGGACACCACGCTGGTCCAGTATATTTCTGCCGCAAGGATCAAGCGCGCCGTGAGATTGCTGGAGGATCCTTCCGTAAGGTTCAGCGATATAGCCGGCCTTTGCGGGTATAACGACAGAAAGTATTTTTCCAGGGTATTCAAAAAACAGATGGGCGTCTCTCCGGCTGATTTCCGTGATACCCTGAAGGCCGGGACCCAGCAGTAAGATGGGAGGTGAGGATAATGAACCCCCTGCAAAAAAGCAGACTTCGCCGGTATTTTGACCGCCTCAGCATGCGGCAGAAGATGTGGTTCTCATTTTCCCTCCCCACATTTGCTGTGACTGTCCTTGTCCTTGTCATCACCTTCTTCAGCTTCCAGGGGAGCTACCGGCAGCGGCTCATGACCAGTGCCGGCCAGGACAATCTGCAGACCTGCCGGCTCATAGAGAGCTATATGAACAGCATGACCTTTATCTCCGAACAGGTCAGCAGGAGCTCTGTCATCCACGATGTCCTGGAGACTTCCGATTTCGGGGCGGCGAAGTCGGGCAGGGAAAGCTTCATCGAATACCTGGCCTTATCGGAGATGATATCTGAGCTCGAGAACGAGAACATGGGTCTTCGCATAGGCTTATATCTGCCAGACGAAATCGCCTACACCAACAATCAGCTGAATTTCTATCCCCTCTCACAGCTTACGAACCGGGCAGACTATGAGGAAATCGTCAGCGAGATGAACAAGCTCGGCTGCTGCTTCAGGTTCCTGGATGAGCAGGTCAATTTCGGCAACGCCCGCCGCTCGGTCCCATACTTCTGCCGGCTGGCCCCGCTGGTCATCGTCAATGAAGACGGTGTGAGAAATGAATACATCATCAAGGTGGAGATGGAGAAGGAAGTTCTTACCCGGGCCATGGAAAACACCACGCTCCTGGGCGGGTCCCTGGTCCTTCTGGTCGACCAGATGAACGAAGTGTTCTGCACCAGTGATGACGAAAGATACAGTCCGCTTCTTCCTGACATCGTCAAAGCTCTGGAAGCCGGAAACTGGGAGGCGGTGGACCTCTACGGCGTGCGGTACCTTGTCGTGGGTTCGGCCCTGGAACTGAACAACTGGCGCCTTGTCTCCTTCATACCCGAGTCCTCCTTCAACGCCCAGATGGAGTTCATTTTCTTCATGATCGCCCTGGCGCTGGTATGCATCATCCTCACAGTTTCCGCAGTCTCCACTGTGCTTTCCCGGTACTACGTCGGCAGAATCGACCTGCTGAACGGCCGGATGCAGAATGTCACGGAGGGGCAGGTAAATTCCCGGATGGGAGAGGAGGCTTACGGGGAAGGGCGCGGTGATGAGATGGATGAGCTCTACCGTAACTTCGATTATATGACTGACGAGGTCAGGCGGCTCCTCAAGGAGGAGTATGAGCTCGGCCGCAGCATCACCAGAGCGGAGATGCGGGCTCTGCAGGCCCAGATCAACCCCCATTTTCTGTACAACACACTGGACATCATCAACTGGGGCGCCATGGATCACGGCGCCGAGGACGTTGCCAGAATAGCCAGAGATCTTGGCCTCTACTACCGGCTGACCCTGAACAGGGGCAGCTCCGTGATCACGCTCGCCGATGAGATCCGGCATGTGGAGGCTTTTATCCGGATCGAGAATGTCCACTATGACAACGCCATCGATTTCAGGTTCGACCTGCCGGAGGAACTGAGCAGGTATGCCTGCCTCAACGCCATCCTGCAGCCCATCGTAGAGAACTCCATCGTCCATGGAATTGCGGAACATGCGGATATCGACAGGACCAGCATCTATATCGGCGTAACCAGAGTCAAGGACGATATTCAGATCAGCGTGACGGACGACGGCCCGGGCATGAGCGCGGAGAAGGCTGCCGCCATAACCGTCTACAATCCCGGGGCAAAGGGGCATGGATACGGAATCGCCAACACCAATTTCAGACTTCAGCTCTGCTACGGCGAGCAGTATGGAATCACTTATCACCCTGCCCAGCCTCACGGCACGGTGGCGGTGGTGCGGATCCGGGCGATGATGCCCAACGAGCTCGAGAAGCTTGTGAATGGGTAAATTACCTCCGGAGACGAAAAAATGAGGCCATAGCCCCTTCCAGACAAAATGACAAATCAATAGAAACGAAGAGAGCGGCTGCCCTGCCGTCTATGCACAAACCCGCGCATCAGAACCATTTTGATGCACAGAATTTTGTGTATGATTGACGAGACTGGGCGGCCGCTGCCTGTACATTGCGAATCCAAAAAATTTCACCCGCCGGTCGAAAAAAATTAACAAGTTCAGACTTTGTTCATAATTGAGGTATCCCCTTCCTCTTGGTAAAATAGATTCAACCGGATTGCAGCTGTTGCGCTGTGATCAACAATATCTCAAAAGGGGGAAATGTAGCATGAAATTCTTCAAAGGCTTCGCAGAAGAGTTCAAGCGGAACAGGGCTCTGTTCGCCATGGCAGCTCCCGCCTTCATCCTGGTCCTTGTGATGCAGTACTTCCCGATGACGGGTCTGGTACTGGCCTTCAAGAACTACAGGTATGATATGGGCGTGTTCGGTAGTCCCTGGAACGGCCTGGCCAACTTCCGTTACCTCTTCGCATCTGGTACCGGCTGGTTGATCACGAGGAACACCATCCTCTACAACCTCCTGAACCTGATCACCTCTCAGCTCCTGGCGGTCCTCATCGCCATCTTCATCACTGAGATCAACAACATGATCTTCAAGAAGGTCACCCAGTCCATCATCCTTCTTCCCTACTTCATCTCCTGGGTCGTTGTCGGTGTTTTCGTTTACAACCTCTTCAACTTCGAGACCGGTATGATGAACGGTGTTCTGAAGGCCATGGGTATGGACCCCGTCAATATGTACGGTATTCCCGGTGCCTGGCCCGTCATCATCTGCCTCTTCAACGCCTGGAAGTGGACCGGATACAACTCGGTCATTTACATCGCGGCCATCACCGGCGTTGACGGTGAGATCTATGAGGCGGCTTCCATCGACGGCGCCACCATTTTCCAGAGAATTCTCTACATCACCCTGCCGTCCATCCGCCCGACCCTGGTCACCATGATCCTGCTCCAGGTCGGCCGAATCCTTCGCGGCGACTTCGAGATGTTCTACCAGATCGTTGGAAATAACGGCCAGCTCTTCAACGCCACGGACGTTATCGACACCTACGTCTTCCGATCCCTGATCACTAACCCGGACATCGGTATGACGGCGGCGGCCACCTTCTATCAGTCGGTCCTCTGCTTCGTCATCATCATGGTCGTCAACGCGGTAGTCAAGCGGATCGACGAAGATTACGCACTGTTCTAAGGAAAGGAGGTACTTACAATGGCTAAAGAAAAGGAAATTGTCGCCCCGCGCAAGATCAAGCTCTCTACCTCCTCCAAGGTGTTCTACGTGATCTGCTACACGATCGTTACTCTTATGACGATCGTCTGCCTGGTTCCCTTCATCCTCCTCGTCTCCGGTTCCTTCACCGCTGAGAACTGGATCAGGTTCCACGGCTACGGCCTCATCCCCGGCGAGTTCTCGCTGGAGGCCTACAAGATCATCTTCAAGACTCCCGAGCGTATCATCCGCGCCTACGGCGTATCGATCATGATCACCCTCATCGGCGTCGCCATCGGTCTGTTGCTCACAGCCCTCACTGCTTACGTTATCAGCCGTAAGGACTTCAAGTACAGGAATGCCCTGTCCTTCTTCTTCTACTTCACGACACTCTTCAACGGTGGTATGGTCTCCACCTACATCTACTACATCCAGTACCTGCACTTAAAGGACAGCTATCTGGCCCTGATCCTGCCCATGGTCTTCAACGTATTCTACCTGCTGATCATGCGCACCTTCGTCAACAACATTCCGGTCGCCCTGATCGAGTCCGCGAAGCTTGACGGAGCGGGAGAGTGGAGGATCTTCTTCACCATCATCCTTCCGCTGCTCCAGTCCGGTCTTGCCACCATCGGTCTTTTCCTGGCCCTGGGCTACTGGAACGACTGGTACAACGCCATGCTCTACATGAACACCGAGGCCAAGTACCCGCTGCAGTACATGCTTTACAGCATCCAGCAGCAGGCCCAGGCTCTGGCCAGAATCGCCAGCCAGGCCGGCATCTCCGTCCAGGATCTGCCGTCCAGCTCCCTCAAGATGGCCATGGCGGTCGTGGCCACCGGCCCGATTGTTATCTTGTATCCGTTCGTTCAGAAGTACTTCGTCGCCGGTATCACGATCGGTTCCGTCAAGGGCTGATGTCCTTATCTTATCAATGTATCCTGCCCTTTACGTAAAAGGGTGAAGATAAAAATTCCACAAGGAGGGAACATGTCAATGAGAAAGAAAATTCTCGCAACACTTCTTGCCATGACAATGGCAATCGGAATGCTGGCCGGCTGCGGCGGCGGATCCTCTTCGGGCTCCTCCGATGCTCCCGCCTCCTCTGATTCCGGTTCTGCTGACGCCGGCTCCACCGACGGCGCTGCCGACACATCCAAGGAAGTCAACCTGGTCATGTATGTCATTTCCGACAGACCGGCCGGACAGGACGTCGTGGATGAGAACCTGAACAAGCTTCTGAAAGAGAAGCTCAACTGCACACTGACCATCAACTGGATCGGCTGGGCTGAGTACGCCAACAAGTATCCGCTGCTTTTCTCCTCCGGTGAAGAGTTCGATATCGCCTACTGCGCTACCTGGCTGAACTTCGCCAACCTTGCCCGCCGCGGCGCTTTCAAGTCCCTCGACGAGCTGCTTCCGACCTACGCTCCCGATAACTATGCACTGCAGTCTCAGACCGCTCTGCAGCAGGCTACCATCGACGGCCACATCTATGCTGTCCCGACCCTGCTTCCGACCTACATCACCTATGGTTCCATCTATCGCGGCGACCTGGCCAAGGAAGCCGGCATGACTGACACCATCGATACCTGGGAAGAGGTCGAGCAGTTCGGCGACTGGATCAAGGCCAACCATCCCGAGATGGAAGTCATCGACGAGTACTCCTCCGGCCCCGAGCTTTCCCTGGTTTGGGAGAGAATGGCCGGCAACTACGAGATCGACTCCGGCAACCGCTACATCTTCTACGATCCCTCCGAGGAAGAGCCCAAGGTCTTCGCCATCTATGACGATCCGACCATCGGCGATTTCTATGAGATGTGCTATCGCTTCGGCGAGAAGGGCTTCTGGTCCAAGTCCGCTCTGTCTGACACCGATTCCTCCAAGACCCAGAACGGCAAGGCTGCCATCCGTTTCCACAACGTGGATACATGGTCCGGCTACACTGTCCTTCATCCGGAATGGGATTTCCAGTACGGCGTCATGACCAGTGAGATCGCTCACCTTCCCTACACTCAGGACTGCATGGTCATCTCCAACACCTCCAAGAATCCGGAGCGCGCCATGATGTTCTGGAACCTCCTGACCACCGATCAGGAAGTCTACGATGCCCTGTACTACGGCGTCCTCGGCACCACCTATGAGCTGAACGAGGAAGGCCAGTTCACCATCCTTGATACCGACCTCTATAGCACCAGCGCTATGTGGGCTGCCCGTACCTTCGATCTGAACCGCAACCAGGCTGGCGTTCCGGAGTCCTATGACACCATGCGCGCCGAGTGGGAAGAGCAGATCCAGGACGGCGTCGGCATCGAGAAGTACACCGGCTTCGTTCTTGACACCACCAACATCACCACTGAGATCGCCAACTGCCAGAACGTCCGTCAGCAGTACGGCTGGCCGCTCGAGCTCGGCTACACCGATCCTGTCGCTGGTCTTGAAGAGTACAAGCAGAAGCTTCAGGAAGCCGGCATCGAGAAGGTCCTCGAGGAGTGCCAGAAGCAGCTCGACGCTTATCGCACAAGCCTTGGCTGATCCTTCGGGTGAATCTGATAAGGTCATTGCTTAGAAAATGAGGCCATGGGCCATAATCTGAGCTGATTGCCTGATTCTTTAAACACCGGGTACCGGGCCTTTTGGCCCGGTACTTTTTATGTGACGGTATGGTCAGATGAGGCGACGGGCTACTTTTCCTGAGAGGCAAAATGTGGTATCATACCATAAGACATACAATGAATAAGGGATATGCGACAGGCAGTCCCGGGGGAGATAACATATGCTTGAATTTTTATCACCGGACAGCAGGTTCATGCAGCTGCTGGGCCGGGTCTGGGATCTGATGCTTCTGAACTTTCTCACGATCCTCTGCTGTATCCCGATCGTTACGGTCGGGGCTGCCATGGCCGCCATGCACACTATTTTGCTTAAAATGGTCCGCGGCGAGGAGAGCTATATCATCCGGCCCTATTTCAAGGCATTCAAGGATAACCTTCGCCAGGCTACGCCGATCTGGCTCTTTATGGTCCTGGTGTTCCTGATCCTCGGGGGCGGCATCTATATCTCGAATGTGGTACTGGCTTCATTTCCCGCCGTGTTGAAAGTCATTCAGTTCTTCATGCTGATCCTGGCCCTGATGCTGTATATGTACGTGTTCCCCTGTGTGGCCCGGTTCGAGAACAGCTTTTCAGGGACGATTGGCAACAGCGCGAAGCTTGCCATCGGGTATTTCCCCAGGACTGTCGGCATGATTCTGGTAACGATCGCGGTCGCTGCGGCCGGGTGGTTCATTCCCCAGGGCTTTCCGCTCTTCATATGCTTCTGCTATACCCTGCCGGGATACGTATGCGCCATGCTCTATAACCCGATTTTCAAGAGAATAGAGGAGAACAACGGAGTAGTGCAGGAGGAGACGGGGGACGATTGGTCGGTCCAGCCGGAAGAGGAGACTGCAGACCCGGAAAATGACAACACATCTCCTGCAGAGTGATATGATAGTAACCCTGAAGCCTTGCAACATACTGCAAACTCATCGAAGGGAGGATGCCATATGTCTGACTACTATAACAGGGAAAAGGAATACATGGAGGCGATCAGAGCCGGAGATGCCGCGCTCAACAGCCTCTACGCGGCCCGTAACTATCTGAACAGCGCCCGGCGTTGGGGAATCTTCGACATCCTGGGCGGCGGTCTGCTGGCCGGCATCGTGAAGCACAACTATGTCAACGACGCACGGAGGTGCATTGAGGATGCCAGAGAGCGGCTCAATATCTTCCGGAACGAGCTGGATGACATACAGGATCTCCCCAATCTACATATCGACATATCCGACTTTCTGACGCTGGCTGACTTCGTCTTCGACGGGATGATCGCGGATATCATGGTCCAGCAGAGGATAGCCCAGGCCAAGATCCAGGTGGAGGATGCCATTCCTCTTGTCGAGGACGCCCTCTATAAGCTGAGGAGGAAGCTCAATGAGCCCTGACAGCCTAAGGATGGAATCCTATCCATATGCGGCGCAATCCGGGCAACGATGGCTATATATAATGCATACAAAAAATAAGACCCTTCCGGGAAGGACAGCACAGAAGGCGCTGTTTCCTGGAAGGGTCTTATTTTCTGGTATGCCCTGCAATCAGCCCACTTAATGTCGAGCAAGGGCTGCGTCGCAGCATCACTAAGAGTTAAGCGTGTGACAGAAGATACAGATTCTGCTACAGCAGCTTGGCTCAGAGCATTCTATGAAGTGAACCTTCTACAGTATGCGGGTCGCGGGCCTTTTTGCGGTACTCCCTGGGGGACATGCGGTACTTCTCCGTGAAGACTCGGTTGAAGGTGCGCTGGGATTCGAATCCGGCCCTGGTGAACACCTCGCCGATGGTGAGCTCTGTGTATCTCAGAAGGTTGGAGGCCTGCTCGAGCCGAACGTTGTTGAGGTAAGTGTTAAAGTTGGAGTGGAAGGTGCCTGAAAAGACCTTGGATAGGGCATTGGGGGTGACGTAGAGGTCTTTGGCCATACTGGTGAGGGTGATGGGCTCCGCGCTGTGGGCAGATATGTAGGAGACGACCTGGTAGACCAGATCGTGACTTCCGAGGTGGTCCTTCTCATCGAAGGTCAGAAGCGGCAGGCTCCGGGCAAGAATGATCTGGATGTAGGAGCGGAGGATGATTTCCGCGTAGGGGAGGGATGAATCGGCGAACTGCCGGTAGCGGTCTTCATTTTTCTGGTGGTCGACGGTGCTGAGCAGGGTGCGGAAGGCGGTAGTGATATCGGGATGGACCTTGTCCGCGGGTATCAAAGGGGTAACGGGCACCTTTTCAGTGAGCAGGTCGACGAAGGCGTCGCAGTAGGTCTTGGAGACAATGAGAAAGCTGGCTCGGTTGGGCCCCTCGCCGAAGACCTGGTAGTGGTGGATCACATTGGGAAAGACCACGGCCAGGTCACCTGTGTTCATATGGTAAAAATCTTCTCCTACGCCAATCTCCAAGGTGCCGTCCGTCACATAGACCAGCTCAAGGAGACGGTGCATATGGGGCGGGACATGCCGCGTATTCATGTGGAAAAGCTCGAGATCGTCCTCAAATTGTTCGTATAATGGCTGCATTTGGACTCCTTGGTATGTAAGTTCGGGATAAGTGGGAATCAGGGACGGTTCCTTTTCCCAGTTTTCAAAAGATAACTGGGAAAAGGAACCGTCCCTGATTCCCACTTTCATGTAGTATCAGCCCTGAGCCTGAAGCTCCTTCAGACCGATGATGGCTGCGCCGAGGATGCCCTGGTTATCGTCAAGACTCTGGACAACAATGTAATTATCCAGATCTTCCAGTTCCTTGGTCTTGAGATAGCCGTTCATGAACTCGGCATAGTACTTGCGGATCATGGGCAGGACCTGGGTCTGGTGGGAGACGCCGCCGCCCAGGATGATCATTTCGGGGGACAGGATCATGGTGTAGTCTACGAGTGCCTGCGCGATGTACCAGGCCTGAAGATCCCAGACGTCCTCGCGGTCGCCCAGCTCCTTGCCGGGCTTGCCCCAGCGCTTCTGGATGGCGGGGCCGGCGCAAAGACCTTCAAAGCAGTTGGGATGGAAGGGGCAATTGGAGCCTTCCATGGGGTCGTCGGCTCTCTTGGTCAGGAGGATATGGCCGCCTTCGGGATGAAGCATGCCGTGGACCAGGTTGCCTTCGCAGAGGATGCCTGCGCCGACGCCGGTGCCGATGGTGAGATAGACCACGTTCTTGATGCCCTTGGCGATACCGAAGGTGGCTTCGCCGGTGACGGAGCCGTTGACGTCGGTGTCAAAGCCGATGGGAACACCGAGGCTCCTGAAGGCTCCCACAAAGTCTGTATTTCCCCAGTAGGGCTTGGGGGTGGTCGTCACATAGCCGTAGGTCTCAGAGTCCTTGTGAAGGTCGATGGGGCCAAAGCAGGCGATGCCGAGGCAGTCGATGTTCTTGTCCTCGAACCAGGCACGCATGACAGGGAGAGTCTCCTCCGGCTTCAGGGTCGGGCAGGTCATTCTCTCCAGAATGTTTCCGTTTTCATCGCAGATGGCGCAGCACATTTTTGTTCCGCCGGCTTCAATGGCACCAAGTCTCATAATATATCCTCCTGAAATCCTTTTCTTAAGCTCCTTTTTGGCAGGGTCGAGCCCCTTTAGGGGAGCAGGTGAATCTTACTTTACGAAATTCAGTTTAGCGCATTTTAGGGCGCAGGGCAAGTCTTCAAAATGAATCTGCTGAATAATGTGCCGTTGACTGACAAAAATTGAGAATTGCCGCTGGTGTTTCAGAAAATGAACAAAAACTTCATGAAAAAGGAGGAGAGACCAAAATGAGGTCCTCCTCCTTTGAATTCACGATTCAATTGAACGAAAGTGACTTGGCTCAGGCAGCCGGTGTGATGCTGGTGATGTGCGGGTTGGCACCCTCATACCAGTACAGGAAGCCTTCCATGTCGACGACATCGCCGACAGCCAGATTCTCGACAGCCTGGTAGACTTCACTGGAGGAATCGCACAGGTAGGACTCGACAGTGAAGTTATAGGTGGCGCCGTTCACGGAGACGTTGAAGTAGAGGTCATCGCCCTGGGTGCCGGAGCCATCCCAGTTATAGAGGAAGGCCACTTCGTTGCCGTCCGGGTCGGTGGAGGGCTCCACGGTCATGCCTTTGAAGGAGACCAGCTCATTCTGATGAGCAATGAGGTCATCGGTACCGAGAAGCTCGGTCACATCCAGCGGCTCTGCGATGAAGGTCTCGCCGCCTTCCTTGATTTCAAAGGTGGCGTCCACGATCTCGACTTCGCCGGACCACTCGCCCTTGAATCCGGTTACGATGATCTCGGTACCGGGAACAAGAAGATCATAGTCTTCCTGTGAGCAGGCCATGCCATAGATGAAAAAGGCGCCATCGGGTGTCTGGGTGTAAATCGTGGCAGAATCCTCCCACCAGGACTGCTTGGCCTGGACAAAGGTGTCAACGACGACCGGATCGTCGACTGCAGCGGCCATGAAGTCGGCGTAGGACATGACTTCCACGGGCTCAGTGGCTGTCTCTTCCGGAGCGGCTTCCTCAGCGGTTTCCTCCGGAGCAGCTTCCTCGGCTGTCTCTTCCGGAGCGGCTTCCTCAGCTGTCTCTTCCGGAGCCGCCTCCTCAGCAGTGGTCTCCTCAGCGGCCGGAGTTTCGGCGGGCTTGCTGCCGCCGCAGGCTGTCATGGCCGGAACCATGGCAAGGGCCATCATAACTGCCAGTACTTTTCTTTTCATTTTTCTTTCTCCTTTTTTAAGAATCGAAAATGTGTCTGGATATAAAGGTATCCAAGTATTATTTATACTCAAAAGAAGTGTTTTGTCAACTAAAGAAGGTGAAACAAAGAGGTGGGAATCAGGGACGGTTCCTTTTCCCAGTTTCCAAAAGAAAACTGGGAAAAGGAACCGTCCCTGATTCCCACCGTTTTGCTTTACCTCTTCTGCCTCCTGTAATCCCGCAGGGCGTAGAGCCCGATCAGGATCCAGGCGACGATGAGGGCGGCAATGAGGGCTTTGGCTTCCGCCGGAAGAGGTCCGAGATCGGCCTTGCCGGCGTTGCCCGTGCCTGTCACCAGCTGGTCCAGGCGGTAGAGGGAGGTGGTGTCGTCAAAGAGCTTGTCCAGGTAGGCGTCGTCGATAGTTTCCCGGCGGCGGACCGACTTGGTCACGCTCTCAATCAGCGACCCCGCGGCATCGCGCAGGGAGGCTGAGCCGTTGAAGACAGGTGTTGTGAAGGTGTTCGAAATGTTGTCCAGAAGGAGCTTGGTAGCGTCGATCTTGACCTGGTAGTGGGTCGTGGTATCCTCGCCGCCGCGATTCAGATAATCCTGATACTTGTCGGAATTCTGAGCCTTGGTGGTGACGGGGACGTATCCTTCGGTCTCGGCGTAGGCGATCTGGACGTCGTTGGTC
>ODAI013176146.1_pt1 | contig 15811 bp, 14 predicted proteins | sample 1539321 | NCBI WGS metagenome assembly ODAI01 (sample SAMN02144231, study PRJEB22623) | gut metagenome | biome: sheep rumen | host: Ovis aries | place: New Zealand
AAGGTGAAGGGATCCTTGATGCTACGGTCCACATGGCTCTCGGCAGCGAGATGGATGATACCGTCTACCTTCTTCTCCCGCATCAGCTTGTAGAAAGCATCGAAGTCGCAGATGTCCATCTTCACGAACTCGTAGTTGGGCTTCTGCTCGATGTCCTTCAGGTTGGCCAGATTGCCGGCATAAGTAAGTTTGTCGAGGTTGATGATGTGGTAATCGGGGTACTTGTTCACGAAAAGGCGCACCACGTGGCTCCCGATAAAGCCTGCGCCGCCAGTAATTACGATTGTACGTTTCATATATCTAAATATTATTGTTATTTTTATCTCCTAACGTTATTACTTCGCAATCCTTGAACTCCTTGCCATCGATGGTCAGTCGAACGAGGGTACGCTCCTGGTGCCATCCCTGCTGACCGGCTGCGCCGGGATTGATGTGGAGCAGGCCAAGGGTCTTGTCGTATAGCACTTTGAGGATATGCGAATGGCCGGTAATGAAGAGCTGCGGCGGATCGGCGAAGAGGGTCGAACGGACGCTGTAGTCGTAGTTGCCGGGATAGCCCCCGATATGCTTGATGAGCACATCCACGTCTTCGCACCTGAAGCGGTTCAGCTCACGGTACATCAGCCGCAGGTCGCCCCCATCGCAGTTGCCGCAGACAGCGCGGAAAGGACGGAACTCCGCCAGCCGCTCTGCCACCTCCACGGTGCCGATGTCGCCAGCATGCCATATCTCGTCGCAGGGTTCGAAGTAGTGCAGGTACTTCGGGTCCCAGTAGCCATGCGTATCGCTCAGTATTCCTATCTTCTTCATATCTTAAAACGCTTGCGTATGAAGTCGGCAATAATCTGCTCCGTCTGCTGCAGACCGAGTATCGAAGAGTCGATGCAGAGGTCATAGCTCTCAGCCGCGCCCCATTTCTTGCCCGTATAGTAATTATAGTATTGCGCCCGTCTCGACTCACCCTGCTCGATGAATTTACGGGCAGCCGCTTCGTCGAACCTGTGTTTGTTCATGATCTGCCCGATACGGAAATCCATTGAGGCAGTAATGAAGATATTCACCGTGTTGGGGAAGTCGCGCAGCACATAGTCGGCACAACGTCCGACAAAGACGCACGACCCCTCCTTTGCCGCCTTGATAATCGCATCGCTCTGAAACTGGAACAGGCTCTCCTGCGAGAAATTCGTCTTGTACATGCTACCACCGCTGAAATGAGAGGTCTGCACATTGAACAGTCCCTTGAAGAAACCCTTCTTCTCATCGTTCTGCTCGAAGAACTTCTCCGAGAAACCACTCTCCTTGGCAGCCAGGTTCATCAGTTCACGGTCATAGTACTTGGCCTGGAAATCGAGCGCCAGCATACGTCCGATATCGTGCCCCCCGGAGCCTAATTGCCGTCCGACATTAATAATTATATGTTTTCCTGCCATATCTTTTCACTTTTCACTATTTCTAAACCTCTTCATATACCACAGCAGCATCGGGATGGTCATCACAAACGAGCCGAAGTCGCTGGCAGGCATCGAGTACCACACGCCGTCCAGATCCCACCACAACGGGAAGACATAGGCCATCGGCAGCAACAGGAACAGCTGGCGCGACAGGCTCAGGAAGATGGATATCTTCACCTTACCGATGCACTGGAAGAAATTGGTAATCACCGCTTGCAAACCCACTACGAAGAACACCAGCATATCGAGTTTGATGCCCCGTGCCGAAAGGTCGAGCAGAGTCGCGTCGGTAGTGAAGATACGCGCAATCTGCCGCGGGAAGAGCATCGACAGTCCCCACCCTACAAGCAGGATGGCCGTTGCGCACCCGATGGCCAGGAACAGGCAGCGCAGCATACGGTCGAACTTCTCAGCTCCGTAGTTGTAGCCCACAATCGGCTGCATACCCTGCGTGATGCCGATCACGAACATGAAGAACACCATCACCACCGAGTTGGCTATTGAATAGGCACCCACCGCCATATCGCCGCCATAACGCACAAACTGATTGTTCATGAAAATCACGATGACGCACGACGTGACGTTCATCAGAAACGGCGAGATGCCGATGGCTATGATATTCTTGACAAGCTGCGACTTCAGCCGGTAGATGCCACGCTTCAGGTGCAGCAGTTCCTTCGGATTCGAGAACAGCCACATCTGCCAGCAGAGAGCCATCGTCTGCGAGGTGACCGTAGCCAGCGCCGCCCCCCGGATGCCCCAGCGGAACCACCACACGAAGGCCACCACCAAAAGGATGTTCATCGCCACCGTGAAGAGTACGGAGTACATCGCGTGCCGCGGCTTGCCTGCTGCACGGAGCACGGCATTCATGCCGAAATACATATGGGTGATCATATTGCCGAGCAGGATGACGGTCATAAACTCACGCGCATATGGCAGCGTCACGTCGGAGGCTCCAAAGAACCGAAGGATCGGGTTGAGGAACGTCAGGCAGACCACCATGAAGAGAAAGCCGATCACGAGGTTCAGCGTCACCGTGTTGCCCAGCAGGTTCTCTGCCGTCTTATAGTCCTTCTGGCCGAGCTTGACGCTGATGCACGTGCTGGCACCCACGCCAACAGCCGCGCCGAACGCCCCGCTGAGGTTCATGAAGGGGAACGTGATGCCAAGTCCCGCAATCGCCTCCGGGCCCACCAGCTGACCGATCATCGCACGGTCGATGATGTTGTAGAGGCTCGATGCCGTCATCGCCACAATGGCGGGCAGGGCATACTGCCAGAGCAGCTGGCCCACGGGCTTTGTCCCCAGTTCGAGTGCGGCTTGTCTATTGTCTTGCATACGTCGGTACTTATTTAAACGCTGCAAAGGTACTGCTTTTTTCTGAGACCACCAAATTTCGCGCGCGTAATTCAAAGTTGAGGGCAGATATTTGGCAGTGTCGGAAATAATGTGTACCTTTGCAGTCGCAAACGTCTGATAACAAGAAATGCGACTACGTCTAACCTACATAGTTCTTGCCGCGCTCCTCAATGTGCTCACTGTCAGCGCGGCCAGTCCCTTCAGGAAATATCCCGGAGGCAAATACTACATCTGGCGCTATACGCTGAAAGACAAGCTGGGATCGCCCTACTCCATCGACCATCCCGGGCGCTGGCTTTCCCACAAGAGCATCGAGCGCCGCCGCCGACAACGGCTAGCCATCGACTCCACGGACCTGCCCGTCAATCCCAGGTATGTCCGCGCAATCGAACGCAAGCTCTATGAAATGAGCAAGGGCCGCAAGCGAGGGTCTGTGGAATGGAAGGTCATCGGCACCTCGCGGTGGAACAACACAGTGCTCGTGCGCGCCAACGACAGCACGATGCTGCACCGGCTGGACAGCCTTGACTGCATCGCTGGCGCCCAGCAAGTATGGACATCGCCCGACTCCATCCCCCGTATGGTGAAACACCCTTATCACGACAGGTTCAACCACTGGGACAGCATCAAGGGCGAGCACTACGGAAGTGGCAGGGAACAAATGGAACTGCTGGCAGGCCAGCGGCTTCACACCTTGGGGTATAAGGGCAAGGGCATCACCATCGCTGTACTCGACGGCGGGTTCCAGAATGCCGACGTCATTCCAGCCTTCCAGCATGCAAACATCATAGGTGCAAAAGACTTCGTATATCCCAACAGCCTTTACTTCTATCAGGAGACCGATCACGGCACGAAGGTGCTCTCGGCACTGGCCGCCAACGAACCGGAGGTGTTAGTGGGAACGGCACCAGAGGCCAACTACTGGCTGTTGCGCTGCGAGGACCAGCAGACAGAGCAGCCCGTAGAAGAGGACTACTGGGCGATGGCGGCAGAGTTTGCCGATTCCCTCGGCGCCGATATCATCAGCTCCTCGCTCGGCTACAACGAATACGACGGCTACCGCGGCTACTATCATCAGCGCAACCTTGACGGACAGACAGCACTCATCAGCCATACAGCCTCGATGCTGGCACAGAAGGGTATCGTCCTCGTAAACTCCGCAGGCAACAGTGGAATGGGACCTTGGAAAAAGATTGTCTTCCCTGCCGATGCCCAGAACATCCTGACCGTAGGGGCACTGAATGCAGAGAAGAAAAATGCACCGTTCAGTGGCGTTGGACCGACTCAGGACGGACGTGTAAAACCAGACGTCATGGCCCTTGGGAGTCCTGCCGCACTGATATCGGGCAGAGGCACGATTGTCAGAGACATGGGGACCTCGTTCTCCACACCGGTAGTCGCAGGTCTCGTGGCCTGTCTGTGGCAGGCGATGCCCCAGAAGACGGCTCTGGAGATTATCAACCTCGTCAGACAAACAGGCAGCAGCTATCAACAGCCGGACAACATCTACGGCTACGGCCTGCCTAATTTCTGGCGCGCCTACATGATAGGAAAGAGTGAAGAACGAAAAGTGAAGAGCGAAGAGTAACAATGAGGAGTGAAGAGAGACTGACGCTGCTGGAACTGAACCGGCTCGTACGCGAGGTGATAGAGTGCGAGATGACCCATGAATATTGGGTAGAAGCAGAACTATCGGAATGTCGTGAGAGCCGTGGGCACTGCTATATGGAACTGATCCAAAAAGAAGAGCGCACATCCACACCTGTCGCCAAGGCATCTGCCAAATGCTGGGCCTCGAAATGGATGGTTATCCGTCCCTATTTCGAGCGCATCACCGGACAAAGGCTGTCTGTAGGCATGCAGGTGCTGCTGAAGGTCTATCCACAATTCCACGAGGCCTACGGCTTCTCCTGGATCGTGACAGACATCGACCCTACCTACACCATGGGCGACATGGCCCGCAAGCGCCAGGAGATCATCCGGCAACTGAAGGAAGAGGGCGTCTTTGACCTCCAGAAGGAGCTCTGCCTACCACGCTTCTGCCAGCATATCGCAGTCATATCTTCTGAGACTGCCGCCGGCTATGGTGACTTCTGCAACCAGTTGGCCGACAATCCCTATGGCTTCCAGTTCCGCTCCCAGCTCTTCCCTGCCATCATGCAGGGCGAGGGTACGAGCGAGAGCATCATAGCTGCCCTCAACCGCATCTACACCACGCTCACCTCTCACCCGTCGTCCCTCACCGCTCCGTTCGACTGCGTGGTCATCATCCGAGGCGGTGGGGCCACGAGTGACATGTCTGGCTTCGACACGCTGCCCCTCGCAGAGAATGTGGCGAACTTCCCCATACCTATTATTACAGGCATCGGCCACGAGCGCGATGAGTCGATATTGGACATGGTCTCACACACGAAAGTGAAGACCCCTACGGCAGCTGCGGCTTTTCTGATCTCGCATCTGAAAGAAGTGGCAGATGCCCTCCATGAGGCCGAGAACACCATCGTCAGACGTGTGCAAGACCGTATGCAGATGGAACAAATCAGACTGAGCCGTGTTGCAGAAGCCATTCCCCGTCTGTTTTCTGTTGTCAAGACCCGTCAGGAGGCTCAGATCGACACCCTTTTCCATCGGATGCTAGCGGCTATCCAACAGCGGATCGTCAGCAGCAAAGCCCGTATAGAGACCTTCGAACAACATATCCCGATGTTCATCGAGCGGCGTATCACCACAGAACGCCACCGACTGCAACTGGTTGAGGAAAAAGCCAAGAGTCTCGACCCTGCATTGCTGCTCAAGCGCGGCTATAGCATCACCCTGCATGAAGGCAAGGCAGTACGCGACCCCAAGGTGCTGAACCCTGGCGATGAAATAGAGACGAGGCTGGAAAAGGGAACCATCAGATTGGTGGTAAAAAGGTAAGAAAGTAAATAAGGTAAGAATATGAAACAAGAACAGAAATACGAAGCTGCCTTTGCCGAACTACAGGCCATCGTGCAGAAAATGGAGAACGATGAACTTGACATTGACCAGATGTCGGAACAACTGAAACACGCCCAGGAACTGATCAAACTCTGCAAGGACAAACTGACTAAGACCGACGAGGAAATCAAGAAAATACTCGCCGAGAAATAAGGAATTGGTATGAGAAAGCCACTTTTTCTTTCTTTTTGTTGCTGATTACAACAAAATTGTGTACTTTTGCAAGCAATTAGAAACATTTAAACCAAGATATAACAATGAAGAATCTAGATTGGGCTAATCTGTCGTTCGGTTATATGAAGACCGACTACAACGTACGCTGTTACTACCGTGACGGCAAATGGGGCGAGATAGAAGTCTGCTCCGACGAGTATCTGAAACTGCACATGGCAGCCACCTGCCTGCACTATGGCCAGGAGGCTTTCGAGGGTCTGAAGGCCTATCGCTGTCCTGACGGCAAGGTGCGTATCTTCCGTGTAGAGGAGAATGCAGCCCGCCTGCAGTCAACCTGCCGTGGCATCATGATGCCAGAGGTGAGCACAGAACTGTTCACAGAGATGGTGAAGAAGGTAGTGCGCCTGAATCAGGAGTGGATTCCTACGTATGAGAGTGGCGCCACACTCTATATCCGTCCATTGCTCATCGGCACATCGGCACAGGTAGGCGTACATCCCGCCAAGGAGTATTGCTTTCTGATCTTCGTCACCCCCGTAGGTCCGTACTTCAAGGGAGGTTTCGCTGCCAATCCATACGTGATTATCCGCGACTATGACCGCAGTGCTCCTCTGGGAACAGGTAAGTACAAGGTGGGTGGTAACTATGCTGCCTCACTCTTTGCCAACAACCTGGCCCATGAGAAGGGTTATGCCTGTGAGTTCTATCTCGATGCCAAGGAAAAGAAATACATGGACGAGTGCGGTGCTGCCAATTTCTTCGGCATCAAGGACAACACCTATGTGACACCGAAGTCAACCTCTATCCTGCCCTCTATCACCAACAAGTCGTTGATGCAGGTAGCAGAAGACTTAGGTCTGAAGGTAGAGCGTCGTCCGATTCCTGAGGAGGAACTCGAGACCTTCGAGGAGGCAGGTGCTTGCGGTACAGCCGCCGTCATCAGTCCTATCTCATATATCGACGACCTCGATACGGGCAAGCGCTATTCATTCGGCGACAAGCCAGGCCCTATCTCAAAGAAGCTGTTCGACACCCTGCGTGGCATCCAGTATGGTGAGATCGAGGACAAGCACGGCTGGACAACCGTCGTCATCGAGTAAGAGTATCCCTTAGCACTTTATAAAGCATCGTCCGTCTCCGGATGATGCTTTATGTAACTTTACAGGTAATATGGGTAAAGGAAAATTAGCTAAATTCGCAGACATGGAGACGTATGAGAACGTCTTCCAATATCCATTTTCTGTGATAGACAACGTACCGTTTGAGATGAAGGGCAACTGGCATGAACAGTACTTCCACAACCAGAACCCCATCGTGCTCGAACTGGGCTGCGGCAAGGGTGAATACACCGTGGAACTGGCAAAGCTATACCCAGACGTGAATTTCATCGGTGTTGACATCAAGGGGGCCCGTATGTGGACGGGGGCAACACAAGCCCTCCGCGAAGGTCTGAAGAACGTGGCTTTCCTGCGCACGAACATTGAGATTATCGACCGATTCTTTTCTGAGGACGAGGTACAGGAGATCTGGCTCACCTTCTCCGATCCACAGATGAAGAACCCGCGCAAACGGCTCACCTCCACCTATTTCATGGAGCGCTATCGCCATTTCCTCACAGACGGCGGACTGATCCACCTGAAGACCGATTCAAACTTCCTCTTCACCTATACCACCTATATGGTGCAGAAGAACCGTCTGCCAGTAGAGTTCCGTACCGAAGACCTCTACCACGATGACCGCATTGATGAGGCTACGCGGAAGATTCTATCCATCCAGACCTACTACGAGTCGATGTGGATAGCCCGCGGACTAAACATCAGGTACATGAAATGGCATCTGCCCAGACCATGCAGCCTTGAAGAGCCCGATGTGGAAATCGAACTCGATGACTATCGCAGCTACCATCGTACGAAGAGAAGTTCACTTGACAAAGCAAAATAGAAACCGATATGATTATGAAAAGACTAATGATAATCCTCATGGCAGTGATTCCGATGCTGTCCATGGCACAAGGGAAACTGAACGTAAGAGTAGATTCAGTAGGCAAGCTGGCCTCGAAGATCTCCATCGACCAGAAATTCAAGATTGCAGACCTCACCGTCAGCGGTGCACTGAACGGCGCCGATCTCAAATTGCTCCAGGAGATCGTTAATCGTACAAAGGTTGACAAGAAAAATCCTGGTGAGTGTCTCGTTGCAGCCATCGACCTCTCCGGTGTCACAATAGCAGAAGGCAAGGAAGGCATGAAGACGAAGGCCAACGAGTTGCCCAAGGGCATGTTCTCCGGCGCCAAACATTTGGTAAAGGCTGTACTGCCATCAAGTATCCAGGAGATTAGTGATAACTGTTTCGCCGGATGTTCAAGTTTGACGGATGTGACTATTCCCGCCTCTGTGACCACCATCAAAAATGAGGCTTTCCAAGGTTGCGAAAGTCTGGCATCCATCACGTTGCCCAGCGGACTGAAAGCCATTGAGAGCGAGGCCTTCGAAGACTGCAAGAGCCTTGTTTCGATCACACTCCCCAGCGGCATCAACAAGATTGCCGTTCAAGCCTTCAACAACTGCAAGTCACTGAGGCAGATCAACATTCCTAACGGCACCGAGGTAATTGGTGGTTCCGCCTTTAAGGATTGTATGAGCCTTACAACCATCGAACTGCCCAGTTCCGTGGAAGAAATCGAGTCTGCTGCCTTCGAGGGCTGCGAGAATCTACAGGTTATCCAAATGTCAGCGGTAGAGCGTGTCGGTGCTGCAGCTTTCCACGACTGCAAAAGTCTGAAGAGCGCCACTTTCATTCGTCTCAACAAACTTGGACAGATTGCTTTTGAAAACTGTAAATCACTGGAACAAGTCTCCATTGAAGGCAATCTCACAGACATCAACACAGCGGCTTTCAAGAAATGTACCAGTCTTAAGAGCTTAAAGATTCCCGCTTCTGTCAAAGTCATCAGCAGCCATGCATTCGATGGCTGCAAGCAGCTCACCGATTTCCAGTTTCCTACAGCCCTTACCAAAGTCAACGACGGTGCTTTCGAAGGCTGCGCCAGTCTGAAATCCGTTGAATTGCCCACCATGCTCAAGAGTCTGGGCGACGATGCCTTCAAAGACTGCTCCAGCCTTGAGGCCATTACCATCAATGGCCTCATCGACGAGATTGAGCCCAAGACATTCCGTAACTGTGCCAGTTTAAAGAAGGTTGTCTTGCCTGCATCCGTAAGACGAATCGGCAGTTCTGCCTTCGAGGGTTGTGCCATGTTGAGCGACATCAATCTGCCGATTGTGCTGGCAACCATTGAGGATGCAGCTTTCGAGCGCTGCGGCTCTCTGACGACACTCACCTTACCCATTAGTCTGAAGGAAATCGGCGGTGATGCCTTCAAGGAGTGTACATCACTTGCCCATATCGAACTGCCCGCCTCACTGAAGGAAATTGGAGGCAGTGCTTTCCAGAAGTGTATTTCACTGCGCGAGGTCGTCCTCAACTGTCCCACCCCACCAGCGATTAGCGGTGACACGTTCAAGGACGTCAAGGCAACCTTTATAATTCCGCAGGGGACACAAATGGCCTATATGAGCAACAAGAAATGGGCAAAGGTAACTGGTCTCAAGGAAAAATAAATCCATAAGACGACATGACACTATATCCAAAACTGATCATGGAGGCGCTAGCAACTGTCACGTATGCCGGCACCAAAAAGAACCTCGTAGATAGCGACATGGTGGCAGATACCCCCTCTGTCGCTGCTCCGGCCAAGGAAGGAGATCCCTGGCGCGTGAAAGTCATACTTACTTTCCCCCGTGACACCGATCCGTTTCTTAAATCGACCGTCAAGGCTGCCGAGGCAGCTATCAAGTATCACTGCGGTCAGGATGTTGAAGTAACCATCGAGACCGAGTTCAAGTCTGCCCCGCGCCCTGAGGTGGAGCAACTGCTGCCTGGCGTGAAGAACATCATCGCCGTCAGCAGCGGCAAAGGCGGTGTCGGCAAGAGCACCGTCTCGGCCAATCTCGCCATAGCACTGGCACGTCTCGGCTACAAGGTAGGGCTGTTGGACACGGATATCTTTGGTCCCTCAATGCCGAAGATGTTCCATGTGGAGACCGAGAAGCCCTATGCCGTCCATAAAGACGGACGCGACCTCATCTGTCCTATTGAACAGTATGGTGTAAAATTGCTCAGTATCGGCTTCTTCGTTTCGCCCGACACCGCTACACTCTGGCGTGGCGGCATGGCAACAAGTGCCCTGAAGCAGCTGATAGCCGATGCCGACTGGGGCGAACTGGATTATTTCATACTCGATACGCCTCCAGGAACAAGCGATATCCACCTGACATTGCTTCAGACACTGCCCATCACGGGTGCTGTGATCGTATCTACGCCTCAGCAGGTGGCACTGGCTGATGCCCGAAAGGGCATTGACATGTACCGTAATGAAAAGGTCAATGTGCCCATCCTCGGCCTCATCGAAAACATGTCATGGTTTACACCTGCCGAGTTGCCGGAGAACAAATACTACATCTTCGGCAAGGAAGGCTGCAAGCAACTGGCAGAAGAGATGAACGTGCCCCTGCTGGCACAGATTCCGCTGGTTCAGGGGATATGCGACAGCGGTGATGCCGGCACACCGGCTGCCCTCAGCAGCGATACTGCCACAGGCCTCACCTTCATCAATCTGGCACAGGCCGTCGTCACCGTCGTGAACCGCCGCAACAAGGAACAGCCCAAGACCAAGATTGTTGGGATGAAATAGATCAGCCTAAACAGAATGCAAAAAAGTCCGGGACCATCATCAGGCCCCGGACTTTTTTACTTTTCCTTTCATCTGTTGCCGGACTTCTCGTTTCTTTCGTAGGACAGCCAGGCGTTCCTCAGCATGACGCCTCGTCAGTCTAACCTGAGCGCCATAGACCAAGCATGCAGTTCCAAAGTAGGCAGCGGCCTGAATCCACATATACCGAATCTCGGGAAGCACATCGCCCAATGTTCCACCCATCGAGTTCAACCGGACAAAGGCACGTACGCCAAACGTACTCGGGAACAGCCAGGAGACACCTTGCCAATAGCCAGGTATGTTCGACTGCGGCCATGAGATACCACTCATAAAGAGGAGCGGCACGGATATGAACACCATCAGCAGCATCACATTCTCACGATAGTGCACCAGACATGATACTGTCATACCAAAGAATATACATGCCAACACATACGGTGTCAGAAGTGCCACGAGATCCTGCCAGTGTATCAGCGCCGGGAAAGAGAAGATACGAGGCACTATCAGTGTCAGATAGGCCGACATGACAATGTAAATCATCAGATAGCACATGGCCTTGCCACATACGATACGATAAATGCCGTTATAACAACGATGAATAGGCACCAGGTCACTATAGCGGCTACGCTCGCGGGCCGTACCCGCAGCCAGTCCGATTCCCAGCACAAGTGTCTGCTGGAGTATCAGCATCAGCACACCGGGCAGAATAGAACTGCCATAGCCGCCTGCAGGATTAAAGATCGGCACGTCCTCAAAGGCCAATGGACTCGTCGCGATAAGGTCTTCACGGGCCGTATAGTTGCCAAGGAGTTTCTTCTGGACTTCGGCACCCATCAACTGGGATACACTCATCGCTGTCTGGAAGATAGCCTTATAGGTCAGTATCAGTGCCATATCACAATAAACACTGACCACCCCCTGCTGTCCACGGTTGATATTCGTGGCAAAATCGCTTGGGATGAGATATACACCCTTGACAACCTGACGACTTACAAGCATCTGGGCCTCATCAAGATCATCTGCATAGGAAATCACCTTCACGTCGGGAGAGGCATCACACATCCTCACGAACTGCCTACTGAGTTGGCTATGCGACTGGTCAACCACCACCACCGGCACTTCATGGACTACCTCATTATTATATATCCATGAATATAAAAGCGGATAGACTAACGGCACGATGACGCAGAAGATGAGTACGCCCTCATCCCGGAATACCTGCTTCAGCTCTTCACGCCAAATAAAGCAAGCATCCTTGATACCATCATATATTTTATGGAATATAGACATACGTTAGCAAAGCGTTTTTGATTTTACTCATCACAAACCACGGCAACAGCGTGAATGCTATCAGAGCCACGAAGTGGAACCAGGCATCGATTAGTGGGAATCCGTTGAATACCGTAATCTGATAAAGCATATAATAATGACGCAACGGGAAAAGCCATGAGAGCGACTGGAGAGGACCATCCATTCCCATAATTGGGAAGGCAGACCCTGCCAGCGAGAAACTCAGCACAGCCCACAGCGAGCAGACACTCATCGACATACGCAACGAGGGCATCAAGCCAAAGGCAAAGACGCCAAAGCCTATACTTGCAAACACCTGCAGGAAAGACAGCAACAAGATGTCCCAGTAATCGCCCTTATGCGGGAAATGCATAATGCCGTAGATGTAGAACTCGTAGAAAAGAATTATCGAGCCGAACACCAAAGCCTGTGGCAGATACTTGCCAAGAATGGCAACGACGATATTATCGTCTGCCAGTCCCAGCCATTCCTTACCGCGTCCGAACTTCAGTTCCATACCCAGGGAATAGGCAGAGATAAGAAACATGAACAGCATCATCACACCTGGCACAAATACGGTGGAGAGATAGACATTATAGTTTGACCAGGGGTTTCCGATCGGATGAAGATCAATTCTCACAGGCTGCAAGAACGTCTGTATCTGCTGCTGCGTAAAACCCTTGGCACGCATGGTAGCCTGACCGACTGCCGCAGAGCCCAACGTCGAGATGGTCTTCATATCCTTCATCACCATAGAACCCGAAGCTATCGATGTCATCGAATAATAATAAGATATCTTCGGACGCCTGCTCGACAACAGATTGTCTGTCGTTCCCTTCGGTATATAGAGGAATCCGTAAATCTCATTCTCCTGTATCGCACGGCGCGCGGCAGCTACGGAAGGATAGTGCGCCACGACTTGAGAGTTCTGGAAAGCATCCAGCCGACGAACAAGTCCGCGTGAGGTCGAAGTATTGTCAAGATCCACCACCCCAACAGGCATATCCTCAGGCACTCCTTCATCGAGCAGCGACGTGAAGAAAAACATCGCCAACAGGGGGAATATCACCATGCTGAAGAAGTAAATGCGATTCACGAAGAGAATCTTGCATTCACGCTTTGCAATCTGCCATATCTGATTCAGATACTTCACAGCCAGACCTTACTTTTTGATGACGAGCGACATGCCGGGACGGAGCCCCTCGAGTTTCTCTACAGGACGAGCCTTCACCTCGAAGGTCTTCAGGTCGTACTGTCCATTAGCCTTGGTTGCCTTCCAAACGGCATACGATCCCTGATCTTTCATGTAATAGACCTTCATCTTGATATCCTTGTTGAAAGCCGGTACGAAAGCCGAGAACTCAGAGCCAACCTGAAGGTCACCCAATTGATCCTCTCGCACATTAAAAGTGCCCCACATCTCCTGCATGACGGAGATTGACATGATAGGAGAACCCGTTCCGACCAGTTCGCCAACCTTCGGATAGACATCACTGACCTCACCCTCCATCTGAGCCGTCTGCACAGTCTCGTGGATATAGCTTGTCACCTCGCTGACGGCACCTCTCGCACGTCCGACCTGAGCGGCAGCAGCCATCTTGTCTTCCATACGGGCACCATTGACAGCCATGTCATACTGACTCTGCGCAGCCTTCATCTGAGCTTCCATCGCCTTGTAGTTGGCATAGACCTCGTCGCGTTTCTGTGCACTCATCACACCTTCGTCATAGAGGCGCTGGATGCGCTGATAGGATTTCTCTGCGATCTCATAGCCGGCCTTTGCCTGCTGGAGCACGGAGTAGGCGCCCTGGATCTGCTCCTTACGGGCACCGTTCTGAGCCTTCAGTTCGAGGGCAGCAGCTGCACTCTCCGCACTTCGGGCCTGTTCCATCTTGGCACGCACCTCTGGTGCATCAAGAATGGCAAGCGTATCGCCGACCTTCACGTAGTCACCCTCTTTCACACGCAGTTCGAGGATACGTCCAGGAACCTTACTCGACACACGGTATTCAGTCACCTCGACCTGTCCCTGTATAATCTCAGGGTCACGGTCAAGCACCAGGAAACCGATAATAGCCACGATAATCACTACCGTTACAAATCCCGCAATAGCGAGCAGGATGTTGTTATGCTGACTCTTTGCTGACATAATTTATTATTCTAATGTGCCAAGTGCCTTCTGGAGATCTACCTGGCTGAGTTTAACATCAATTTCTGCATCTATCTTTTGCGACTGAGCCTGCAGCCATGCTGTCTGAGCCTCCATCACAGTCGTTGGGGTAATCACGCCCTCACGGAAACCGAGGTTGGCCGTGCGCAGATTCTCATCTGCCCGCTGAATATTAGCCTGGGCCATCGCCAGCTTCTTATTCGCCTCCCCAACCTTGAAAGTATTCTGGTTCACCTGCAGCTCTATCATCTCACGGGCCTCTGCAAGTTCGAGTTTGGCAATCGAGGCAGCACCCTTCGAGGCACGCACCTTATACATCACGTCACCCCAGTTCCAGAGTGGGACTCTGACAAGTACGCCAACGTTCCAGAAACCAGCAAAAGACTTTTGGAATCCGTTGAAGACATTAGGATTGCTGACGGAATAGCCACCCGTCAGGGCGACCTGCGGCAAATTGCCGGCTCGGAGCACATTTGTCGTCTGTTTTGCAATATCGACAGAGTTCTGCAACATCTTCAACTCCGGACGGTTCTCTACGGCTGCTGCCACATTCAGTTCCGGCGTCAGTTCAACCACAGCAATCGTCTCTGCCTGTTCATCGGCAAGCGACACCTGCTCGTCAAGCGGCAGACCAATGACCTGATTCAGGAGCATCCGCGACAGCACCAGGCCGTCGTTCACCTTCGTGACAGCCATCTCGGCCTCGTTCACTTTCACTTCTACGCTCAGGCCGTCGCTTTTCGTAGCCACCCCCTCGTCGATCATCTTGTGAACATCTGCATTGAGTTTCTTTACCAGTTCCAGGTAGCTTTCTGCCAGTTTCTTCTTATGACAGAGCGACACCACCTGCCAGTAGGTCTGATCGATTTTGTAGAGCGTTGCCTGACGACGTGCCTCACGAGAATTCTCTGCCATATCCTCAGCCAAGTCGGCCATCTTGTTCATCGCAATGATACTACCGCCCATGAAGATCGGCTGTGTAAGCAGAATCGAGCCAGCCCAGACGTTTCGCGTGTCTGTATTAAGAGCCTCTACAATTTTCTGGCCTTCCGCATTAAGCATGGTCTGGAGCCCAGTCATGCCCTCTGTCATTGTCTGGTGAAGCCCCCCCAGCATCTCTGCCACATTCTGTGCAGGTATGCCCAGTTGGGCAAAAGCGGCACCCATCTGGGCGAAAGATGTTCCCAGACCCGCCACCGTCGGCTCCATACCTTTGGCAATGCCTGTGCCGAGATTCGGAAGAGCCGCCTTCTGCTGATCATTCAATAGTGAAATAGCACGTGTCGTGTGCTGATAGGTACCTACCGCACTGATATGAGGCAGATACTTGGTCCGCGCCGATTTCCTCAGGTTGGCAGCCACGTCCTGCTTCAGTTTGGAAATACCCAGTTGCTTATTGTTGCGCAGAGCCATCTGCCGACAACTGTCGAGGGAAAGAATCCTCTGTGCCGTAGTTGGCAGAGCCACGCTGCTGACAAGCAACAATGTTCCAATAAGTTTATTCATATCTCAAATCTATTTGAAACTAAATGTCCTTGATCCGATCATGTTCCCATCTGCAAAAATGCTTACGCGGTAGCTACCGGCCTCCAGCATCTGGCTGACATTCCA
>ODAI014703808.1_pt1 | contig 15811 bp, 14 predicted proteins | sample 1539321 | NCBI WGS metagenome assembly ODAI01 (sample SAMN02144231, study PRJEB22623) | gut metagenome | biome: sheep rumen | host: Ovis aries | place: New Zealand
ATGAGCATGAGAATATATCAGTTATCAGTTATCAGTTGTCAGTTATCAGTTTCTAGTGATTCTAGAAGTTCTAGAAGCTCTAGATTTTCTAGCATTTAAGCATTAATAATTGTGCATTATGAATTATGCATTATGAATTATGCATTATCTTTGGTCGGCTCCCCACAGGAGTTTCTCGCGCAGAGTGTTGGCAAAGTTGTGGTCAAGTTTTTGGATAACCGAGAGCCTGTAGGGTGCTTGGGCAATCTTCACCGTGCTGCCACTGGGAAGCGTCATGGCCATACCGTCGACACTCACCTGAATCCATTGAGCACGAGTGTTGATGGTAACCACAATCTCCGAGTCGTCGCCCACCACGATGGGACGCATAGTGAGAGAGTGAGGCGAGATAGGGGAGAGGGCAAGGCAACTGGTGAGTGGCATCATGATGGGACCACCGGCACTCATGTTATAGGCCGTGGAACCTGTGGGAGTGCTAATTACCAAACCGTCGCCCATGTAGGTGGTGAGCATTGTGCCGTTGATGGTGGTTGGCATTGAAATCATCGAGGTGGTGTCCTGACGCAGGATGGCGATTTCGTTCAGTGCTATGATATTGTCGCAACGCTTGCCGTTGATGCTCACTAGCTCAAGCATGGTGCGCTCCTCATGGCGGCATTCTCCACGCTTGATGCTCTCAATCATTGCACGTGACTCATTGAGGCGGCAAGCAGCTAGATAGCCCAGATGGCCGGTGTTGATTCCTACCACGGGAGTCGAGTGTCGAGCCAGTAACGCGGCCTTGCTAAGCAGGGTGCCATCTCCACCAATGCTCACAGCAAGATCTGCACCATCAAACTTCTCGACATCAAAACTCTGAGACATCTCGGTGTTGATGCCAATGCTACTAAGGTAAGCCTTGAAGTCTTTCTCTATCATCAGCTGGTCGCTGTCTTGAAGATAGCCGACGAAATCATTGAGCTCTTGCTTGTATTTCTCCTGATAAGAGTTGCCAAATAATGCTATTCTCATTGTGTCAAGGGTTGCAGGCTATTGCCTTGGGAAGAAAATGTGTGAAAAACGTTGAAAAAACTTTTTAAAGTGCTATTTTGTTTTTATTTCTCGCGCTTTTCGCCTACTTTTGTGAGTTAAAATAATTTTTGCACGGCAAATATAGTAATTTTTGCCAATATTAATGCACTATTTTTAGAAAACTACACGTTATATTTTTGGATATATAACTAACTATGGTAAATCTTAGCGTAAATATAAATAAAGTGGCCACGCTTCGCAATGCACGAGGAGGCAACATTCCTAATGTGTTGCAAGTGGCGCTCGACTGTGAGAAGTTTGGAGCCGACGGAATAACAGTACACCCTAGACCCGATGAGCGACACATTCGTCGTGCCGATGTCTATGAGCTGCGCCCAGCTATTCACACTGAGTTTAACATCGAGGGTTTCCCCGACGACAGGTTCATGGATATTGTCCTGGATGTGAGACCGCATCAGGCAACCTTGGTTCCCGACGCTCCCAGCGTGCTCACCTCTTCACAAGGTTGGCCCGTGAGCGAGAACATGGATTTCTTGAAAAAAGTAGTTGCTAGGCTCAAAGACGCTGGCATCAGGGTGAGCATCTTTGTTGATGCTACCGAGGAGCGTGTGCGTCAGGCCGCTCTCACAGGTGCCGATAGGGTAGAGCTCTACACAGGCCCCTTTGCACAGCGTTTCTCGGCAGCTCCCGAGCAAGCTGTGGAGCCTTACCACAAGGCGGCTCTCGTGGCCCACGAAGTGGGGCTGGGACTGAATGCAGGCCATGACCTGAACTTGCTCAACCTCAAGTTTTTCAAGGACAACGTGCCTTATCTCGACGAGGTATCAATAGGCCACGCTCTCATCAGCGATGCCCTTTATCTGGGGCTTGAAAACACCATCGCTGCCTATAAGAAATGCTTGCAGGACTAATAATCACGAATTTAATAACCACAAATAATTTTTGAATCACATGAATTTAATTAACATGATAGTGGCCCAAGTGGCTGCTCAAGGCGCACAAGACGCTACTGTATCTACTGCATTATCGGTGTGGGACCTCACCCTCAAGGGTGGATGGCTCATGATTCCACTGGCACTGCTGTTGCTGGTGAGCATCTACATCTTCTTTGAGAGACTGTTCGCCACTAGTCGCGTTACTAAGGCCGATAATAAGTTCTTGCAGAATATCAAGAACCTAATCCAGGCTGGCAAGATTGAAGAGGCAAAGCAGTTGTGTGACTCCACCGACACTCCATATTCCCGCATGATAGAGAAGGGCGTTTCGCGCATTGGGCGCCCCATGAACGACGTGCTCGTAGCTATTGAGAACGTTGGCAACATGGAAATCGCCAAGATGGAAAAGGGTTTCAACTGGCTTGCTACAACAGCTGCAGGAGCTCCCATGATTGGCTTCCTTGGCACTGTGACTGGTATGGTTCAGGCGTTTTATGCTCTTGCAAGTGCAGGGCAGAACAGTAATGTTAGCATCCTCGCCAGCGGCATTTACGAAGCCCTTGTGACAACTGTTGCTGGTCTTGTGGTGGGCATTCTCGCGCTCTTTGCTTATAACTACCTCACCTCACGCGTCAACAAGATTATGAACCGCCTCGAGGGCAGCACCATGGAGTTCATGGACCTGCTCAACGAGCCTGCAAAACCAGCCGAGCAGACTGTTAAATCAACTCAGCAACCACCTCAGTTTGGCAATCGTTAACCCCCTATTCTATTATGGCACTAAAGAGACAACACAAATCTCTGTCGATGTTCAGCATGGCTTCGATGACCGATGTCATCTTCCTGCTACTCATCTTCTTTATGGTGACTTCTACTTTCGTCTTCCCATCGGCGATGGAGGTGAACTTGCCACAAAGCAGCCAGCAGACGGCTATCAAGCCCACCACGCGCATCTACATCGACAAGGACATGAATATGTTTGCTACCCAAGCCGACTCGGTAAAGCAAGGCGAATTGATGCCGTTGCCCGACGACCAGCTTTATGGATTCTTGCAAGCAGTAAAACAGAGCGACCCAACTCAGTTTATCGCTCTGCATGCCGATCAAGCAGTACCCTATGGAAAGATTGTTGACATTCTTGACAAGGGGTCGAAGGTGGGCATCAAGGTGGTGCTCGCTACCAAGCCTGCAAGCGAGGGGTATGCTTCTCCTGAGCCTGAGCAACCAGCTCAAGAGGGCGATGCAGCAGCAGTACAAGATGCAACGCAAGGTTCTACTACAGTAACTGAGATTCCTGCCGATGCTGCCACTGTGCAGCAGGCACAAAGTGCTGCATCACAACCTGCTCCAACCACAACTGTGACAGAGCATTAAAACTCACTTTTCTCTCCTTTTTGATTTCTTTAAATGGCAAATAATAACGACAACAGGAATAAACTTCTCTCGGCATTGATAACATTGTTGCTGGGAGCTGGTATTGTTGCCTTGCTCATCTTCACGAGCCTGCATTACAACTATCCTCCCAAGGATGGAGAGCAGCTCACTCAGCTGCTTCAGGATACCATAATGTTTGGCGGTGAGTATGTGGATTTTGGCGACTTCCTCGAGGAGCAAGTCGATGACCAACTGGCAGCTGCGCAACCCACACAGCCACAAGAGTCTGAAAGTCCAAATAACGAGCCGCAGGTGGGGCAGAACGATTTGAGCGACAACGGGCAATTCGACGAGTCGCCACAACAGCATGTGACTAACAATGCTCAAGAGTCGCCCATGAAGGTGCAGCAACAGCAGCCCAAGAAACAGCCAGCCGAGAAGAAGACTGAACAACCTCAACCCAATCAACCACCTAAAAAACAGGGTAATCCTAACAATCAGCCAGCAAATAAGACCACTCAGCAGCCCACTACTCCATCGGCTCCAGCCAATTCTTCCAGTGAGGCTAATAACAGAGTAAAGAATGCCTTTGCCAAGAGCAACAGTGGCTCAGGCAAGCAAGGCAACCCCGATGGCACCGCAGGGGCCGACAAGTCGGTTGGCAAACCTGGTGTGGGTGGCCTTGATGGTTACACCATCTCATATTTTCCCACAGCTAAGTGTCCCGGTCCAGGAACAGTAGTTGTAAGGGTTACTGTGGGCACTAATGGCGCTGTCACCAGTGCAAGAGTTGTTAGTGGCTCTCTTGCTGGCAATGAGAGGGCGCGCAACATTTGTCTCTCGCTGGCTCGCCAGTCGAGGTTTAGCGTTCCTAAAGGTCAAGCGGTTGAAAAAACTGGTACACTCACCTACACTATTCGCTAGCCGATAGGTGGTAAAAGGTAAAAACAATAAAAGAAGAGGGAAGAGCATTGTGCATTAGCTCTTCCCTCTTAATTCTTCTTTCTCAACTCTTGGGGTTATTTGCCCAAGAACTTTTTGTTGATATAGGCATTGAATTGGTCGCGATAACTGTCGCCAATGGGTATTTCAATGTCTTCACCATCACCCAGTGTGATTCGGTTCTTGCTGATTTCCTGTATCATCTTCAAGTTGATGATATAAGAGCGATGCACACGCATGAATGTGTGGCTAGGCAAGCGATCTTCCATCTTCTTCATGCTCAGTAGCACGATGATAGGGCGTGGGTTGTCCTTCAGGTAGATGCGCAAATACTCGCTCATAGCCTCCACATAACGGATGTGGCTGATGTTGATGCGCACTATTTTGTACTCAGTCTTCAAGAAGATTGCGTCATCTTCGTCAATTTGGCTCACATCCTGAAGGGTGCGTAACGCGTCTTGGTGCTTTTTGAGCTTCTCGGCGGCACGCTTCATGTCTTCACAGCCAAAAGGCTTGAGCAAGTAGTCAACAGCGTTGAGTTGGAAGCCTTCGACGGCATACTCGCTGTAGGCAGTGGTGAACACTACCATGGGTGGGTTCTCCAGCGACTTGATAAAGTCCAAGCCGTTGAGTTCGGGCAGGTTGATGTCGCAGAAAATAGCGTCAATCTTTTCTTTCTCAAGAATTTCCTTGGCGTCAATTGCGCTTTGGCATGCTGCCACAAGCTCCAGATAAGGAATTTTCTTGATGTAGCCCTCCATTTGCTGCAAAGCAAGGGGCTCATCGTCAATAATTATGCAACGTATCATGATGATTTTTTGATGTGTTATTTGTTGTCTTTTTTATCTGGTTTTCTTCACTTTGTGCGTTTGGGTCTTTGGTATAAACGGGAATGTCCATTTTCACAATGAATTCGTCTTCGCCATCGGTGATGTCGAGGGTGTAGTTGTCGCCAAACATCAGGTCAAGGCGGCTCTTGATGTTGGTAAGACCCACTCCGCTTGCCTCGCTCACTTTTTTGCCATTGCCATTTTTCTTGGGTTGCTTGCTGTTGCGGCAGGTGTAGTCGAGGCGTTGCTCACCGCTATCGCTAATGTAGCGTTTAGCTCCCACTTCGATAAATGACTCCTTGTTATAGCTCACACCATGCTTGAAAGCATTTTCCACAAATGAGATGAATATCAATGGGGGAATCCATATGCCTCGGCCGTCGTCTGAATTTTCAGCTGTAAATTTCAGCTTGTCGTTATAACGCAGGCTCATTAGCCTTACATAGTTGGCCATGAATTCCACCTCTCGCGACGCTTGAACATATTCATGGTTGCTCTCATACAGGATGTATCGCATCAACTTCGACAGGTCGATAATGCTCTCTTGGGCTTTTTCGGGGTCGATATCTACCAGAGCATGAATGTTGTTGAGAGTGTTCATGAAGAAATGTGGATGAAGCTGATATTTCAAGTTCTCAAGCTGCTGCTTGAGGTGTTCTTTCTCCAGCACCTCTATCTCACGGCGGGCAACGAGCGAGCGGAAGTAGAATTTCACACCTATGTTGGTGCCAATGCTGAAAAGGAAGAATATTACCGACAAGATATCATGCCGGCGAAACGGTGGCGGTGCTATAGGGGGCGTGATTTGCTCTTGAGCTCTTTGTGGGGCATATTCAGCATCATTAAATGGGTCTAAATCATTTACCTCTTCAGGTGACGCATTGGGGCCAGCGTCGGCTGGTGGCATCTGCTCTATGCTGAGAGGACCAGGTTCGTCGGGGCGAAAACTCAGCTGATAAGTCATGAACACAGCACCAAGTATCACAACTCCCAGGAAATAGTGCCATGGCTTGTGCTTGTAAACCAGCAATGGCGCGATAAACAAATCGTGAATGATAAATGCGATGATATACACCACTATCACCTTGAAGGTGTGCATGAAGTCGTTCAGCAGGAACTGGGTGTCATCAAGGTCGTGGCCATGGAATAGTGTGCTCACGGTAGGTCCCAGTAGGATTAGCAGCATAAATATCCCATACACCAAGTATTCAATCCTCTTCAACTGCGATTGCGATTTCATATTTTAAAAAATACAAGGATTAGTGGTTGGTATTCTTCATGTTTTTTATGAATTACAAAAGTAGTATTTATAAGCATAAAAACAAATCAATTTCAGTGGAAAATCCAAAAACTTCAATAAAATTACCCATTCACCAATATCAACAGCGATTATTTGGTGGAAATTTATGCGGTTTTTCATTGCAACCGAAAAACAAAAAAAGCACCTTTTTTGAAAGTTTTTTAAATTAATTTCCAAAATTGCTTTTATATTAGACAAATATCTATTACTTTTGCACCGCAAAATTAAAAAATGATTTTTAAAACACAGATTTTACATATACTATGGCAAAAAAGAAAAACCAAGAAACCCGCACAAAACTAGAAGAAATCAATGACTCGCTGTCGGGATTCGAACAGAAACTGGAGCAACACAAGAATGTGATTTTCTGGGCAGTAGCTGCTGTTCTTATTATCGCGCTCCTTATTTGGGCTTACATGCAGTTTGTCGCTAAGCCTAACCTAGAGAAAGCTAACAATGAGCTTGCAAAGGCCGACACTGAGCTTATCATGAATCAGGACTCGGTTGCCGCTCTCAAGGCCTATGAGAAGATAGCTAAGAATTATAGCAACGATGCTGCCAACGTGGCAAAACTCAAGGCTGCTACCATTCTTTATGCTCAGGGTGAGAATAAGAAGGCGCTTGCCTACCTCGAGGACTATAGCCCCAAGGGTAAAGTTGTGGCTCCCGGTTCGCAATCACTGCTCGGTGACTGCTATGTCAATGCTAAGCAGTATGACAAGGCTATCGCAGCCTACGATAATGGTATTAAGCTTGCCGAGGACAATCGCACTCTCGTTCCCATGCTGATGCTCAAGAAAGCCAATGTGCTGCATTTCCAAAAGAAATATAACGACGAGCTCGCTATCTATAAGGAGGTGGAGACCAATTACTATGGTCCTGGTGCTCTTGATGCTAAAATTGAGCAAGCTAAGGCTCTCGGCGCAAAATAATCGCTAGCAAACTATTGTGATAATTACCAATTAACAATATTGAAGGTTGGATTCTGCGACTCGTCGCTTGGTCCAACCTTTTTTCTTAAACTATAAACAAAATGGAAACGAAATACAAGCGCATACTTCTCAAGCTCAGCGGCGAGTCGCTCATGGGATCTCAGGGCTACGGAATCGACCCGCAGCGTGTTGACGACTACGCCACTCAAATTAAGGAACTCGTGGATGCTGGAGTGCAGGTTGCTATCGTGATAGGTGGAGGTAACATCTTTCGTGGCCTGGCAGGAGCAGCAAGCGGATTTGACCGCGTGAAGGGCGACCAAATGGGCATGTTGGCTACAGTGATTAACTCACTGGCATTGTCTTCGGCTCTCGAGGCCAAGGGCCAGCCTGCACAGGTGTTCACCGCCATCGCTATGACCCCAGTGGGCGAGCACTACACCAAGTGGCGTGCCATTGATGCTATGAATCAGGGTAAGGTGGCCATCATGTCGTGCGGCACTGGTAACCCCTTCTTCACTACCGACACAGGCAGCACGCTGCGCGGAATCGAGGTGGAGGCCGACGTGATGCTCAAAGGCACCCGCGTCGACGGCATCTACACCGCCGATCCCGAGAAGGATCCTGCGGCAACTAAGTTCGACACCATCACCTACGACGAGATCATCAAGCGCGGTCTCAAAGTTATGGACATGACTGCAACTGTGATGGCTAAGGAGAACAACCTTCCCATTCACGTTTTCAACATGGATGTTAAGGGCAATCTCAAGAAAGTGATTACAGGTGAAAACATAGGCACCGTCGTCACTCCTTGATATAATAAAAGCTAAATAACAGGCGGGATTAATGTGGTGTAGCACTAATCCCGCCTTGTTTTTTATATTAAGTCTTCAGCATTGCAAACCACAGTTCGCGTCCAAATGGTGATTCACATCTGTCCACAGCCGAGCGGCATGCTGTCAATTAATAGCGATAATTGTCGTTGCGGTTACTGTTTCGGCGCAGATTCTCATAGTTAGAGTTGCGGCGTGGTGGCTCCTGTTGAGGCCGTGGCTGAACCTGTGGTTGTGGCCTAGGCTGTGGCTTGGGCTGAGCCTGAGGCTTGGGTTGCGGCTTGGGCTGAACCTGAGGCTTAGGTTGTGGCTTGGGCTGTGGCTTTGGAGTTACCTTTGGCTTGTCGGGCTTAGGCGCTGGAGCTGGAGTGGGCGCTGGAGCGGGCTCGGGCTCAGGCTGAACATTGGCGTCATCAGGATTGGGCGCTACAGGTTCGGTGACTTGATTGTTGGGATCTTCACCGGGGTCCATGCCGTTATTGTCTTGCTGATCAACGTTTGCGGGCTCAGCATTATCATCGGGCTCCGAGCTGAAGCTGTTGTTGTCGTCGGCATCGTTGTTGTCAACATTGCTAACATTCTCGGTTTGAGGTTTTTTGTCCTTATCTTTATTTAAGAACCAGTAAGCAGCATATCCCAGTCCACCCAGGAGCAAAGCACCAAGAATGATGCCTAATATGAGTCCTAATGGTGATTTTTTCTTAGGTTCCTCCTCAACTTGATGCTGCATGGGTTGTGCAGGAGCAGGAGCTGCTTGATATGTTGGCTTTGGTTGTGCTGGTGCTGGAGCTGGCACGGGTTGAGGCTTGGGTGCCTCGGGAACTGCAGGCGTCTTAGGCACAGCAGGAGTTGGAACTTCAGGCACAGCTGGCTTAGGAACTTCGGGCACAGCTGGTGCTGGTGCAGGAGGCACAGGCACTGGAGGCACGGGCGCAACCACTGGTTCTGGTTCTGGCTCTGGTTCTGGTTCTGGTTCTGGCTCTGGTTCTGGCTCTGGAATTGGTTCAGGTTCAGGAATTGGCTCTGGAACAGGTTCTGGTTCAGGCTCGGGCTCTGGAACAGGCTCTGGCTCGGGGACAGGTGGCACAGGTGGTGTCACGGCCTTGGGCTCGGGCGCAGCAGGAGCTTCTCCCGGCACGGGAGGCATTCCAGGCACTGGTGGCATCCCTGGTACTGGTGGCACGCCTGGCACTGATGGTGGGGTTACAGCTGCGGGAGCTACTTCAATGGCTTGGCCGCAATTCATACAGAATCGTGCGCCTTCGGGCACGATGTTTCCACAATTAGGGCATTTGTTAGGTTCCATATAATGATAGTTATTAGATTAATTCACATCGTGATAAAAAAGTTTTTCAGTGAATATGCAAATTTGATAAAAAAAAACCAAATTACCAAGAAATGTGAAAGAAATCTTCAATTAGTTATTTTTTTTTCTTTTTATCGGTCAAAGATGTAATGGTTTGTCAAATAATCATTATATTTGCATATTTAAAATACAAGTAACAAGTTATGAAGTAACAAGTAGCTAATAGCAAGTAGCAAGTAACAAGTTATGAAGTAACAAGTATTTTGATATTAATCACAAAATAAAATATAATTTATGGACTTGAAGAAAGCATTGTTATCGGGATGCGCGGTAGTAGCTGTGATTACCTTGCAAGCGCAGCCAGTGGTTGTTAACACTGGCGCTGATGGCTACCACTATCGCGGAGTGATGTATAACGACGTGCGAAACTATGTGGGTTCTTCACATCAGCTCTATCACCTCAACAAATATTTGAGCTATAGTGCAAACCAGGAAGTAGAAGCCGAGTACATGATGGCAATCAATGAGTTTGAGCTTGATAATCCTTCTAGCTTGACCATGCTTGAGGAGTTTATCGAGAATCATAGCGAGGAGCCTCTCGCCGAGCTGGCAAGAGCCAAGGTGGGTGACTACTACTTCTATCATGGCGAGTTTGCACAGGCTCTCTCTAATTATCAGCAGGTGAGAGAAAGAGCGCTTGATGATGATAGCGACGAGGATATTACCTATCGTCGCGCCTACTGCTATCTCATGCTCGAGGACTATGACGAGGCACGTGCACTATATGACAAGCTTTCAACCACCAAGCAGTATGGTGACGCATCCACTTTCTTCAGGGGTTATATAGAATATGCCAAAGCCAACTATGGCGAGGCCTATAACTTGTTTAAGAGTGTGAACCGCACAGGCGAGCTGGGTTATCAGTCGCAATACTACATGTGCCAAATCCTCTACAAGCAGGGTGACTACTCAAATGCGGCAAAACTTGGCGAGTCGTTGATTGAGGATAATCAAAACGATTATTTCACCGCCGAGATGAACCGCATCGTGGGAGAGAGCTATTATCGCTTGGGTAAATACTCTAAGGCAGCGCCTTTCTTGGAGAGATTTATCGACCTTACCGATGAAGACGTTGATGAGAAACGCAACTCAAACTATATGCTTGGCGTTATAAACTTCGACGCTCGAAACTATAAAAAGGTTATTGACAACATGCTCAACGTTGCTAATGCCGACGACGCTCTAACTCAGAGCTCTCTGCTTTACATAGGTCAGAGCAGGCTCAAGAGTGGCGACTATAACGGTGCCGCAATGGCGTTTGAGCGTGCTGCAGGAATGCGTTGGGACAACAATGTGCGCGAGACGGCTTTCTACAATTATGCCATCAGCCAGAGCAAGGGTGGCCGCACTCCCTTCAACAAGTCGATCGACATGTTTGAGCAGTTCCTGAACGAGTATCCACACTCGGCCTACTATAACAATGTGGAGAATTACTTGATTGACGCTTACACCACTACAACCGACTATGACCGCGCCCTCAAGAGCATCGCTAACATCAAGAATCCTAGCGAAAAGGTGCTCAAGGCTAAGCAAACTGTACTTTATCACAAGGGTGTGCAGCAGCTCAAGAACAACAAGCCTGCCGAGGCGGCACGAGTGCTGCAGCAGGCCGTTGACGAGGGTAAGAAAGATGATCAGGTGTTCAACGACAGCAAGTTGTGGCTTGCCGAGGCACAATATCAGCTAGGCGACTACAAGAATGCTGCCAAGAATCAGCAGGAGTATGTGCAGGCCGTGTCGGTGGGCGACGTGAATTATGGCTTGGCGCAGTACAATCTTGGATCGTCGCTTTTCAATCAGCAAGATTATCCTAAGGCAATCGAGGCATTTACTAAGGCATTGCAAACTAATTCGCTAAGCCGCGACATGGCAGCCGAGGCCTATAACCGCATTGGCGATGCCAAATACTATGCCAAGGACTTTGACGGTGCTGTCGAGAGCTACAATAAGGCAGCTAGCACCAACGTTGACGCATCGGCCGAGTATGCCATCATGCGCAAGGCCATCATCGCTGGCGACAAGAGCGAGTATGGCTCCAAGATTACACAGCTCAACGAGTTGATAAGAAATTATCCTAATTCGGCTAAGGTGCCTGAGGCTATGCTCGAGAAGGGCAATGCCCAGGTCAATGCCGGCTTGCTTGGTGATGCTGTCAACACCTACTCTACACTCATCCGCAATTATCCAACCCATCCCGAGACTAGGGAAGCTATGCTCAAGATGGCTCTCGCTCTCAAGGAGAGCAATAAGCTTAACGAGGCCATTAATTCCTACTGGAACGTGATAGAAAAATTCCCTGCCAGTAACGAGGCCAAGACCGCGGCACAAGACCTTAAGGGCATATATGCCGACCGCGGAGAGCTCGCCGAGTTCAGCTATCGCCTCAACAACATTGAGGGAGGACCAAAAATCGATGTTAGAGAAGTTGAGAAAGCTGCGTTTGAGGCTGCCGAGACTTACTACATCGATAACGAGAGTATCACTAAACTCGAGAATTACTTGCGCGACTATCCCGATGGAGCCTATGTGAGCGAGGCTATGTATTATATAGGTTACTATTATTATTCAAAGCACGACTACAACAGTGCTTTGCAAGCTCTCGATGATGCTCTTGATGGCAACGAAGATGCTGCGTTTGCTCAGCGCGCAATGGCGCTTAAGGGTGCTTTGCTGCTCGAGCAGGGCAATGGCGAGGAAGCCCTCGATGTTTATAAAACTTGGGCAACCAAGGCCACAAACAACGACAATTATGCTATGGCTCAAATGGGCATTGTGCGCTCGGCGCGTGAGGCTCAAGATTGGGACGAAGTGGTGGAAAGCGCCAACATTCTGCTCGAGGGTGGCTACACACTCACCAGCGATGTGGAGCAGGAGATGATGCTGGCAAGAGCTATCGCCAACATGAACATGGGCAACACCTATGAGGCACAAAACGACCTCCATATCCTTGCTCAGAACCCCCAGAGCGAGGCTGGAGCCCAGGCCGCCTATGAGATTGCACGACTGCAATTTGATAACGAAGACTTCGACAATGCCGAGAAGAGCCTTGACGTGTTGATTTCTAACGCTACCGACCATAGTTACTGGGTTGCCAAGGGCTTTATCATGCTGTGCGACATCTACTATGAGCGTGGCAACCAAAAGCAAGCTGTTGAGTACTTGTTGAGCCTCAAGGAGAATTATCCTGGCAATGAGGGAGAGATTTTCAATGAGATAGAGACACGATTGAGCCAGTGGCAAAAGAAGTCGAAATAAAGATACATGAAGTTTTAATCACACTATAAATATTTACTTCTCGTGACTATGACTAACAATATAAAATATGCATTGATGGCTGTGGCGGTGCTGGTGTCGGCAACTGCTGGAGCACAGACTGAAAAAGACAAAAAAGACCTCAACAAGGTAATTACTCTTGAGAGGGAATTTGACCCAGTAAAGAAGGAAGTGGTGAAGAAGACTGTGCTTCCCAAGGAGATAAAACAAAGCACCAAGGAGGCTGTAGCACCACAATTCAGCGATTGGACTGCGCCTGCCCTGGTTCCTGTTGATATTCCCACGATGTTGCCCTATGGCTACCGCACATTGCACAACTTCTCTAATCAGCGTGGATATCTCGACATTGGTATGGGTACCTGCCTCAACACAATGGTGAATGCCGGTTACCGCATTAAAGAAACCGATACCGAGAAGTTGGGCCTTTGGCTGCAGCACAATAGCACTTGGTTAGGAAAGAACACCTCGAAGCTTATCGAGCAACCCTCGCAGCGTCAAAAACAGCGTTTCAACGACAACCTGCTGGGAGTGGGATGGAGCAAGGAGTTGAGCAAGGGCACTCTCGGCATTGACGGCCGCCTTCACTTCGACAGCTTTAACTTTTATGGTGGCTTCAGCGATTACCTAAAAAATAATAAGACCGCTTTTGTCGAGGCTCGTGTCGATGGTAAGTGGGAGAGCAAATATAATATCAACGACGAGGATGCTATAGAATATGAGGCAAATGCCACAATCGACTATACCGGTTACGACAAGTCGCATCTCGAGGGCATTAGTGGCGCCAAGGAATTCTGGCTTAACGCTTCTATCGAAGGTGAGTACAATATCGAGAAGATTGGCAACGTAGGTTTGCTATTTGGTGTCGACCTGGCTAATTTGCGTCGTCATGATATTTATAACAACTCTGCTATTGATAAGACTTACGGCATACTCACTTTTAACCCCTACTACAAGTATTCTAACGACATCTTCAGCGCAAAGGCAGGTGCTATCCTCAATTTCTCATTTAACGAAGGTACTGCAGTGCGCGTTGCTCCCGATGTTGATTTGAATTTCAAGATAACAAAGGGCGTGAGCCTCAGTGTTAGTGCAACTGGCGGCAAGGACATAAACCACCTGGGAGCTATGCATGATGAGTATCGATACAACGACCCGCTGGCCAACTATGGCATCACTACATATGTGCCATTTGACGGAAGGCTTACCGTGAACGTTGGTCCCTTTGTAGGTTTTATGGCAAAAGCTTATGTTGGTTATGGTTTCATCAACGGCATGCTTGATGCTGTTGTTCCTGCAGCCAATACTGGAGTCTATAAAGAAGTTCTCGATATTGAGAACCCAACCCCCGACGGCCCTGGCTCGCCCTATTATGACGCCAATCAATATGCAGCGGTCATTAACATGATGACGAAGTGCAAGGGCGCTTATATGGGTTTTGAACTGAATTATAAATATCGCTCGCTCGCCGAGGCTAAACTCCAGTTTGCTCACACATTTACCAGTGATGAAGACTATGTTTCTGGCGTGCGTTACAAGGGCTATCCACTTGGTGATGATGGACCAACCAGCATTGTTCACTTTGATGTGAAAGTGTGGCCCATCAAGCCCCTTATGGTAACTGCTGGACTCAATTGCCGCATCAATCGTTCGGCATTTACCCGCGAGTGGGTTTATCCCACAGTTGGCGAGGATGGCACCATGGACAATGGCTATTTTCGCTTTGGCTCAATCGAAATGAAAGACGTGGTCGACCTGTATGTAGGAGCACGTTACAGCTTCAGCCACATCTTCTCGGTGTGGGCTCAGGCAAGCAACTTGCTGTGTAAGCAGTGGGATATCATGCCAGGTCAGGGTGGACAAAAGATTGGACTCGTGGGTGGCATCTCGCTGAATTTCTAAATTTTCCATAAAGCAATAATGGCTGTGAGAGAAAATGTCACAGCCATTATTTTTAACCCAACCATGAGAATAATACGACACGCGACGACCACCGATGTTGACCGCATCATGCACGTGCTTGATGCCGCCAAGCAGGTGATGCGCAGTGCTGGAAACGAGAACCAGTGGATAAATGGCTACCCCAATCCCGAAGCCATTTTGGCCGACATTGAGCATGATGGCGCTATGGTTGTTGAGGATGATGGGGTGGTGGTTGCCTATTTTGCATTCCTGCCGTCGCCTGAGCCCACCTATGCCAGCATCTACGAGGGGGCATGGCTCGACGACACGCAGCCCTATCATGTGGTGCATCGCATGGGGGCTGTTCCCACTGCCCGTGGAATTTTTGCCAGCGCTATGGACTATTGTTTTGCCCATGACCCGAATATCCGTGTCGACACACACCGCGACAACAAAATAATGCAGCACCTGTTCACCAAGCACGGTTTCAAGTACTGCGGCATAATTTACCTCTTGAACGGCGATGAGCGACTCGCCTATCAAAAAATAATGCACAATCCTTAGCGAATTGTGCATTATTTCAAATGAGCGTTGACTAGTCGTGCCACAGTGTGAGTTTGTCGCTCTTTAGGGTGGCCTGAACGTCGATGAGACGTTGGTTGTGGCTGCCACGGAAGCGTAGTTTTGTGTCGCGCTCATCTATTTTGAACGGACTGTCGACCAAAACGTCAAGTTGACTCACTACCTCCATTAGTTGTGGCTCTTTTTTCACTTGTTCCCAGGTGTAGCCAGTGTAGCACCACACATTTAGCCCTGTCTCTTGCTTTATGCGCTTGATGAGGTGCGCCAATGGTTTGGGTTGTGCTAGCGGATCGCCTCCCGAGAAAGTGACAGGAGCTTCGTTATAGGCAATCACCTGCATGAGTTCACCGAGCGAACGCTCCTAACCTCCGCCCATGGTCCACGACTCGGGGTTGTGGCATCCAGGGCGGTGGTGGTTGTACCCCGCCAAATAAATTGACGTGCGCAAGCCTTGACCATCCACGCTGGTCCCCTCAACTACATGCAACACTCTCAACTTCTCCATAATTGATA
>ODAI013545031.1_pt1 | contig 15810 bp, 9 predicted proteins | sample 1539321 | NCBI WGS metagenome assembly ODAI01 (sample SAMN02144231, study PRJEB22623) | gut metagenome | biome: sheep rumen | host: Ovis aries | place: New Zealand
GAACCTGACCGCCAGACCCAGATCGATCTTCTTCTTCCGAAGGTTGTCCTTCTCAAGATATATACTGTATTGCTGGATTCTGCAGCGGCGGAGCATGCGGCAAGGACAGTTGCCATGCAGATAGCAACGGACAACGGCAATGATCTTCTACAGGAACTGACTCTTGAATACAATAAGGGCAGGCAGCAGAAGATTACCAGCGAGATTCTGGATCTCGAAGGGGGAGCACTGGAATAATCCGGTATTATTGTGACTTTTTGGAATGGGACTGCTCTTTTTCGGGAGCGGTCTCATCTGCTTTTGTGGTGAAAGACTTCCACTCCGAATAACTGTACCCGTAACCGTTATTGATCAAGACCTGGAAACCGTATTCAGTTTCAGGTTCAAGATTTTCCCAGAGGTATGTTATGCGCCCGTTTTCATGCTCTACGTATACATCTTCAGATGATGAGGTATAACCCAGTCTGAAACCGACTTTTTTGATGAACTCCGCATTTTGGATATCTGCCGAAAGAAGGGCGGAATTGCTGCTTGGAGTGACCTCAAGGGATATTACCTCCGGTATCGGTATCTTCAAGGTTGTGAACGAGTCCTCTTCCGTTGTCATCGTTTTCCCGTCATGGGTGTAGAACATGGAATATTCATAACGGCGGTTCGGCTTGAGGGAAGTGACGACGCATTCCAGGAGGTTGTTTTCAGGAACGACCGTGACGGTATCTTTTGGATTGCCGTACATGTAGTAAATGAAACCGCAAGGCTGATAATCATCCCATATGGTGGATACTGTTGCTGAAAGCTTTGCAGACTCGTATGAGGGCTCTGCGCTGATTTCAGCGGTTAAAGGTGGTGGTAGAGTATTGAATATCCATCTTCCGGTATCTGTGGCAAGGTAACCTCCGTAATAGATACGTGCAGTAACGAAATATCTCGTTTCCGGTGTCAGATCCGGGATAGTGCACCTGAAAACATCACCGTCTTTTTTCAGAATGCGGAAGCCTGCATAGTATTCACGTCCGTCAGCCCAGAATTTGATTTCCGGTTCGTGTGGGGCTTCAAAATCCATATACTCCGTGTCTTCGAAAGTAGCTTCCACATACGCCTCATAGGCATCAGGCGTGATTTTCATTGAACCTACTCTCGGTTTGGTGTATTCCAGGGCATCGAAGTATTTGGGTCTTGCTGTTTCTGACCTGATGCCGTTTCCGTAAGTTATGGTGTATTCATAACGGCACCTTGGACTGATGTTGTTGAAGGTCACCGTCATTGTGTTCCCTGAAATCTCATCCGGTTTACTGTATTGGCTGTCTCCTCCGACCTCCCTCACCATGAACTCGGCTTCTGTGATATTTTTCATGTTGCCTTCGAAGGTGGCCTTGATTGTTGCGGTGGTTATGCCTGGAGTCGCTTCCAAAGATATAAGTCTGGGCAAAGCCTTGTCTTCTTTGTCCTCCTTTTTGCAGCATAAAGATAATGCCGTCATTAGCAGCAGGATGATCCATTTGAAATTGCGGGTAAATTTTCTTATAGTATCGAGCTTTGAAAATGTCTGTCTCTTCGGGAATTGTTTTGCAAGTATATCAATAATTTCGGATAACGACAAAAAAACAGGACCCATCTCACGACAGGTCCCGGGGGAAAGTTGACTTATTCAATAATGCTAAATAAATCAGCTTAGGTATTCCCACCTTTTATCTCTTGAATAAATCAGTCGAATAGTAGTGAAGGGATATTGGACATAAGTTCTTTGCAGCTGGATTTCATACCCCTTTCAATTCATAAGTTTTGAAGGCTTTTGACCTTCCAGTTCTAACCAGCTTCGGGTTGCTCATCATCTGAGCATTTTTTCTGTCTACTGCCAGAAAACCTCAATTCATTCGAGCGGAGACAAAGATAAGAGAAGATATTAATAAAAACAAAAGCGAATAAAAATGATAAATTCCGAGAAATTAAGCGTTTACGTTAAGTTTAGTTTTTGTTTAACCTTTCTTTAATCCGAATTGCTTTCAAATTGTTACCATTTGTTTGTATTGAATCGGTTTAAAATAATTTTTACTCATTTGGCTATTTTTTATACTTTTGTCTTTCAGAGGCTTGATTTTTTCGTGATGGGGACTTCTACTTTGAAAAAATGCATACAATTACCATGAAAAGGTTATTTCTTCTATTGTCCGTTCTTTTGCCGCTGGCATGTTCAAATGCCGGAGATAGAGTAATTCTGGGAGACGAAAGACTCGATCAGTATCTTCCCCTTCTTGAGGGAAAGCGCATAGCAATATTCAGCAATCAGACCGGAATAGTCGGTGATGTCATTGATGGTGTTCCTTCACGGCAGACCGTAAATGATGAGACGGCCTCCGTTCCTTTCCGCACAATAGGAAGTGCCGACTTCGGCCCCCATCTTCTTGATGTTCTCATCGGGAACAGGATTGATGTGACCGCCATCTTCTCTCCGGAGCATGGTTTCAGGGGAACGGCTGATGCCGGTGAGCACGTAAGCAGTTCTGTCGATGAGGAAACCGGCGTTCCCATCCTCTCTCTTTATGAAGGGGGAAAAGGACGTCCTTCTGACGAGTCCATGGGAAAATTCGATATTCTGGTTGTGGATATCCAGGATGTGGGGCTGAGATACTATACGTATTATGTAACCATGATGAGGCTGATGAATGCCTGCTCCCTGTTCGATAAGAAGGTAGTTATCCTTGACCGGCCCAATCCAAACGGGTTTTATGTCGATGGCCCCATATTGGAAGATGACCTCCATTCCGGAGTCGGGGCTTTGCCTATACCTATTGTGCATGGTATGACCCTCGGTGAGCTTGCTCTTATGATGAATGGTGAAGGATGGCTTGATGGCGGAAAGCCATGTGATCTCACCGTCATCCCTTGCCTTAACTACACACATTACACCAAATACAGTCTTATTCTTCCTCCTTCTCCCAATCTTAAGGACATGAGGGCGGTTTATCTCTATTCTTCCACATGTTTCTTTGAAGGGACTGAAGTTTCCTTGGGAAGGGGAACGGATCATCCATTCGAGATGTACGGACATCCTGACATGACAGGCTATGACTTCAGTTTCACTCCCAGGAGCGTTCCCGGGGCAAAGAACCCTCCTCTTCTTGACAAACTCTGCAATGGCGTGGACCTTTCTTCAAAACCCCTTGAAGAGATTTTCTCGGAGAAGATCAATCTCGGTTATGTGATAGATGCATATTCCAATCTTAAAATGGGTGAAAACTTTTTCCTGAAAAACGGATTCTTCAACCTATTGACTGGAACAAAGAGAGTAAAGCAGGAGATAATTGAAGGAAAGACAGCTGAACAGATAAGCTCCTGGTGGGCTGACGATGTCGAGAAGTTCAAAGTTCAGAGAAAACCTTACCTTCTTTACGACGAATAGGGGAGAGTATAGATATTGCGGCATTCCGGATGAAAACAGGTACTACTGAAACAACAAACGGGGCGGATCATCTCGACCGGCCCCGTTCGCTTATCTTACTTATTCAATCTATCATTAAAACTAGCTTATGTGTACTTATGTCGATTAGGATAATCCATAATCCGTGCCAAACAGGTTAAAACGTTCATATAAAAGTGAAATTTTCTTCAGGAATCTTAAAGAATCCTCATCTTCTACATATGTTTATTTAAGAAGCCACCCGAATTATTCAGGTGGCTTCAAAGGCAGTAGTATTTATAATTTGTTAAGTATGTTCTAGAATGCTACCCCGACCCCGATGGTAAGGGTATTTCCTATGACGGGGTTCGCAGTGAGGTAGGACACATCCAGCTTGAAGCCCGAGTACTTCACTCCAGCACCGATGGTGGCGAAGGAAGGGAGAGGTGCCTTGTCGGTGCCCAGGTGGTAACCGGCCCTTACGAAGACAAGGTCGTCGTAGGAGTACTGCAGTCCGAGAGCTGCACCCAGTCCGCCCGTGAAGAAGTAGTCGGCGTCAATGGCGACGTCAACCTTGTTCTGCTCATCGATGGCTGCGGTGGCGATATATTTAACCTGAGCGAATGTGGATGACTTAGAATAATTTGTGAAAAATTTTCAATATTTATTTTCCTCTCAGAAAGGATTGAGATTTTTGCTTTTGGGACAATTATCCTTGATTCAAAATGAAAAGTCCTTCGGCTTGAATTGTCCTTTTGGCTGTCAATAGAAAGAAGTGCTTTTATGGAAACAATTGATTTATACATATGTTTTTCAGGAGGATAAGGCTTAATCTGATATGTTTTCCCGGCTTTGGAGACAATATCTTTCATTTTTTCCAGCATTTTTAATCGCTATAGAAATGCTTGAAACTCGGAAAATTCGGCATATTTAAGTAAATCTTCCGGCAAATAATTCGAAAAAGAATCATATTGTTTAAATTACAATTTTTAAGATAAAAACGTTATAAGATTACTGATTGTTGTTCAAATTTCGACTAGTCGGTCAAAAATAGGTTTACTAAAACGATATAAATTGATTAAATCAGCATATTTGCGGAACTTTCAGAAAGTTGCAAGATTAAAAAAAAGTTCATTTCTTTGCATTTGATGATTTGGGTAAAGTAGCTGAAAAGAACTTATCAAATAATATTAAAGGTAAAATTATTCCCGAATCGTCAAGATTGAGGAAAAGTTACAAGACGAATATTTTGCCCCAGTAGGGCCTTTAAGAGTTGTTTTGACTCTAGTACTTATTCAATATAATGTTAAATTAAATCTGTAGCTTATGAAAAAAGTTAAGCTTTTGCTCTCGGCTCTGATGGTTCTCGCTGCTACGGCTATCGCCTCAGCACAGAGCATCAGGGTATCCGGTGTTGTTACAGACGTCAACGGAGAACCTCTCCCCGGTGCGACGGTAATGGTACTTGGTACCACCAACGGTACCGCAACGAGTGCTGACGGAAGTTATACTCTCACCGGTGTACCTTCAGATGCCACCCTCGTAGCCACCATGATCGGTTACATTGAGGAATCTGCTCCTGTACGTGGACGCGCAACAGTTGACTTCAGCCTCGAAGAGGACTCTGAACTCATCGAGAACGCCGTTGTCGTCGGATACGGTTCCGCCAAGAAGGTCAGCTCTATTGTGGGTTCCGTTTCCACAGTGAAGTCTGACGCTCTCAAGAATGCTCCTTCATCCTCCGCTCTCGATCAGCTCCAGGGCCAGGTTGCAGGTCTTTCTGTTCTCTCTTATTCCGGTGTTGCTGGTGATAACGCTGTCTCCATGCAGCTTCACGGAGTCGGTTCGCTTGACACTTCTTCAACTCCTCTGTACGTTATCGATGGTATTCCTTCATCTTCCCGTACAGTGATGGCTATGAACCCTAACGATATTGAGAGCATCAGCGTCCTCAAGGATGCATCCGCTACCTCAATCTACGGTTCCCGTGCAGCTAACGGAGTTGTTTATGTCAGCACAAAGAGCGGTTCTTACAATGAGAGGGCAACGGTTACAATCCGTTCCCAGTATGGTGTTTCAAACCTTGCAGACTATACTCTCTATAAGAACATGATGAGCGCTGATGAACTCATGGACTTCTGGCTGCGTTCAGGAATCCACGATCAGGCTTACATCAACAATACTTTCATCAATAGAGGTTACAACGCTGATACAAAGTGGTATGACTACTATATGCAGCGTAACAACCCTCAGTTCCAGAACGATATCACCATCGAAGGTGGTGGACGTAAGGTTGCTTACATGATCGCAGCTTCCCAGTATCATCAGAAAGGTTTCTACTACGGAAACTTCTATGATCGTTATACTGTACGTTCAAATGTCCAGGCTCATCCTGTAGAGTGGCTCAAAACCGGACTCAACCTCAACCTCTCAATGGACTCCACACAGCAGAGTTCAGCTTGGGGATCAGCCCTCAACGGTATGTCCAACAACACCCGTGGAGGTCTCTCATTCCTCAATATCCCTATGTACCCCGCTGTTGACGAAAACGGTAAGGTCTTCGAAAAGAGGTTCCCTGACGGCCGTGTGACCCCTAAGTTCAACATGGACAACAACCCTGACCAGTACGACCGTTATGGTGTCAACGGTAACGTATATGTTGAAATCGAGCCCATCCGTAACCTCAAGTTCGTCAGCCGTACCGGTGTTGATGGTTACATCCGTCTCGACAACTGGAAAACAACCGCTTCTTACGGTGAATATACCGGATCATCCAGACTTGGTGTTGTAGGTAAGTACTCACAGTTCGAGTATTCCGCTACAATGACCAATACCGCTGAGTATTCTTTCCATATCGGAGACAACCACGAGTTCACTGTTCTCGCAGGACATGAAGGCGTAGCCAACAACTACGATTATTTCACCGCATCCTCTTATGGTATGACTGACGACAGGACTCAGCTCCTCCAGAACGGTACTGCAGCATCCCGCAGTGTCAGTGAGTCTCATACCCAGTCCCGTTTCCTCTCGTTCTTCGGTCACGTGGACTATACTCTCATGGGCAGGTACATTTTCGATTTCACTGTACGTAACGATGCAGTTTCCCGTTTCGGTGCCAACAAGCGTAATGCTCAGTTCTGGTCAGCCGGATTCATGTGGAAAGCAAAGAAGGAAAATTTCCTGGCAAATGTTTCCGCTATCAACGACCTCAATGTAAAGGTCAGCTATGGTACCCAGGGTAATGCAAGCATCGGTGACTATGCTTCTCTCGGACTTGTTTCCAACAGCGGTCAGTATGACGGCGTATCAGCCCGTTATCTGAGCCAGCCTTCCAACCCCGATCTCTCCTGGGAGCAGCAGGCCCTCTTCACGGTCGCTCTCACCGGTCGTGTTTTCGATAAGGTTGATTTCGATATCGAGTTCTACAACCGTCAGACTACGGACATGCTTATGGCAGTTCCTCAGCCTTACACAACCGGTTTCGATGACAGTTCAATCGATATCAGCAAGAACGTCGGTGGACTTTCCAACACCGGTGTGGACGTAACTCTCGGAGTTGACATTCTTCGTGCAAGGGATTACTTCCTGCGTTTCAATACTACATTCAGCTACAACAAGCAGAAGATCACAGCCCTCTTCGACGGACGTGACAGGTGGACTATCGCCAATACCGGTATCACTTACGTAGTCGGACAGCCTGTTTCATTCTACTATCCTCTTTATGCAGGTATCGATCCTGAAGACGGAAGGATGCAGTGGTACCTCCCTGGAGATGACATGACTGTTCCTACACGTGATCCTGCAAGGGTTACCAAGAACTACGATGAGGACGCCCTCATGCAGAATACAGGTAAAGAGCGTTACGCTCCCATCAACGGCGGTTTCGGTCTGTCAGGTGGATGGAAGGGACTCTCATTCCAGATGGACTTCTCTTACGTTCTCGGTAAGAGCCTCATCTCCAACGATGGTTACTTCTACGGCAACCCTGCCAGCTTCTCAACCATGAACACTCACAAGGACATGAGTGATTTCTGGACACCTGATCACAAGGATGCAAAATATCCTGATTGGTCAAAGGGTGCAGTCATGCAGTTCGACGATCACCTTCTGTCAAACGCTTCATTCCTTCGTCTGAAGAATCTCCAGATCGGATACAGCCTTCCTAAGGCAGTTCTCGGATGGCAGGATGTCGTCAAATCTCTCAAGCTTACCCTTACTGGACGTAACCTCCTTACAGTTACCAAGTATCCCGGTATCGACCCTGAAATCAACTCCAATCTTACATATGGTGTTGCAGGTAACTCCAAGCAGTTCCTCGGTGGAATTGAGATCACTTTCTAACAAATCATGAACGAAAAAATAGAAAGTATTATGAAAAAGATATATACGTTATTCACAGCTGCAGCAGCTCTTTTCACAGTCTCTTCTTGTGAACTGAATCTTACTCCTGTAGGAACACTGAGCTATGATCCTGACAACATGATCGTCATCCAGGCTGATATCGACGGTTTCGAGGCCGGAGTAATTGCTCAGATGCGTGGTCTCGGATATGGAGTCTATAATGAGGCTTCCGATATCATGATGGACTATTTCAACGCTGTTACCGATTATGGTAACAACTATGGTGGAATTCACCGTACTGATAATGAATTCTCAGCATCCGATTATGATACTAGGGATAACTGGAGAGGCCCTTATATGGCAATACGTCATTACAATGTGGCAATCCAGGGCTGTATGTCAGTTCCCGCACAGTTCAAAGCAAAGGCTGATCTGACCCGTGGTGAAGCTTATTTCGGTAGGGCTTATGCTTATTTGCACCTTGTCCGTCTCTTCGGTAAGGCTTACGGCCCCAACTCCAACACCGATCTCGGAGTTCCCATCGTACTCGTCTATGACCAGAACGAAAAGCCCGCGCGTAAGACTGTCGCTGAAGTATATGCTCAGATCAAGTCTGATCTTGACTCCGCTGCCGTTCTTCTTGCCGGCGTCAAAGGACAGGCCAGGGCTTCACGTCCCACAATTGATGCTGTGAATGCTCTTTACGCACGCTATTACATCGACACCAAGGATTACAACAATGCTGCAGCTTCAGCTATGAAGGTGATCAGCACTGGTAACTACGCTCTTGCTTCAACAGCAGATGAGATGGTTAAAGAATATGTCAATGACGAAGGTACTGAGCCTATTCTTCAGTTCGTTGGAAACCTTTCTGAGGGTGGATACATGTCAGCTACATACTATGGCAACATGGCCAACTACACTGAAGAAGGATACGGATTCTGCTATCGCCCTTACTTCCTTCCTACAGAGACTCTTGTCAACTCATACGACAATACTGACCTCCGCCTTGCACAGTGGTTCTCAAAGGACGATTACAACACTTACATCGAAGGTGGTTGGTACAAAGGCGAATTCTATGTATTCAAGAAGTATCAGGGCAATCCTGAACTCAATTCCGGTTCAATGCCTAACACTGCCCAGATGAGAAAACCTCTCCTCATCAGTGAGATGTATCTGATTGCAGCAGAAGCTTATCTCGCTGCTGGCAATACAAGTGAAGCTACTGCCGCACTGAATACTATCCAGAATGCAAGACATGCAAACCTCACAACAGCTACTACCGAGAACATTCACAAAGAGTGGTATAGGGAGACTGTAGGAGAAGGACTTCGTATGAGCTGCCTCAAGCGTTGGGGTGAAGGTTACTCTTCACGTCCCGGTCAGCCTGGAGCTCTTTCCAAGGGCCTCCTCATGACAGGAGAGTTCTATACTGAGAAGAATTTCCCTGCAAGTGATTATCATTTCTTGTTCCCTGTTCCTACGCACGAAATGCAGGTTAACCCTAACCTCGTTCAGAACGAAGGATATTCAGCGGTCAGTGAGTAACCAATAAATGAATAATATCATGAACAATATTAGTAAGATACTTCTCGGCTTGGCTGCCATCAGCGCCCTCGCTTCTTGCGACCGCAAAGCTGATTATCAGCGCTATTCTTTCGCAAGAATAGATGCCTCCAGTTATATTGTCAACGAGAATGGAGGAACACTGACTGTTCCGGTTACTGCATATAATGCAGATGGAAAATCAGGAAGCGTGACCTTTACAGTTACTCCCTCGTCAGCAAAGGAAGGTGTGAATTATACCTTCGAACCTGCTAACGGTGTTCTTAATTTCTCCGGTAACGGCTCCCAGAATATCACTTTCAACATCGTAAATCAGGAAGGCGTTTTCACAGGAGACCTTAACTTCAGGATTGATCTTACCGGAACTTCCGGAGATCTTGAGCTCGGTGCCAATCCGACCCGTAGCGCAAGGGTAACCATCAAAGACCTTGATCACCCTCTGGCTGCAATTCTCGGAACCTGGGTAGCACAGGACCTCATGGGATATTGGGGTGATGACTATTCAGGACACGAGATCGTCATTGCTGCTGATCCGAAGGATATCACCAAAGTCCTCCTTACCAAGCTCGATCCTTATCTTGGCGCAGCTGCCGGAAATGAAATCTCCGGACAGGTCAATGACGATAAGACAAAGATCACCATTGCGCAAGGTCAGAATACCGGTTATCAGGATACCTTTTTCATGGGTTTCAACACCGGGAATCCTGATACAGCAACCGATTACGACAATATTTATTTCGAAGTTGTAGATGCAAAAACACTCAAGCTTGTCAATGCATACGGCTCCAGAAATGCCAGCGGATGGTATGAAATTCTTCTTGGAGGAGCGACCTTCAAAAAGAAATAATACAGCGCTATTATTCTGATATGGACTCGCTCCCTCCTTTGGGAGCGAGTCTTTAATTGGTAATAAGGATTATATGTCATTGAGCAGTCTGTAAGTCTCATTTATTTCGAAACCTTAAATTCATTTACGGAACGAATGAAAGTATTTAGAACTTTGATCAGCTTATTCATCGCGGCTGTCGGGGTGTTGCCTTTCGCTTATGCTCAAGATCAATATGGCCTGATGCCCGATTCTCGATTCGAGCCCACTTCAACTTGGCCGTATCTGTATGGAAATTTTTCCAAAGGAACAGTTCTCAACAACAAGGGCAACACCATTGATTATGACAAACTGAATGTGAATGTCATTAACGGCAAAATGCATTTCGTGAAGGACGGCAAAATCATGGAAGCTGACATGGGTACCGTTTATGTTGTCCGTGTAAATTCAGACGTTTACCTCAATTGTCAGGGAAAACTGATGAAAGTTGAGAAGGAAAGTGACAATGGTGCGGTCGTCACTTACCGTGAGGTAGATAGAGATAAAATGTCAAGAGCCAACATCGGATACGGTACCTCCGCTGTCGCCTCTACCAGAAACATCTCAATTGTCGAGGTCGAAGCGAACATAGGCAGTTCAGGAGCTATCCCTACTCTCAACAGAAGCCTTGACGAAGCGTCCAAGAGCATTTACGACGGGGATCCTCTCGTGTTGAAGCAGTCAACTTTCCTTGTAATTGACGGGTATCTGGTGCCTGCGAAGAAAAAGGACGTGACCGAAGACGCCAGGTTCGATTCCGCCAAAGTCGAGAAATTCATCAAGGACCACAAAATCAAATGGAACCGGCATGAGGATCTTTCATCTCTTGTAGAGTTCCTTCATACCGTAAGAATCAATTAATAACCAGTTTATGTCAAAACATAACCTATGGGCTTTTGTGCCTCTTTCCGTCGCTCTGTTCCTTTCCTGTTCGAAAGAAGCGGAACAGACGGTAATCCAAAATGAAGAAGAGACGTCGGTGGCGTATCAGCAAGAACCATTGTCAGTCGCGAACATATATGTCGACGACGAAATGGCCGCAATGTTGGAGAATTCCGGCGAGAATGGATCAATTGCAACAAAGTCAGCTGAATTGAACAGTGTCCTGGACAAGTTCGGAGTCCGCTCTATAGAAAGGGTCTTCCCGGATACGGGAAGATTCGAAGAAAGGCGGAGAGCATTCGGCTTGCACAGATGGTACAGGATCCAATATGATCCCAATGTTCCTGAAACCAAGGCGGCTGAAGGTTTCGTGGGGATAGACGGAATCGAAAACTTCGAACCTCAGCCCGGAATCAAACTCAACGACGAGATGCCGTTCAACGACCCTCTCCTTCCCAGTCAGTGGCATTATCGCAATGACGGCTCAGGAAACCAGTGGATTGCAGGTTCCGATATCAATGTTTTCCCCGTATGGGCGAGTTATACGACCGGAAATTCCGATGTGATCGTAGGTGTTGTGGACGGTGGCATCGATATGGCTCACGAGGATCTTGCGGGAGTCGTCAGTTCCTCTGGCAGCTGGAATTTCTGCAACAACTCGAACAAAATTTCCGCTCATAGCCATGGAACTCATGTCGCCGGTACCATAGGGGCAATCAACAATAATGGCCTTGGCGTTTCGGGAATTGCCGGTGGTGATGCGGAAGCCGGAATCAAAGGAGTTACCCTTCTTTCATGCCAAATCTTCTCGAATAATGATGGCGCCGGCAGCGGAGCTGACGGAATTGTTTGGGCAGCTGACCATGGTGCTGTCATATGCAACAACAGCTGGGGCTTTGATTTCGAGAAAGATGACGGAACCATGGATAAGGAGGAAGCCAAAAAATTGCATGAGTTTTATTCTCAGCCCAATTCCGGAGAATACAAAAGCGCCATCAAGGATGCCATAGATTATTTCAATACGAATGCCGGCCTTGATGAGAACGGAAATCAGGTGGGTCCGATGGCAGGCGGTGTCGTTTTTTTCTCCGCAGGTAATGACGGTTGGCAGTACGGCCCTCCGGCAAACTACGAGGGTGCGATATCAGTAGGTGCCTATGGCCCTACGGGAGCAAAAGCATACTATTCCACATATGGCACACAGGATGACAATTGGATAGATATCGCAGCTCCGGGTGGAGATTATCAATATTCACAGATAGTAAGTACCCTTCCCGGAAACGCTTACGGCAATATGCAGGGAACATCCATGGCATGTCCTCATGTCTCCGGTGTTGCCGCTCTGCTGGTTTCATATCTCGGAGGTCCCGGATTCACCCGTGACATGCTTCTGGAAAGGATGCTGAATGCTCCCAATCCGAACTTGAACCTCGCTTCTTCAAGAATCGGTATACCCATTGATGCGATGGGAGCCATTTCATATGGCAGCGATCCTGAAATTCCTGTCGAGGTGTCTACCCTTGAAGCTGAAGCATCCTCCAATCATGTTACGCTCTCCTGGAAAGTCACTGCCTCGGAAAACGATATCAAGGCTTATGCATACCGTATTTTCTATGGAACAGACAAAAATGCCGTAATCAACGCTACTGCCGTCACTCCCGGCGCAGGTGTTTCTACAGCGGTTGTCGAGACAGGAAAAGTGGATGTAGGTGAGGAGCTGTCAAAGACCATCGATCTTGGATTTGAGACCACGTACTATTTCAAGGTTCTGGGTTATGATTACAATCTCAACTATTCCGGAAATTCCAACATAGCCTCAGTCACAACTGCTGCAAACAGGGCACCGGAAATAGTCTGTGATACGGACATTTCTTCCCTTGTGCTGAAAGCTACTCAAATATTGAGTCTCGGTTTCTCGGTTTCAGAGCCGGATGGCCATTCATTCACTATAAAACACACTGCCGGATCAGCAGCTGAAAGTTTCCTCATAAACGGAAATAACGCAATACTTAAAATAGAGGCCCCGTTGGTTGATGCGGGAACCTATACCGCAGTTGTGACTGCTACTGATTCATACGGTAAAGCGGCTTCGGTCAATGTGAAGTACACTGTCAGGGAAAACCAGGCTCCTGTAGTAAAAGACGTCATTGAGAATGTCCTGTTCAATGCTCTGGGTGAATCCCGACAGCTCAACATTTCAGATTTCTTTGAAGATCCTGATGGAGATGAACTGAGTTATGCGATCCAAAACAGTTCGCCCTCAATCGCGCATGCAATCGTGACAAAGGGATCGGTCTCTCTTACACCGTTGGATTACGGCCTTACCAATATCGTCATATCAGCTTCTGATGCCAAGAAAGCCAGCGCATCGCAAAGTTTCAAGATTCTAGTGCGTGAGCCGGGCATCGAGATGCAGGTATATCCGACTACCGTGACTACCACTCTCCATATCGCCACCGGCGAGGATCCGGAGTCTGCTGAGATAAAGATAGCATCACAGACTGGTGCCGTATTCTATGAGGAGACCCTCACCTGCAGCGCATTCGAGCCCACTGAAATCAACATGAGCAATGCGGCTCCTGGCAAGTACACCGTTTCCGTCACCTTCGGAGGCAAGGAGCACAAGCAGACCATCGTCAAGAAATAAAGCATGGAGGGAACGAAAATGAAAAGAATTACAATCATAGCGGCAGCTGCCGCTCTCGCCATATCCTCGCTGTGCTCTTACGCCCAGGACAAGAACTCGGCACACCAGTTCATCAGGATCCCCAGGGATCCCGCAACCGGAGCGATGGCTGGAGCCGGATCAGCATCGACCTTCACCACTTCATACTCAGCCTTCAGGAACTCCGCCGTCATCCCGTTCTCCGACAAGACGGTGGACGTGGGAGTCTCCTACCAGATGTGGGCTCCTGACGGAGTGAAGTCCAATGACGTCGCCGCAGGAGTGGCCTACAAGGTAAGCGACAAGTTCGGTTTCAGCGTGGGCTTCGCCTACGACATGGGGGCCGAGATGCAGACATATGACGCTTCCGGAAAGTCTTCGGGCAAGTTCTCGCCTTCTGACATGATGATAAATGCGGGTCTCGGATTCGCCTTCACCGAGAAGATAGGTGCAGGAGTGAACGTGCGTTATTCATCCGACAAGATAGCTGACGGAGTCACCTCGAACGGTTTCGGGGCTGACGTGTTCGTTCTGTACAAGGCTTTGCCCGAACTCAACCTAACAGCAGGAGTGTCTTCCCTCGGTTCTTCCGTAAAGGACGCCTCCGGTCAGACCTTCAGTCTCCCTATGTCGGCCACCATCGCCGGAGCGTACACCGCAGCCATCGATGAGCAGAACAGGGTTGACGTCGCCCTTGACGCCGACTACTTCTTCACAGGCGGACTCGGCGCCGCTCTCGGACTGCAGTACTCCTACGACGACCTTATCTTCGTAAGGGCCGGTTACCACCTTGGTACCGACAAGGCACCTCTCCCTTCCTTCGCCACCATCGGTGCAGGAGTGAAGTACTCGGGCTTCAAGCTGGATGTCTCCTTCCTCACGGCAAACCCTGTCATAGGGAATACCCTTACTATCGGAGTCGGTGTAGCTTTCTAACCATAACCATTTAAATATTTGAAGATGGGCTCCTGAAGGGGCCCATCTTGGTTATGGCTCAGTGTAATTTCTTGATCATCGCATCAATACACTTCTTTTTCTGTTCCATGTTCGGGTGAACGTAAAGATTCAGGGTGGTGTTTATACTGGAATGCCCCAGAAGAACGCTTACAGTTTTGTAGTCACCCTTGCTTTCAATGCATCTTGTCGCGAAAGTATGTCTTAAAGTATGGAACTTCATTTTAGGTATTCCAAGAAGATCCGTTATTTTCTTGAGGTGTATCCTGTATAGCCTCCAAGGAAACGGGCGGGTATATCTATAAGGGCTTTCCCGAGCTGACCAGTTCTTTTCTGGTGCTGTTGGATGGCAATTTCCGCTCACATAGGGATTTGGAGTGGTATGCCGGTATACTCTGCAAGAGCACAAAATACCTGTCGCAGCAGATCAAGAGCGAGAGCGGAAGAAATGCATCATGGTGAATAGAGAAAAGGGTAATTGAGGAAGCCCGCTCCCTTCTTCTGAATTCTTCGATGCCAATATCGCAGATGAGCGAACATCTGGTTTTCCCTTCACAGTCTTTTTTCGGGAGGTATTTCAGAAGGCTGACGGGACTGTCTCCAGTCCAGTTCAGGAAGCGGCATTTTTATCATAGCGGCGATGATAATTAGCTTGGGGCACAGACGTTTTGACCGGAATTGGGCTGTATATTTATCGCGCAAACGCATTGCGGATAAACTATTTATTAGTATTTTTGCCCAAATTCGCATTTTTTATGAAAAAGATTTCAATTCTTTCGGTCGCTGCCGCTGTTGCGGTTTCGGTCGTGTCCTGCTCAGAGGGCGTAAAGTATTCAGTCAGTGGAGTCGCTCCCCAGGAAGGCGCCAAGGTTTTCGTCCTTGACCAGCTTTCTTCGGCTTCCATCGACAGCACAGTTGTCAAAGACGGAAAATTCTCCATGTCGGGGAAGACAGATAAAGATGCTCTTCTTGCCGTTACTGTTGACGGTTCAACATGGCAGTTCCAGTTCTTCAATGACGGAAAGCCAGTATCCATCGACGTTGACGCCAAGACTCTTTCCGGTTCTCCCCTCAACAACAAGTTGTCGGAGTGTGATCTGGCGACAGACAAGGCTTATAATGAGTACAATGATTTCGCAA